>Ga0209542_10003467_pt1 | contig 33728 bp, 42 predicted proteins | sample RifCSPhighO2_01_FD_184028 | JGI IMG/M metagenome (GOLD analysis project Ga0209542, IMG submission 184028) | Soil microbial communities from Rifle, Colorado - Rifle CSP2_plank highO2_0.1 (SPAdes) (version 2) | ecosystem: Environmental > Terrestrial > Deep subsurface > Rock core/Sediment ... | reverse complement strand
AGCATCCGCCGACCATTGAAGGAGCCTGCACATTCTGCGCACTGCCCTGCAATCTTGCCGGAAGTGTTCCGTGATGCTCATACTCCATCTTCTCTGTTTCAGTCCAGCCGCTCATATCTATCGCTCCTCCAGAGAGCGAACTGCCTGCTGACCCTATCTGCTGTGCACCTGAACCTACTTTCTGCACTTGGACTGTCAGGTACACTACTGCAATCGCAAGCACCACAATCACTACCCACATTATTGTGTCCCTTTCCATTTTTACAACCTCCAATATTCTTTATTGTTTTATTAAATCCTCATGAACTCTTCAACATTGCCGTCATTGCCCACAGCATAGACTACAAAGTCTCCTGTCTTGCTGCCCGGCATCCCAGGAGATCCTGATGGCATGCCTGGAAGAGCTATTCCTTTTATAGCTGGCTTTTCTGCCACAAGCTTGCTTATCGCTTCTGCAGGAACATGGCCCTCTACAAAATAGCCGTCAACAACTGATGTATGGCAGCTCTGAAGAGAGGATGGAACACCATATTTCTCTTTGATCGGCGATACATCAGCCACCTGCGACACCTCTACATCCATCCAATCCTCGTTCTGGGCATAGCTGGCATATATTGCGCAGCAGCCGCAGCTCTGAGACTTGAATACCTGTATCTTTGTTTTCTGCCCGTCACTCCCCATGTTGCCTGTTCCATTTCCTGTGCTGCCACAGGCAGACATCACAACAATGACTGCTATGATTATCGCAGCAATCAACAGCTTAGTTCTTGCACTTTCCATTATTTTTGTTAAAACCATTTTCTCACCTTTGCTCATTATATCTTATTTTTATGACCTATCTTTACTCTCGCCCTCTTTTTTAATAGGAAAAAACCCAAAGCCAGGATAAATATGATGAAGACAGCTGCGCTGAAAGCATTGGCATACTTCCATCCTATCAGCATGTTCTGGACAGAGTAGAAATACTGCCTTGTGCCGAATATATCAAAAGTGTTTATTTTTGCTGTGTTCTTGTATATCACAAAGAAGAGGCCAATGACTATGAAGAGCAGCCCTGATATTAGGTTTGTGCTATGGACATCCAGTTTCTTGCCCAGAATTGAGAAAGAAAGCATCTTTCCTCTTATGAACCTGCTCTTTGAGAGGTCCATCTTGTCATAGAATACTGACAGGATGAAGAGCGGAACAAGGTTTCCCAGCGAATAGAACAGCATTAGGGCTGCTGAATATAGTGCATTATGGAGGATTGCTCCAATGCCCAAGATTCCTGCAAGGATTGGCCCTAGGCATGCAGTCCACCCGACAGCAAAAGAGACTCCAAACAGGAACACTCCAGGCACGTCATTGCTGAACCTGTGGTCAAACCTGATGAATGAGGAAAAGCCTTTTCCTGCAAGAGACCTCACTCCCAATGCAACAAGGAAGAGCCCCGCTATCATGACAAGCCACTCATTCTGGATAACTGCAAGGGACTGCTCTCCTATGAATCCTGCAACAGCCCCCATGATCACGAATACAAGAGAGAATCCTATGAAGAAGACAAGCGTCATCTTTGTTATGTTCTTTTTCTCCTTGAAAGTATAGGAGAAATACGCAGGCAGGAAAGGAAGTATGCACGGAGACAGTATACCTATCATTCCTGCTGCAAAAGCTATGAAGAATGATATCTTTACAGCAAAATCAGACGCCTGTTGGTTGTTGTGCTCAATTATCTTCTGTATTCCTGCAGGCAGCTGAAGCTCATCTCCCTGCGCAAGCGCCACTGATGCAAGTACGATTCCGAAAAGCAGAAGCATAGCTATCAAGAGCAATCTTCCCTGAAAAGCTTCTTTTATTCTGATTCCCATCTTATTTTCCTGCCTCAAAGAGCCTGAACACGTCAAACAGCGCAAGCTTAATGTCTTTTATGATCCTGAGCCCTGCCTTCTGTATGTTCTTTTTCGTATCCCTGTTGATCTCAGTTCCTGTCAAGAATCTCATTATGGGGTTGTGCAGTTTTTCTATGAATGCTATTGCTTTGTTGCTGCTGAGGACATGCTCTATCATGACAAGCTTTCCTGATGGTCTCAGCACCCTCTTGATCTCCTTCAGGCCTTTCACAGGATCTGGCACAGAGCAGAAGACACAGCTTGTAACAACATAATCAAATGAGTTGTCCTCAAACTCCAGCTTTTCAGCATCCATAAGCTTTAATTCTATGTTCTTTTTTCCTGATCTCTCAAGCCTTTTCTCTGCTCTCTCAAGCATCTTTCTTGAGAAATCTATTCCTGTGACATTGGCATATTGGCTGTAGTATGGGATGTTCTTCCCTGTGCCTATCCCTACCTCCAGTATCCTGCCTTTCAAAGGAGAGATATACTTCTTTCTCCATCTGGAGAACCATATCTTCTCAAGAGGCAGCTCAAAAATGTCATACAGGCCTGCTGCACGGTCATATTTCCCCATTGTCTTGCTGTTTTCGCTTTTTCCTGCCATAAGTGCACTCTTCATAATACCAACTTTTCAGTTCTTTTCTTTCTTTTCTCCTGCAAATGAGATGTAAAAGCTTATCCTGTTGAAATCTATTATGGCATACAGGGCAATGAACAGCAGCACAATGATGGCTGTCCTGTAATATGCATAATAACTGATGTATGCAGAATACCCAATCAGGAGCAGAACTGCCTTGGCAATAAGCCATACTGCTACGAATGCTATGATGAATAACAGGTCATAGGCATATGTCTTTGCATAAAGAGAAGGATTCACTGACTTTCTAAGGGCATCCTTCAGCACATTGTAAAACTCATGTTTCCTGGCAAATATTGAGTGTGCTATGTTAAGCAGCGTGTAGACATATACCACCAAAAGCACCAGCAGGAGCAGGAACAATATTGATCCTAATACCCTTCCCTGCAGCATAGTCAATCCCAAGAAATTAAGGAAGGATATCACTATGAATGAAGGCAGAATGATGCACAAGTTCAGCAAGAAGAACCTCTTGAAATTGCTGAGTCCCATGCTGTCTCTGCGCCAGACAGACCTGAGATAGTCAAGCGCAAGATACTTGAAGACAGAATATGCGGCAATGAACACTACAACAAAGAACAGGAAATACAGTATTGAGATATAGCTCATAGGAACGACAAACACATTCCTTAGGGCCCCAAGGTAATACATTGTGACAATAAAAAGAAAATCAAAAAGAAGAATAAAGGCAAAATTCTCTACATTCTCCTTGATTATCCCAAAATTCCTTCCAAGCATGCTGTTTCTCAATTCCATTGGAACACTCTCTCCTGGATATCCGGCAGGCCTTTCACAACCATCTTAAAGCTCTTGGGCTCTGCTCCTGTTTCAAATACAAGAGTTCCTGAATTGTGATGCCCGCTTATCTGAGGTACAGACACAGGGCTGAAGACTTTGCCTCCTGACTCCAATGTGGCTGTCTTCTTTAGGTCGTAACCGCTAAGATCCACAGTATGTGTGTTGACTCCTATATCCACATAGAACTTTCCATCACTGAAACCTTTTGGCGTAAGATCCACTGTGACGCTGCTCTCGCTGGTTTTTGTGCCATAGCTCTGCGCGCCTGAACCTGATGTTCCTCCTGCGTTGCCTGTAAGCGGACTTGCAGCAGCAGCATTTACGCTGGCTGTATTGCTTTCTGAATCTCCTTTGCCAATAAATCCAGTCAGGCCGAACACAAGGCCTGCAAGAGCTGCTATAAGCACCACTATAAGCAGTATATTCTCAACTTGTTTCTTCATTTTTTGCACACCTCGCATGATTTTTCATTGCTTTTCCTTACATTAGCTCTTTTACTGTCACTTCTTTTGCTGATCTTGCTATTCTTACCTATCTTTTCCCTTGCAAAGAGGAATATGCTAACAGCGACCAAAGCTCCACCAGCTGTCCAGAATAATGCTGAAAAGCCCTGAAGCTGCTGGAAAGGGATGCCTGCGATTATGACACCTGAATTGAACATTATCATCCTGTTTGATACACAGTTTTTCTTGAGCTTGAGGGCTATGACAACAATCAGCAGAAGCATGGCTATCAGCCATAGTGGAACAGCTATCTCTGTAAGGAAAGCAAGAGGCATTCCTGCCACGCTTATCCCGATTATGCCGAGCAGCGCAACGATTGCAAGGCATACGCTGTGGCACACCTGCCATGACCCCATGACACTTGCTACTCCAGATATGCTTCCTGTTATTCCAACAATCCTTTCTTTCAAATTCTTCAACATGATTTGCCTTCTCCTACCAGGTATTCCTGGCATTTCCCCTCTTTTAATCCTTTTAATAAACTATCAAAAATAAAGAAATAAAAAATAAAAAAATCTCAGCATCCGCCTACCATCTGTGGAAGGCTCTGCACATTACTTGGTGCAGAGACTGCGCCAGAGCTTACTGGGCTCTGCGTCGAATAAGCTGAGGAAGATGAGCTCCCTCCGCTGATCCTGTCTTTGATGCCGTTTATCTGCACTGCCTGCACAACTGCAATCAGCAGCAGCACAACCAGCACCACTATAAACAAAACGCTTTTCCTGTCCATTTTAACAACCTCCTACCATTCCTGGTAAATTAGCAAGTGATGTTGTGTCTCCTCCAGCAAGGGATGCTGTGAGTTCCACCATCTGTCTTGGGAAGAACAATGCCTTCCACCTCAATGCTTCTCTTAATATCTCTCCATCTGAGTAGTCTGTGTTCTTTACAAGCCACTTTGTCAGCCCTAAAAGAGCCGGGTTATGCTGGCATCCGCAAAGGCTTCTTCCCTGCGAATCAGCTCCAATAGCGCCGAGTCCGCAGCAGTACTCACAGCTTATTCCAAGAGGCCTTGTGACCAGACTGAGATACCTCTGCTGCTCTGCTCCTGAAAGTTCTAGTGTCTGGTAAACTCTTATCAGTGTTGTAAGGGCCTTTACAGGCTCGTCATAGCTGATTCCAACTGCCTGTCCATAATCAGGCATTCCTGTTGGGATTATCATATTCATAGCATCCTGCGCTGTCTTTATGTTCTCAACAGGAAAGACTGCAGCTATAGAATATCCTGTTCCCTTTATAGACGACAGATCTATATTGCTCAGATCTTTTGACCCTGGGCTGTTTACGCTGGTAATCTTTGAAGTGCTTCCTGCCGCTGTTGCCATTGTGTTGGCAGGCATGTTCTCCATAACATCTGACAGCTTATTGATCTGAAGCTGGTTAAAGAAAATCACTGCAATGACTGCAAGAAGCAGTATTATCTTCCATGTGTTGCTTTCTTCACCTTTATCCTTATGTCTTTCTCCCTCATGTTTTCTCATTTTTTTACCTCCTCAACATCTTATAACAATATGTTTTTGTGCTTAATCCACAAGTAAACGTTCATTTATGCGCGGTTTTACTGGATAGAATATACAATAGATATATATCTTAGTGCTGAAACCGACATGCCAAAAATGGCTATAAATGCAGAATTACTGTTTATTACCGTTTATAAGCCAATTCTCAGGAAGACCTGCTTGGTCTTGCCTTTCACAACCCTCTTTACAAGGCCTTTTTTCTCAAGATTATCAAGCACAATGCTGAGCTTTGACTTATGGAGGTCTGTCCTGAGCCTCAATGTCTGCTGCGTTATGCCGTCCTGCTCTTTCACAGCCGTTATGACCTTCTGCTCATCTGGATTAAGACCCTTAAGAAGTATGCTGAATCTCTCATCTTCCCTCTGTATCTGCTTCTCCTTTTTCAGCGTTGATATTATCTCCTTCTGGGATTTCTCAAAGAGTATAAGATAGATTCCCAGGCTCATTACTCCGACAAGCAGTGCAGCTGCTATATATACCGGAATCTGGGACACTGACCTCTGCTCATGGGGGCATAGCTCTGGTTCTGAAGGGCATGCCACGCCTGTGTCAATATATGACTGTATCTCTCTGTCATATGCTTTTATTATGCTGGCCCTTATGAAGCCCAATACAACAAGAAGAACTATTGATACTGCGATTATTATTATTCCAAGCTTCTTATTATCCATTTCTGCTGTTATTTGCCGCTGTCTTTTAAATCTTTCTGTGCACTGCTGCAGAAGGATGATATGTGGGATAAAGATATTCAAGACAAAGATAATATGAAACTTGTGTTTTCATGCGCCTTGAGCGAATGCACAGCATCTTTCTTCATGAAGATCAGAACACCAGGCTCCATCTTGATGTCTTCCCCTTCAAGAGTGAATGTTCCGTTGCCTTCCACCACATATACAAATCCTTCTTTTGTTGATGTATGGTCTGATATCTCTGTTCCATTTGACATGCAGAACAATGTTATATTGGTCTTGCCTGTCCTGACAAGCTCCTTGCTGAGCACACCCTTATTGGGATACTCAATCATCTCATCTATCTTTTCACTCTTGTTTATGCTCTTGTCTATATTCTTGCCTGCCATCATCCTGTCTTTCTCCTTGTATTTCTCCTGCCAAGTTTATTTGCGATATCAAGGTATCTCTCCTTTGTCCCTTTGCTGAACTTTTTTTCCTCTGCTTCTTTGAACTTCTTGATCATTGACTTCTGCGCCTCATTTCCCAATGCCATATCAGCCATTGGATATAGGACATTGTCCTCTTTGTATATATGCTCTCTTAGAAGTTCTGAATAGCCCCTGGCATTCTCTACAACCTTTGTCTTGCTCCCTTTTTTCAGGCCTTCTTCTATTCCCTTGACGAACTTCCTTCCAAGATCATGCTCATAGAGCATCTGCTCAACTGGATTGCAGTGCAGCTGCACAGTGTCTTTGCACAGCTCCTTGAAGAGAATGTCCTCTTCCTTGCTGTGGTGGAACCTGTCTGCGTAATTCCTTATGAAATCCACTGCATCCCTGAAGAACTCACTGTCAACAGCCTTGCCTGACTCTATGCTGCCGCACTCTGTTTCCATCGCATCAATGACCTTCAGTATATGCTGATGCTCCTCTGAGAGCATCTCTGTCGGCTTCTTCATAAACGCACCTCCTATCTCTGTATTTTCACTCTGATATACTCTCATGTAATATCTTTTATATACTAAGTATAAAAACGATACTTATATAAATATGTTCGAGTTTCCAATAGTATACCATGGACAAGGAATGCACAATCTACAGGACAGCTGACTTCATAGGCAAGAGATGGACTCTGCTCATACTGCTTGAGCTCTATAAGGGCAGGTCAGGCTCAAGAAGATACTCTGAGCTCAAGAACAGCCTTCCTGGAATCACACCCAAGATACTGTCTGCAAGGCTAAAGGAGCTTGAGAAAGAGAAGCTCATAAGGAAGGACATAGACACTGCAAGCTTCCCTGTCAGATGTGATTATTCTCTTACGCAGAGCGGAGAGGATTTCATAAAGATAATCAAGGACATGAAGAAATGGGCCATAAGATGGAAGTACCCCAGCAAGGCATGCGAAAGCACGAACTGCAGGCAGTGCGAGATATGATGACAAAAGCAGCCTTGTCCCTGAGGGCAGATATCTTTCTGATTATTTAGATAATTTAGCGCTGTTTGTAGGTGATTTTCTTCTGACAAACAGGCCGCACCAGCACCTGTCCCATTTTGTCCAGCTGTCCTGTATCTTGAAATTGCAGGGGCATAAGAGCTCAAGGTCCCTTTCCCTGCTTTTATCCCTTAGCCTGCAGGGGCACAGCTTGAGGCCGTGATCTTTCTCGTTCTTCAGGACACCTTCTGCCAGCGCATCAAGGAACTTCTTGTCAGGATTCAGCATGAAGTCATTGTTCTCTGTATAATTTTCCCATGCTTTCAGAAGCTCTTTCTTATTCATAATCCAGTCACCCACTTTGCTTCGCTCTTGTCAATCTCGACATAGGAGTTCTTTGACATGCATGTGGGGCAGATTTCGGGGCCTTTCACTCCATAATGTATATCATTGCATACGCTGCACCTGAAGAACCTCTTGTTTGCCGTACTATATACATTTACCATGATTCACTTGCTCTGCCTTATCTTGCAAGGCTGTCAAATCTTCTTCCTGCTTCCTTCCAGTTCACGATATTCCAGAATGCCTCTATGAACTTTGCCCTGTCATTCTTGTAGTCAATGTAGTATGCATGCTCAAAGACATCAACAACAAGGAGTATCTTGAATGCAGGGTAGACATTTGTGTTGTGCTTCTCTACCTGCATTATGATTGGCCTCTTTGTCTGCATGCAATATGTGAGAGCTGCCCATCCAGAGCCCTCTACGCTTGCAGCAGCCTTTGTGAACTCGCTTTTGAACCTCTCAAAGCTTCCGAACTCCTTCTTTATCTCATCACCGAGTTTTCCCTTCGGGCCTTCCCCTCCTTTTCCCTTGGGCGCAAGGTTTGCCCAGAACAATGAATGCAGGAGATGGCCCCCTATATTGAATGAGAGCTCCTTCAGGGTGGATTTCATGTCAAGCTCAGAATTCTCTTTTCTCGCCTTTTCAAGCTTCTCAAGAATGGCATTTGCTCCGTTTACATATGCCTGGTGGTGCTTCTCATAATGTATCCTCAGCTGCTCCATTGATATGAATGGCTCAAGATCCTCATATTTGTAATCAAGCTTTGGCAGCACGTATGTTCCTTTATTTTCCATCTATATCCCTCCACATCTTTTTTGATAATGCCTTTTAAGAGCATCATTATTTAACTGTTGTTTAGCTGCAGAGCTCGCATCCTTTAGAGAAGCACATGCACTCAGGCTCAAAGTACTCTTTTGGATGACTGCATGCAGGGCACTTGATCGGCGGCTCTGTCCCTCTGTGGATGTAGCCGCACTTTTCGCATTTCCATTCTATTGGCTTGTCTCTTTTGTAGATCATCCCTTTCTCAAGCATCTCAAGGAGTTTCTTGTATCTTGCCTCATGTTTTTCTTCTACTTTTGATATCATCCTGAACAGCGCAGCTGCTTTCTTGTCGCCCTCTTTCTCTGCATCCTTCACCATGTTTGGATACATCTCTGTGTTCTCATAATGCTCTCCTGCAATTGCAGCCCTTATATTGGCTTTTGTGTCTCCTATGCCTTTCAGAAGCTTGAATTCCTCTTTTGCATGCTGCATCTCATTGAGTGCTGTCTCTTCAAAGATCTTGGCAATGTAATGATAGCCCTCTTTTCTTGCGACTTTCGCAAAATAGTCATACTTGTTCCTTGCCTGGCTCTCGCCTGCGAACGCTGTCTTTAGGTTTTCTTCTGTTTTTGGCATCTTAACCCTCCTCTGTGAGATATTCCTTGTTTTATATACTCTAATCTTATAAACAAAGAAGTATATTTAATTATTGTGGTATAAAACAAACAGAATAAAGAATCATTTCTTCTTTTTCTTGTCTTTTCCGCAGTGTCCGCAGCTCATTGCATCACCTCCTTGCGCATATGTTAGCTAAATATACATTAAACGCATGTTATATCTCTAGTCAGCAGAAGGATTCTCTTTCTTGCCTTTGCATCCCCTGCAAACCCCATGGAATATGATTCTCACGCTGTGCGGCTCAAAATCCTCTGATTTCATGTTCTCCATTGCATGCTCTGTGATGTGCCTGTGGAACACGCCAAATATGTCTCCGCAGCTCTTGCATATGCCGTGCTGGTGCGGAGAGATGTCAGCATCAAACCTGAATTCCTTGTTGACCTCTAATCTCAGCACATCGCCGTCCTCTGCAAGGGCATTAAGATTCCTGTAAACTGTCGCGAGGCTTATTGTAGGAAGATCTCTCCTGACTGCATTGTACACCTGCTCTGCAGTAGGGTGATTATCTGTGTTCCTGAGATGGTCAAATATCTTGATCTTCTGCGTTGTTAATTTTATTGTTGGTATCATCTTATGCTCCTGTATTTCCATGTTCTTGTGGTAATGGTTATCACACGATGATTGTTTTCACATGATAATTGTTTTTATTATTTAAATCTTTCTTTATTTGTTTACTGCTTATCTATCATGTTGGTGATAATCAGTATCAGATAAAAATCACCATCAATCAATATCTACTATTCATTGGTAGAGTCTATTACTATATAAATGTTTCCCATATATATCTTATAGTCATCTTGATTTGTTTTGTTACCCTTTATGCTGATAAACGATATTAACAAATAAATATTATTAAATGATAATTACTATCAGTAGTCCAATCTTTTATTATGATCCTTCTTGTTACTCTACCTCTATAATATCTATAATAATCTTTATTGCATGGTAATTTCTATCGTATAACAAAATATACTAAATAAAAAAAATTATTCTATAGTAATCATTATTAATATATTAAGTTTTCCTATGTTTTCTTATATACAGATTATATGTCAATCTGCAAGCTCACTTCAGTATCTTCCCAGTCTCAAGATACCACAAGTAAAGGTCAAGCTCTGCAAGAGTGAGCTTCATTCTGTCTGCAAGCCTTTTCAGGACTTTCTCAATCTCAAGATATTTTGCTCTTGTAAGGGTCTTGGGTCTTCTGATGAGCCTGTTCTTTTCCAGAACATCAATTATATGGAAATCTATTATCGCAAGACCATCATAACCTATATTCCTCAGAAAGTGGCTTGCTTCCTTGTAGCCAATGCCCTTGATATTCTTAACAAGCCAGTCTCTTGCATCAAGAGGATTGTCAAATGAAGTTATTACACTCTTTAGCTTCCCCCCATATTTTCTTGCCCCTGCTATGTATCCTGCTCTCTTTGTGTGGAACCTGCAGCCATAAGACTTCAATTCTCTCTGGAGCCTGCTCTGGGGAAGATTCAGGAATCCTTTCCCGACTTTTGTATGAACATCAATGCATCTCTCTGCTGTGGAATTGGCTGTCAGGATACAGAAGCATAGTTCTGTGAACCAGACAGGACTTGGCTTCCTGCCAATTCTCCTGAATTCTTTTATCCTTGCATCTATTATTTTTTTGACAGCGCTTCTTTTAAGGTCTTCAATAGTCTTCTTCAGCATTATTTACCCCACCTGCAGAACATTGAGAATAATCAACCCTATAAATATCTTATTCTTTGATATATCTCTCATAAGCAGGAAATAGTATGCCTTCTTCAATTGACACTCTTTTGATTATTGCTTGATATATCTCAAGGAAATCATCTTTGAATTTAATACTCTTGGTCAATATGGAAATATCCTTTTTGCCGTATCTGTCAAAAAAAGCAAACACGCCTTTTGCTATCTTCGCCATCTCTTCAGAGAATGATTTTCCAAGCATTCTTAACTCCTTATATTCTGATTTATTCAATGCAGGGTAGAGCAGTTTATTCTCAAGCTCCAGATGCGCTATGATGATTATTCTTAAGTCATGCAGCTCTAAGAGCAGGTTATCTTCCCCTGGCTTCTGGCTTATCATGGCCTTTATTGAATCTAAAGAATACTTAATCTCCTTATGCTCCTTTCTCAATTGAGGTATAAGCTCCATTTTCTATTATGCAAATATATGGAGTATATAAAATTTACCCGCCGGGATTTAGAACCCCGCAATCTTTATATATGGCACCTTATCCTGTCAATCTATGAAAAGGACCCATACATGCGGAGAGCTTGATATAAAGGCAGATAAGAAAGAGGTCACTCTGCAAGGCTGGGTTGATACAAGAAGGGATCACGGCGGCCTTATCTTCATTGACCTTAGAGACAGGTATGGCATTACCCAGATAGTTCTTGATCCAAACTCAAAAGGGTTTGGGGAAGCAGCACATCTGAGGAGAGAGGACTGCATACAAGTTACAGGCAGAGTCAGGCCAAGGCCAAAAGGCATGGAAAACTCAAAGCTCAAGACAGGGCAGATAGAGATTTATATCTCAAAAGAGCTTATGATACTGAACAAGGCAGAGGTCCCTCCATTGGACATTGATGACAGGAAGCTTGCGAATGAAGAGGTAAGGATGCAGTACAGGTTCCTTGACCTCAGAAGGCCGACAATGCAGCAAAGGCTGATATTGAGGCATAATGTCGCTCATGCAGCAAGGAATTATCTTTCTTCAAACGGCTTTCTGGAGATAGAGACTCCGATGCTTGTGAGAGCAACTCCAGAAGGTGCAAGAGATTATCTTGTCCCATCAAGGGTGCATCCTGGAAAGTTCTATGCCCTGCCTCAGTCACCGCAGCTCTACAAGCAGTTGCTGATGGTAGCTGGGATGGACAGGTATTTCCAGCTTGCAAGATGCCTGAGAGATGAGGACCTCAGGGCAGACAGGCAGCCTGAATTCACACAGATTGACATTGAGATGAGCTTTGTTGACCAGGAGGACATCTGCAGGATGATGGAAGGCCTGATAAAGGAGTGCTTCAGCGTAATAGGTGTCAATGTGAAATTGCCCTTTCCGAGGATGCCTTATGGGGAGGCAATGGAAAGATATGGCTCTGACAAGCCAGACACAAGATTCGGGCTTGAGCTGATCAATGTATCAGACATAGTGAAGGATTCTGATTTCCAGGTATTCACCAATGCAATAAAATCAGGAGGCCAGGTCAAGTGCATAAATGCAAAAGACTGCGCCAAGTTCTCAAGGAAGGACATTGAGGAGATGACTGAGTTTGTGTCAATCTATAAAGCCAAAGGCCTTGCATGGATGAAAGTGAATGAGCAAGGGAAGCTTGAGAGCTCAATAATAAAGTTCTTCGCAGACAAAGTCCAGGCAGAGATCATGAAGAAGACCAGTGCAAAGAAAGGGGACCTTCTTTTGTTTGTTGCAGACCACAAGCATTTCACTGTCAATGACGCCCTTGGAAACCTGAGGCTCAAGCTGGGAGAGAAGCTGAATCTGATAAACAAGGATGAATACAAGTTCCTGTGGGTTGTTGACTTCCCTCTCCTTGATTATGATGAGGATATGCAGAGGCATGTAGCAGTCCATCACCCATTCACTTCACCAAAAGATGAGGATCTGGCCATTCTTGACAAGGATCCTTCAAAAGTAAAGGCAAAGGCATATGACCTCACTCTCAACGGTGTGGAGCTCGGCGGAGGTTCAATAAGGATCCACAAAAGGGAGATACAGGAGAAGATGTTCAAGATCCTTGGGATAACAAAGGCAGAGGCAGAGAAGAAGTTCGGCTTCCTGCTGAGCGCTTTCAGGTTCGGAGCGCCTCCTCATGGAGGTCTTGCATTCGGCTTTGACAGGATGATTGCGCTCATGGCAAAGGTCCCTGGCAACGACATAAGAGAAGTGATGGCATTCCCGAAGAACAAGGCAGCAGAATCCACAATGGACGGAAGCCCAAGCGAAGTTGACTCAGAGCAGCTGAAGGAATTGCATCTCAAATCAACTGCAGCAGAGAGCTTTGGAAGCGTAGTGTTTGACAAGATAGTGGATCTTCTCAGCTCAAGCAATATAAAATATAGGATAATTGAGCACGAGCCTGTGTTCACATCAGAGCAGGCAGCAAAGGTCAGGGGGACAGAGCTGAAGCAGGGTTGCAAGGCATTGATTGTTAGGAAAGGCAAGGGGTATGCAATGGCAGTTGTGTCAGGCGCAAAAGAGGTTGACCTCAAGAAGCTTGCAGATGTCCTTGGAGAGGAAAGCACGAGGCTTGCAGGCGCAGACGAGGTGAAGAAGGTCAGCGACTGCCACATAGGCGCTGTGCCTCCGTTCGGCAACCTGTTCGGCATTGAGGTCTATTTCGACAAGTCAGTCGCTGCAAATGAGGATGTCGCATTCAATGCAGGCTCCCATACAAAGTCAATCCTGATGAGCTATAAAGATCTCCTCAAGGCCACAAAAGGCAAGGAAGCAGATTTTTGCAAATAATCCATCATGGCAAGAACAAAGCTTGTTGTATTTGATCTGGACGGCGTTATATTTGAGCATGATAGTTTCTATGAGCAGATGTATGACAAGTATGACCGATGGGCACCCAAGAAGAAGATTCTGGAGATCTGTGACAGGCATCTCAAAGACAGCACGACAAAGGCAGCAGAGCTTGTCATAGGAAAGATGTGGGCAGGCCTTTCTGACAAAGGGTACTGGGAGATCATAGAAAACCTGAAACTGAATCCAGGGGTAAAGGAGACAGTTGCAGAGCTGAAGAAAAAAGGAATCAAGACAATGATACTGACATCTGCTGTCACAGATGCATCTGACAAGGCCCAGAAAATGCTAAGCATCGATTATGTGATGGCAAACTGGATGGAGACAAAGGGCGGAAAGATAACTGGAAGGTTCAAGTGGAGCGTATTATACCAGAAAAAAGGAAAGGTTCTTTCTGATTTCTGCAGGTCAATGTGCTTTGACCTCAAAGAGGTCGCGTGTGTAGGCGACAATGAGAATGATCTGAGCATGATGGAAGAGGCCGGGCTCTCAATTGCATTTAATGCAAAGTCAGAAGAGCTGAAAAAGCACTGTGATGTTGTGATTGAGGGCAATGACCTGAGGGAAATACTTAAATACATAAAGTGAAATCATCTTCTTATGGCAATAGAGAACGGAATCCTTTTCGGGCTGCTTGTGGTGGTACTATGGGGATTTGCGAAGATCCCCGCAAAGAAGGCAATGGGCATCATAGGGCCTTACTATGCATTGTTCTATGAGCACCTTGTTGTCGCGCTCGTGGTAGTGCTGGGAGCGTTTCCTTTCATTGATTTTGCCATCCCATCAAGAGATATAATGCTGACAATAATCGCTGCTGCAGTTATAGGGGCATTTGGCATATACTTTCTTTTCAGGGGAATGCATGATGGAAAAGTGTCTATTGTATCTCCTATAGCACATTCCTCTGCAATAATAACTGTGCTGCTGGCTTATATTATATACGACGAGAAGATGACTCTGATAAAATGGGTGTCTGTCGCGCTTCTTATAACAGGAACAATGCTCATCTCTTTCAAGTATTCAAGCCTCAGGAAGCTCAGGCTGTCAGGTGTCCTGCCAGGAGTCAAGTACGCCTTTCTTGCGATGATATTATGGGGAGCTTTCTTCTTTGCAATAAAGCCAATTGTTGTAAGCCTGGGTCCTCTGCTAGCTGCAGTGTATGTTGAAGTCGGAGTCTCAGCTTTGATTGCTGTTCCTCTTATATTCAAGGGATTGAGAAGCCCTGGAAAAGCCACAAAATACTTTGTTGCATCAGGGACAGCTGTTGCTGCTGCTTCAATACTCTTCAATGCAGCGATTGAGAGATCTGCTGTATCTCTAATCTATCCTCTTGCGAGCAGCTCGCCCCTCATAACAGTGATACTCTCATATTTTCTCCTTGAAGAGAGGATAGAGACCAATCAGAAGATAGCAATACTTTTAATAATACCCGGCATAATCATGGCTTCGTTGTGATAATATGGCGAGCGCATCAAAAGAAAAGAGATTCAGGCTTGTATGCTTTGATCTTGACGGCACAATAATAGACAATATCACTAATTTCTGGAAGTTCATCTGCGAAGAGCATGGCTGCGATATGGCCCGAAAGCAGAAGGCCCGTGACAGCTATTTCAATAATCTGATAACCTATGATGAGTGGGTTGAGCACGATGTCAATCTCTGGAAAGAGGCAGGGGTCACAAGGAGGAAAATGATGGAATCCACAAAGAAGCTGAGCCTTGTTCCGGGCGCAGTTGAGGCATTGAAGGAGCTGAAGAAAAGAGGCATCAAGCTCGGCATAATATCTGACAGTATGGACATAGCTCTTGAGCTGATATCCAATCATGCTGAGCTGTTTGATGAGATATTCATAAACAGGCTGCTTTTTGACAAGGAAGGAAAAATCTCAGGATGGAAGCCTACAAAGTATGGCATGGAGAAAAAGGCAGACGGCCTGAAGAGGATGGCAGAGAAAGAAGGATTTGACCTGAAAGAGTGCGTCTTTGTCGGAGATGGCGTCAATGATGTTCATGCTGCAGAGATTGCTGGGCTTTCAATATCCTTCAACAGCAGCTCAAAAGAGCTTGACAAAGTCTGCGATGTTGTGATAAGAAAAAAAGACCTGAGGGAGATTCTAAATTATATCTGATCTTCAATTCTTTTAACAGGACCGCTCCAATCCATATCTTGGTTGTGTGGTATTGGTTATCAAATAATAATGATTATCAGATGACAATAATAGTCATATGGTGTTTAATGTTATATGATAAACATTACTTATATCTAAGAATGCAAAGAAAGTTTTATAAAGGTCAATATATTACCCTATATATTAAACCTGTTAAAAGAGGACAATGAGAATCAAAAACATACTCCTTATTGGGTTCATTGGGATAAATATCTTGACATTTCTTCTCTGGTATACGTTTTTTGATGTTCTGGAGTCTGGAGCTCCTCTTGCTATAATATCTGGCATTGCCCTGTCTTTCATCTTCCTGTTCATCACCTCCAAAAGCATTACAAACTCCATAGGGGACATAAAGAGCAGCATCAATGAGATAACAGATGGCAACATGAACTCAAGCATAGGGTATGGCAGGATATCTGAGGTAAATTCCCTGGCTGACTCACTGAACAAGATACTTATCAGCTTAAAGCTTGCTGTGATGAGGATTGACATGAAATCAGGGCTGAAAGATATACTTAAGTCTAAGGAAGACATAGAAAAAAGGTTCAAGAAGTATGAGGACTTTGTAAAGACCATGATTGAGAACTCTGGAATCCCGATAGTTGCGTTCAAGAAAGATGACGGCCTGCTGCTTGCGAACAAGGAATTCCTTGATATGACTGGTTATGCAGCCGAGGAGATAAAATCAAGAGAGGAGTTCTTCAATAATGCCTTCCCGGCAAAGCTTGTTAGAGACAAGATCAAGAAGGAACTCTCAGACTTCTATAATGGCCATAAAGTCAATGATTTTGTGATTCCAATAAGACGCAAAGACGGTTCAACTATAATATCAGTTAGCAATATAACGCAGATGCATGATGGGCAGGGGAATCCTACAGGAGAGGCAATCTTCTTCAGGGACCTGAGCGAGATATTCAGCCTTGAGGAGCAGATAAGATTCTGGGCAGCAAATGGCTTTGTGCAGGTCCCTCTCAATAAACAGCATCTTCCAAAGATAGAGATCTCAGAGCCGCCCAAAAAGAAATCCAAAAGATCAAATAACAGGAGATGAGGTGAACATATGCAAGAAAGGATCAAGACAGGCATAAAAGGATTTGATAATCTCGTTGAAGGAGGCTTTCCCAAAGGCTATACAGTGCTGCTTATCGGCACGCCAGGAACAGGAAAGACATTGTTCTCTCTTGAGTTTCTCTGCAACGGCGCATCAAAGTTCAAGGAGAAGTCGATGTTCATAACACTTGAGCAGAATCTTAATGATGTCAGGACCCAGGCAGCAGGCATAGGGCTTCCCATTGACAGCCTTGAGAAGAGCGGCATGCTGACCCTGATGCACATCCCGGCAAATGCCTTGAGCCCGAAGACCATTGAGCAGATAACTAAGGAAGTGAAGAAAAGGAATATAAGGAGGCTTGTGATTGATTCCCTCTCTACGCTTGCGGTGAATGCGCCGATATACACGCCGATAAAGGACCTTGCGCTGAGAGACATCATGAACTACAAGGCATTCTTCTCTCCGCCGATATTGGGCGACTTTGTAGTGAAGAGATTTGTCTATAACTTCCTTTCTGAGCTGAAAGACATTGACTGCACAACAATTGTCACTTCAGAAGCCCCTGAAAAAGGGAGATTCCTCTCAAGAGACACTGTGTCTGAGTTCCTTGCAGACGGAGTGCTTCTCCTTACATTCGAGTCTATGGGCGGAGAGTTCTCAAGAAGCCTTCTCGTCAGGAAGATGAGAGGCACAAAGAACGACGAGGATATACATCCCCTCGAGATAAGCAGCAAGGGATTGGTTGTGCATAACATCAAATAAAATAATCAAATAGAGAGATAAAGGGTAAGTTTATGGGATTCAAAGCACCACCATCAATAATGCAAAAAGTGATGCGCTTTAAGGCGCTGAAGTATGAGGAAGGTGGCACTTTAACCATATGGGGCAATCCTTGTTCTTTGATCCCTCTTTATATACAGATATACTTTCATAAGCTTGCTGCAAAAAGCACAAGTGATGATGAACTTAAATGGATGCTTTACCACACTGCGAAGTTTCAGACTTCCATCGGTTTCAGAATAATAAATGAGAGATTTGGGTATGCAAAGACAATGCAGGAGAAAAAGCAGTTACTTGAATTTAACACAGGACAGACAGAAATCTTGGGTTTGGGTACATGGAAATTTGTTAGGATGGACTTTGATAATAATATATTTATTGTTGAAGGGCATTCGCCCTATGCAGTAGAATTCAAAAGATTCTTTGGCATGCAGAAAGAACCTATTGACTATTTCTTTTGTGGGTCATGCGCTGCTGCAGTAGAGACTATAATCGGAAAACCCATGCTAGCTATTGAGTCAAAGTGCATTGCTAAAGGAGATAAACAATGTAGTTTCATAATCAAGCCAGTTAATAAATGGGATAAAGACGACCCTCTTATTAGGAAAAACAAGATTCTCCTAAAAAAAGCCCCTGCAATGGAGGAACTGGGGGCAAAAATGAAACCTTATCTTGGCCTTCCAAAGACTCAGTAAGAGGGCTTAGAGATATAACTCATTCTTACCCTCTCTGGCACAGGAGCTTCCTCAAATAGAGGTATAATATTTCTTTCCTTCCTTGGAGAATGTCTTTCAAGACCTATATGTGTAAGGAAATATAACTTTGCAGTTACATCATCAAGTTTGGATTGGTTGACTAGATTTACCAGTTCTTTAGGCCTATAAGCGGCTTGCAACGAATCCTTATAGATTCTTGCCATCTCAGGAGTATAGCCTTTCCCAAATATGGATGCCCATATATTCAGAAGAATCTTTGGAGGTCTTCTTATATCACGGATAAGAATTGCTCCATCTTTTTTGGCAACCCTTTTGATTTCATCAAGGAACTTTACTGGTTCTTTTAGGTGATGCATTAAGGAATGACTTATAACAAGATCAAAATACCCATTGTCAAAGGGAAGTTCTTGAGCATCTGCTTTTATAAAGTTCACTCTTGCCCCACCATATGATTTCATATTCTCTCTTGCTTTCTCTAACATTGGTTCTGACATATCAGCAGCAATTATTTCAAGACTCTCATTGCTTCTGCTTATCTTAATAGGAATTAGACCAGGACCTGTACCTACATCAAGCACCCTTCCTGAGCTGACACCCATATTGAGAACTGATTCTACAAACGCATCTTCAATCCAATAAAGAAACTTTTTTGACAACTGGTCATATATCTCTGCTTCTTCTCCATGATCCATGATTTCTATTTCTGGAATCCTCATTTTATCACCTTTTTTCCAACAAATTATCCGGATCAATCTGGTTATATGGCCTTTCTATATATGGTGTATCTTCAACCATCTTCGATCTGAAAGGATCCTTAATATTCTCCATCTTAAGATGCAATGGCATGATTCTGCTGCCAAATCCCTGCATTGCAGATATATCCCCTAAAGGATTATATCCCAATTTGATAAAAACATTATTGGCAACATCAAAACCCACATCACCAATATTTCCCACAGAAATGATGTCAGTAACACCTTCTCTTGCAGCCAGAATAATATCTGCCTTAAGTAGCCCCCAACTTATCTTTCCTCCCCTATAATCTTTAAGTATTGCAATCCTAGAACCTTCTGCAAAGACTCTCCTTTCTTTCATCTCAGACTTCTTAATATCTGTGAATATTGGAAACTTTCTTTCTAATGGAAATCCATATTCAGAGTCGAGAATAAGCCTAACAGTTCCTACTGCAGTCCCATCATAATAAGCATTGAATACTCTTGTTGGCTCAACAAAGTCAAAACAATCAAGCTCAAGCTCCAGTAATCTCTGTTCTTCTGGTAATTCCTCTTTTTTCATGTGCTTCTCTTCAACAAAAACAGCATATCTTACTCTAAAAGCATCCCTCAACTCGCCTATTGTCCTTGCCAATCTTATCTCCAGTCTTTCAGAGTCAATCTTTGCCGGCACTCTAATCACCGCTCCTTTGATTATTGTTTATACTATTCTTAATCTCTTCCAGCAGCCTCCAATCTCCCTCTTGTATGGCCTTCCTGCACATATTATTGAAATCTATGCATTGCTTTCTTCTCTCATCCTGGCTCTTACTGAGGCCGTTATAGTACAAGTGAGCCATCAGAACAATCTCATCAGAAAGAGGCCTTATGCCATGCTCTGCAAGCGCACCCAAAAACCTCTGTGTGACTCCAAATATATCCCTTGTCAGATTTTCATTAACTACAATTTCATAAGGCTGCACAGGCCATTCCTGAGGAGGTTTCAGAAGGTCAAGCTCAAAGAACATCCACTTTTCCATATAATCTTTGTCAAGAAGCACCCCGCTTTTTGCCCCCTCATTCACAGCCCGTTGCATTAATGCTGTGTTCGGGAATATTCCTATGGGCAATGCAGGAACAAAGTCGGGGTTTGCATTTACTATAAAATCAATGCTTCTCTGCGTGCTCAGTTCAGTTTCAAAGGGAGAAGGGACAATCATTGAGAATATGGTCGGTATTCCTATCCCTTTCATCTCATGAGCAAGCTTATTTGCGTCAGAAAGGTACTCTTCAATATTCCTGGTCTTTCCATAAATCTCAGCAAGAATTCTGCTGTCTGTTGATTCCAGGCCGCAAAAAAGTCCGATAAGCCTGTCTGCAAGAACGTCAAACTGGTAGTCCATGCTGATCTTGCCGAATGCGCTTATTCTCTGGCCTTCTGGCAGGCTTCTTAACAGTTCATTTAAATATTTCGGAGAAGGGTTTCCGCTCAGTCTTGAAACCTTAATCCCATGTTCTTTCTTGTTGAACTCAGTTTCCTCGACAAGTTTCTCAACTTTTCTTGACCTGTAGATGCCTCCTAAATTCTCATGGTTGCAGAATGAGCATTTTCCATAATAGCAGCCCTTGCTGTCTACAACTACGGGGATAAATATCTTGTCGCCTATAGAAGGATAAAATTCTTTTGAATATACTGGGAATCTTAATTCATTGAGATCAGCATACTGAATCCTTGTTTTTTTGATATCTCCGTCGTCTTTGTAGATCAGATTCGGCACACTGCTTAATGGCGCATTTCTATACGCAAAATCAGCAAGAGGAATTGCTGTTGCTTCCCCTTCACCAAGCACAAGAACATCAAACGCAGCTGTAAATCTGAAAATCTCTTCCCTGAAAATAGCAACCTGTGGCCCTGTTCCTGCAATAATAAGCCCTTTATTTCTCTGCTTCAGCTCTTCTGCAATCCTTATAGAATCCCTCACCCCATTTGCATAGACCTTGAACGCAATAACCTTTGAGCCAGTGCTTTTTATGTAATCTTCCAGCTCATTTACGCAATTATTCAGGAATCTTTCCTTGCCTTCTTCTGAAATCTCCCTTATGCTTCTGACATTATTGAAATCAAAGAAAACAGGAGAATAGCCGGCTTCCAATAGATGCGCCATGACCAGCGCAGGCCCGTTGTCCAGCATTAACCCACTAAGCACAGGCCCTCCTGACTGCACAGCATATGAAACAATCGGGAAATATTTTTGAGTCATTTTTAACCTACTCTTAATATCCTCTCGGCGCCTTCAGCAATTCCTTTGCCGCGATTATACGGCAGATGTCATTAGTCCCTTCATAGATCTTAGCTATCCACAGCTCTCTCATGAATCTCTCTATCCCTGTCTCTCTGACATATGCCATCCCGCCGAACATCTCCATTGCCTCATCGACAACCTTCCATGCCATATCTGTGCACAGGCTTTTTGTGAGGGATCCCTGGCCTTTTGTATTCTCGCCTGCATCCATGAGCTTTGTTGTATTATAAACAGTTGTGGCCATTGCATAGACAAGTTCCGCCATATTAGATATCCTCTCCTGGTTGATCTGGAAATCGCATGCTGGAACTGGCTTCCCAGGCAGGGGAAAGACCCTCTCTTTTGAATACTCTACAGCCCTCTCAAAGACCTCTCTTGCGATTCCAAGCGAGCACGCAGCAAGGAATATCCTTCCGCTCTCCATTGTGGCATGCTGTATCTTATATCCATCGCCTACTGCGCCAAGGACATTGGATTTAGGCACCCTGACATTCTCAAAGAGCACTTCAGAGTTTGGGACAGCATTCAGCCCCATCTTCTTGCCTGTGTCATTCCCTATGCTGACTCCAGGATAGCCTGCTTCAACAACAAAAGCAGACATGTTCCCATAAGGCCCTTTGCTCCTATCACCTGAATATGCAACAGTGAAGAACACCTGGGCATTCTTTGCATTTGTTATGAACCTTTTTGTTCCATTTAGGATGAAGTGGTCCCCTGCTTCTGCTGCACTTATTCCGGAACTGACCTTGTCGTCGAGGCATGCAGTTGTCTCTGTTGCAGCAATGTTGCTGCCTGCATTTGGCTCTGTCATTGCTATTGCTCCGATGAATTCTCCTGTCGCAAGCTTTGGAAGGTATCTTTCCTTGAGTTCCTCTGAGCCGAATCTTATGATAGGCGATGTGCACAGTCCGCTGTGCACCGCAATCATGTTTGAGAGCGCAAAGCAGGCTCTGCTTATCTCTTCAGCAACAATGCAGTACTGCGTGTTTGTGCCCCCAACACCTCCAAACTCCTCCGGAACAAGAATCCCGAAATAGCCTGCTTCCTTTGCAGCATCAACAACCCTTGCATCAAGCTCTCTTTGCTCTGCATCAGATGCAACCGCCTCTTTGAGCAATTCCTCGTTCTTGACAAATTTTCTTATCTGCTCACTGAACAACTTATCATCTTCAGAAAATCCAGTATATTCCAGCTTCATCCCAGCACCTCTGTTTTTAGCATCACCTATTGTAAAAACTTTTTTTCACGTATTTAAACCTTATTCACCTTAATTTATCCCGTAATCTTCTTTTTTGGCAAGACAATAATCAAATATAGGTGTATATAGGGCGATACGCTTCTCTTAATCTCTGATAATCGTCCTATAGCCTTATGCCCGATGATACTATTGGCTATGATTATCCCAAATTCTCGTTTTTTATCCGAAAAATTTAAAAGACACTGCATTATAGCTGTGCAAAAGGGGGTAATCAGCATGGGCGACATCATATCCTCAAGACTGAGAGATGACGGAAAGGTTGTTTTTGAGGTAGCTGTGAATTATGACGAGGCAAAACAGCTGAAGGGGCACATGGATAAGGTGTTCCTCTTCTCAGAGAACAACTCACAGCTTGAGACCAATCTCAGCCAGAGGGGCAAGAACGAGGCAACAAAGTACTTCCTTGTGCCCAGGCAGCTAAGGTATAACCTCACTTTCAATGGCAAGGTCCAGTGCCAGAAGATAGAGACAGGCAGCAAAATAATATTCATATACACTTTAGACAAGTCCAAGATCTGATATTTTCGCTTTAAAGGAGTTGAATGATGGAAAGGATAAAAACAGGCATCAGGGGGTTTGACAAGCTTGTCCAGGGAGGGATTCCCAGAGGAAGCTCTACATTATTGTCAGGAACCCCTGGAACTGGAAAGACAATCTTTGGCATAGAATTTGTGTACAGGGGAGCTGAAGATTTCAGGGAGCCCAGCCTATATGTTGCTTTTGAGGAAGGCATTGATAATCTACTGGACCAGGCAGAGCAGCTTAATATGGACCTCAACAAGTTTGTTGAGAGAGGTCAGATAGTGTTCTTCAGCATACCTGCAGAGGAGATAACCAACAATACAATAAATGAAATCATAGGCCTTATTGAAAAGCATAGGATCAAAAGGCTTGTGATTGATTCATTGTCCACGCTGGCGATAAACTTCCCTTATGCCAAAGAGAATGTCGATGCTGCAAAAAGCAGGTTCATATACACATTCCTGAACAAGATTAAGAAGAGCGGAGTCACATCAATATTCATAAGCCACACCTCTGATGAGAAATCCCTGTCAAAAGACAGCATCTCTGAGTTCTTGTGCGATGGAATAGTTCACCTTACATTCGAGTCAATGGGCGGAGAGTTCTCAAGGAGCCTCATTGTGAGGAAGATGAGGAGGACAAAGAATGATGAGGACATACATCCTCTTGAGATAAGCCCCAAAGGGCTTGTTGTGCACAGCATAAAATGATGAAATCATGGTCTTACTGTCTTTAATTGTATCTCACACCTGATTTTCTGTATTATTGAGCAAATTAATCCTAGCCTCGCCTGATTCGCTTCTTATTCGCAGTGGCGAGGTGAAGAAACTATGCCCTGCTGTAAGTTTGGAAAGGCCAAGAAGCGTCACCTGGCCAATATCCGCTGTTTCTGCAGATTGTTGGCCAGGCTAGGAAGAAAGAGCACCATAATCATCTTTATAAAGTGCAAAACTTGACATTTTTCAGGCAAAAACTATATAAAACAACACAGTTTCTGAATATATATGAAAGGGGTCAAGGTTGACAGGAATCTCATCTTAAGGGTAGCTGACAATGCAAAGCTGAGTCTTACTGACAAGGAGATAGATGAGTTCCTTCCCCAGCTTAAAGAGGTTCTTGAGTTCTTCTCCAGTATCGATGAAGTTGACACAAAAGGCATAGAGCCGAGCACCCAGCCTGTTGAGATCAGGAATGTCCTCAGGGAGGATGTTGTAAAGCCTTCCTTGAGCCAGGATGATGCTCTTGCCAACACAGAGCACAAGAAAGACGGCTATTTCAAGGGGCCGAGGGCAGTTTAAGATGATAAAAGAGTTTACAGAGAAAATAAAGAGCAGGGAGATTGATGTAGTCCAGCACACAAGAAAAGTGCTGAATGAGATAAAGACCCTCAACAAGGAATACAATTATTTCAACACAATATCTGAAGAGCTTGCTCTTGAGCAGGCAGAGAAACTCAGGAGCAATCCAAAAGGAAGGCTTGCAGGCGTTCCGATATCGGTCAAAGACTGCATTGTTGTCAAGGGAGTTGAATCAACAGCAGGCAGCAGGATCCTGAAAGGATACAATCCTGTGTTCAATGCGACTGCTGTGGCAAGATGCATTGATGAAGGAGCAATAATAATAGGAAAGACAAGCCAGGACGAGTTCGGGTTTGGAGGGTTCTCAACAAACGTAGGCCTTGACTACAAGGTTCCTCTCAATCCTTTTGACAAGGAAAGGGCAACAGGAGGAAGCTCAGGAGGCTCAGGAGGAATAAGCCAGAAAGCAAGCTTCCCGCATGTCTCATTAGGAGAGAGCACTGGAGGTTCTATAGTGAATCCAGCCTCTTTCTGCGGAGTGTTCGGATTATGCCCCACTTATGGAAGGGTTTCACGATATGGTTTGATGGATTATGCGAACAGCCTGGACAAGATAGGCCCGATGTCAAAGAGCATTGAGGATGCTGCATTGGTCCTTGAGATCATCTCAGGCAGCACATCAAGGGAATCAACCAGCCTGAACAAGCCTGTTGAGAATTATTCCAGTTTTGCAGGAAAAGGCGTGAAAGGGATGAAGATCGGAGTGATAAAAGATGCATTTGCAGAGGGCCTTGATGATGCTGTGAGGAAGAAGGTGTGGGATGGGATAAAGAAGCTGGAGTCAGAAGGAGCAAAATACGAGGAAGTTTCTCTGCCTTTGACAATAAAATATGGGCTTTCAGTATATTATATCATAGCAACCTCAGAAGCCTCTACAAACCTGGCAAAATACTGCGGCATGAGGTATGGAAAGCACGAAAAGCTTGAAGGCAGCTTCAATGAATATTTCACAAAGGTAAGGTCAAAGCATTTTGGAAAAGAGGCAAAGAGAAGGATAATCCTAGGAACATTTGCCAGGATGGCAGGATTCAGGGATGCGTATTACATAAAAGCAATGAAAGTGCGGACAAGGATAATAAATGAATACAAAAGCCTGTTCAAAAAGTATGACCTGCTTGTCTCTCCGACAGTCGCAATCCTTCCTCCAAGGTTTGACGAGATAAACAAGCTTAGCCTGCTGCAGAATTATATGGTTGATACACTTACAGTAGGGCCTAATCTTGCTGGCCTGCCTCATCTCAATGTTCCTGTGGGCTTTGAGAAGAAGGGCGGGAAGCAGCTGCCAGTGGGAATGATGCTGATTGGAGACCATCTGCAGGAAGCAAAGCTGATACAGGCTGGGAGCGTGTTTGGGAGATGACACCATTCAAATCAGACATAATCATAGGACTTGAGATTCATGTAGAGCTCAACACAAACACAAAACTGTTCTGCCCATGCTCCACTGAGAACACCGAAGATCCAAATACTCATACATGCCCTGTCTGTCTGGGCCATCCTGGGGCAAAGCCTGTCCTGAACAAGGATGCAGTTGAGTTTGCAATAAGATTATGCCTGGCATTAGGCTGCACAATAAACAGGCAGCTTGTGTTCTCAAGGAAGAATTACTTCTATCCTGACATGGCAAAGAACTATCAGATAACGCAATATGAGCTCCCTATCGGAACAGGAGGGAAGCTGAGAATCTCCGACGAAAAGGAGATCGGCCTGGTAAGGGTGCATCTTGAGGAGGATCCTGCCTCGCTTGTGCATCCAGGAAGCATGGCAGCAAGCCCATTTGTGCTTGTTGACTACAACAGGTCAGGAAGGCCATTGCTTGAGGTCGTGACAAAGCCTGAGATGTTCAGCCCTGCAGAGGCAAGGGACTTCATGAGGAAGCTTATCACAGTGCTCAATTATATCGGGATATTTGACCAGGACATCTGCATAATAAAAGCAGATGCGAACATAAGCATAAAGGAATCAGGCTATGTGAGGTCTGAGGTCAAGAACATAACCGGCTTCAAGGAGATTGAAAGAGCATTAAGATACGAGGTAGAGCGCCAGAAAAAAGAGATTGCAGATGGAAAGAAGCTTGTCCAGGACACAAGAGCATGGGATTCAGAGAAAGGGATAACCTCAAGGCTGAGGACAAAGGAGACAGAGGAGGATTACGGCTATATCCTTGATCCAGACCTTGTTGTGACTGACATCAATGACGAGTGGGTTGAGGAAGTGAAGAAAGAGATGCCTGAGCTTGCCCAGGACAAGGTCCTGAAGTTCATCCAGAAATACCATATTGACAGGACAGACGCAGAGGTGATTGCCCAGGAAAGGCCTCTTGCAGAGATGTTTGAGAAGGTTGCGCAGAAGATTGATCCAGTGCTTGCAGCAAGATGGCTGAGAAGAGAGCTTGTCAGGGTCATGAATTACAACAACAAGACTTTTGATGACATCGGGATTGACCACACCCACATGATTGAGCTGCTTGAGATGGTTGAGAGGAAGGAGATAACAGAGAATGTCGCAAAGAAGATAATCGAGAAGCTCATGGAAGGGAAGTTCTCTCCAAGGGAGTATGTGAAGAGCCTTGGGTTGAGGGTGATGTCAGATGCCTCAGAGCTCGATGGGATATGCAAGTCTGCCATAAAAGACAATCCAAAAGCAGTTGAGGAATACAAGGCAGGCAATGAGAAATCGCTCCATTTCCTCATAGGCCAGGTCATGAAAAAGACAAAAGGCCAAGCTGCTCCTGCTGAAGTGCATAAATTATTGAAGAAACTGATTAAATAATTCTGTAATCTATAAATTTATTTATGTTAACTTCAAGTTACACCACCAAAACATTTAAATAACAGTATATACTTATACCTGCAATTAAGTAAACTAAACACGACAAAATGAAGAACAGACTGAAAGTCTTCAGGGCAGAGCACAACATGAGCCAGGATGACCTCGCCAAGAAAACAGGAGTCTCAAGGCAGGCCATACATTCAATAGAGAAAGGCAAATACACCCCCAACCTTGAGCTTGCTTTCAGGATCGCAAGAGCATTCAATGCAAACATCGAGGACATATTCATCTATGAAGAGCAGGAAAATCTTGAAACATATGGATAGATCATTGAGGTGAGAGAATGATAGAATTATTAGAGGGAGCATTTCTGGTGTGGTTCATAGCTGTTTTGATACTGCTCAGTATATGGGACATGGTGTGGAAGGGAATCGGCATGTGGAAGTCAGCAAGGCAGAACCAGCTTGGATGGTTCATCTGCATATTCATCTTCAACACAATAGGGATACTGCCGATTGCGTATCTGTTCTATTTCCAGAAGAAAAAGAAATGATTTTATTTTTTATTTTATCTCAACAATCTTCTCAGCATCCTCCAGAATCCTTCTCTCAAAGTCAGCAACCTTCTCTCCTTCATCTTTCTCTGCGCTCAGAACTTCCATAAGATTTTGTACGAACTCTTTTTCTTTGTCAGGGGCAAGCCCACGAAGCATCTTCTGGCCAAGGTGCTTCTTGATGACCACTTCTTCTGCATCCTCGACAGAGTCTGCATCAACTTTCATCTCTGTGAACTCCTTTGATGTTACAAGGGAAGTGCTTTTCATCACAAAGTAGGCTGATCTCTGCTTCAGGATCTCAAATATCTCCTTGAAATTTATGTCTGACGGCTTTCCCGAGGAAAGGACGCCCTTGACCCTTATGAGGGCTATTGTGTTGATAAACTCCTTTGCTTTTATCTTTTCCTTGATCTCATCCTCAACCTGCTTGGGATTCTTGTTTGTGCAGTCTATGCCTATGTTCAGGGTCGGCTTTATCTGGACAGGAACCCACTGCATCCTTGTCTCTTTTCCGTCATTCTCAACAAAGCACACCCCTCCTCTGCTGTATTTCTCAAGCTCTGCGAAGTTTGCAGGGAACAATGCTCCTGGATATGATATCATCCCATACCCTTCTTTCCTTTCCTGATAGATGTAATGCACATGGCCTCCGGCATAATAATCAAATCCTTTTGGAAGATATGACAGGGGAGCCGATTCAATCTTCTCAAGCTCTTTTGGCTTCAGCTCATCAATGGCTGTGTGGAAAAGGAATATCTTGAATCCCTGCTCCGCTTCAATGTTTCTCTTGTTCAGGCGCTCATAATATTTTCTGTCAAGCATGCCTTTCTTGCCTTTTATCCCTGTGAGCTTTGCCCCTGTCTTACTGTCAACAGTGAACATAAGGTTCAGCTGCTCTGCCTCAACCTTTCCCTTGAACACATTGATGAACAGGCCTGCCCTTTCAAGGACATCTATCATTGTCTTGCCGGACGCAGAATAATCATGGCTGCCTGCAACACCATATACTGGAATCCCCCTGTCCTTAAGCTCCTTAAGCTTCTCCACAACTGACTTTAGGTTGTCTATTGCAGGCAATGCAGTGTGAAAGAGGTCTCCTGAGATTACTACAAAATCCACATTCTGCTTTATGCACTCATTAATGGCCTTTACAAAAGCCTGCAGGCTTATTTCACGCAGTTTCTGGTCTCTCCATGAGCCAATGTGGCAGTCAGCAAGATGAGCGAATTTCACAGTCTTTTACCCCCTACGCTTTAGGATATAGAAGCCTATTATTTAAATATTATTAGGTTATAGGCCTTATTGGTACATTTATCACTTATAGATAGTAAAAAATAGAAATATTTATATATGCTATATGATTAACCACCCTGTTTATTGCTTTTCGAGGGATTTGGATGGAAGAGAATCATGTTCGTTACAATCAACTGAAAGGATATCTGGAAGCTGCACTTGGAACACCTGATATAGACAGTCACTGGCTTCCAAGCCATATAAAAACTCTAATGGAACATGAGATTCTAAGGCCCTCATTCCAACTGGTTCTGCAGGTTAGCCCAATAAAGAAAGATGGCTCTGGCATAGTTGGCTACCATTATTCTGTGAAGATGAATGATGATCCAGAGAACAAAGTCCGGTCAATATCTCCGCATGACCCAAAAAGCATATGCCTGAAAGTTGCTCCGTCACATACACCTTATGATTCTCCACTAAGTTACTTAACCGGAGATAATAGCGGAAGACAGCTTCTTGGCAGCTTGACAACAATTGGTCTGACAGGAGAGTATCTTGGCGCTGAAGTCAGCGATAAAGTTGGTGTGGACACAAGAGGATTGACTCTTGGGGAAGTGATGTCAAATATGGGAAATCTTGATAAACTATTATACTTAAGAAAACTTGAAGGAATGTTCCTGAACAATCCACCCTCTTTTGAAGCAGGCATAAATGAGATTGAGGAATGTATTGCAGAAGCAGCATGCGCTCTGCATAGAAGTCTCTTTAAGTCACAATGAATTAGGCAGATTTAGCCTTTCAACAAAGTCTATTATCTTGGCTGAATACTTCTCCTCTAATTCAGGTGTCTTCTCAGCTTCTTCTATCTTACTTTTTATCTCCTCAGCTTTTTTTGACACAGTCTTCAGTTCTTTATACAATCTTCCAAGATTCTGCTCATATGATTCTATATTCTTGTATATTGTGCCTATAAGGGCCATTATTCTTTGATGGGGTGGTTCGGGTTGGTTAAGCAATGTCTTGATAGTAGCTATATTCTTCTGCATATCAGCTAGGGCACCATACACCCCCTTGATGGAATCAATAATGCTCCTGCATCCTTCAATTATCTGGTCAGTGAGATTCTTGTCCCTTTCCATATAACCTTCGAGTGTTTTGATGGACCTTTTCTTCACATTGATCTCATGCCCTACAACAGCTCTTTTTATGATTCCTGCTTCCTTCCTGCTGATAATGCCTTTTACAATCTCACTCTCTGCATTGATTATCCTGTCAGATAACTGAATGTAGGACTTCAAGGGGCCGTCAAATATCTTATTCAGCTCCTCTGTTCTCTGCAGCTCTTCAACTTCCTTGTCGCTGATTTCAGCAAATCTCTCTTTGAGCTCATTTATTCTTGCGTTTGTTTCATTGAGTGATTTAAGAACCGCTCCTTTGTTCTTCATCAGCAGCATTTCCTTGACAGAATTGTTGTATGCTGCCAGCATGGTCTGCCTCAGGGAAGCTCCGCGGAATGTTTTGCTGACAACCTCCTTGGCTTTCTCTTTCTCCTCTTCGCTGACCTGCATCAGCCTCTGCGTTATCAGGTATATCCTTGAAAGTGTATCGAGAATTCCTTTGTAATTCACTTCATGCTCCTGCCTTATTCTTTCACGCAAATCAGAAACCAGTTCACTTCTTTTTATCTGCTGCGCCATAAGAACCTAGTGTCTAATTTACTATATAAATCTTTTCTTTGAAGTGGTAATCTCATCAATCTATAATTCTCATAACATATTTCAGATAGAGATATACCAGCGCTGCGATTATTATTAGGAACAAAAGAATCTTGAACTTGCTTCTCTTTCTGGGCATTCCAGCAATGCCACCAATTCTCTTTGCCTCAAGCTGCTTGCTGGCAGCCATGCTCTTCCTTGCTTCTTCCTCTCTTTTCCTGAGCATCTCCTCTTCAAGTTTTTTCTTCTCAAAGGCCCTTCTTTCTCTCATTGCAGCGAACTCAAGGGCAGTCATCTTTCTTGTTGAGCCCCAGCCTGTTGCAGCTTCCCTTCCCTTCAAGAGCCTTTCTTCCCTTGTGAACCTGAATCTTGACATGAACACTCACTCTCCTTTGTTTATTGAATCATATTTTAATATATAAATCTACTTGTTTTTTGTCTCAATCTTCACTATCTTGTTTATCTCTTTCTCTGATATTGAGCAGCCATTGAGCTTCAGGCCCCATAGGAGACTGTCCATCAGCTCCCTCTTAGGCTCTGGGATATTTGGTAGGTACTGGTCCAATAATCCTTTCTCAAAAGCTATGGTGACAAGCTCTGTTGACCTTATCATCCTTATGCTGCTGGTCCTCTTCCTGAATTCATCCAGGTTATGCCTGTCAACTGATATCTTTGTGTGCAGCCTGTGCTCCATTATCTCCTTCAGCTTCTCAGGATATTCTATCAGCATCCTTGTTGTCCTCTCATCCACGACAAATGCAGAGGATTTCATGAAAAGGGCAAGCGCAACAGCCTCGATCTCTGCAGGATGCACAAGCTGGATCCATTTTCCTTTGGCGCTGAATACATTGTTCGCTGTCTCAAGAAGCTTGGCTGCCTCGGATTTCACCTGCGGCATCTCAACAGTCTTTAGGATTCCCCTGTTCACGAATGAAAGCACCTGCATTGCCTCAAACTTGAACCTCTTCCCTTTCATGGGGTTGTCAATAAGCTCTTTTCTGACGCTATCAGGCATCAGGAAATCCCCTTCAAAGTCCTTTCTTAAAGGCTCAAGTATCCAGAGCAGGTTATTGGTAGCCAAGCTGATGATCGGCCCTGTGTCAAATGCTATTGATTTCACCATGAATCTCAGCTCCCAAAGAGTTTTCTCGCGAAATCCAGCCTTTTCCCGACATCAACTGCAGCCTCTTCAGTGAGCGTTGTCTTTCCGATATAATTCATTATCTCCCATTGCGAGACTCCCAATATCTCGGCAGCGTGGGCTGCAGATATGCCATGCTCGTATAATTTAGATCCTTTCTTTATCTCAGCCTGCCTTATCACTTCCTCTATGAACATCTGGAGCCTCTCATCTGTCTCTGAGATTATCTTCAATACACTCTTTGTGGAATCCCTGTACTCCTCAACACTGTCTTTCTCAAGAAGGGTTATGGCATCCTTCAGCACCTTGACGATACTTTCCCCTATCTTTTCCCTTTTTTCAGTGGACCTTTCCATTATCTTTGAGATTGAATAGATTATCACGGCAGCTGCAACAGAGTCCTTGTCCTGGAATATGGATGCATTGTGGATTGTGTGGTTGCTGAGCTCCTTTATCTCAGAATACTCCTCATCTTCCAGGAGTATGACAACCTCCCTGAGAACAGTCAGAATGTCTTTTTTTACAACATCTTCCATTATGTGCCCAAATCCTGTTTTTATTTAAATAGTTTGCCCTTAACTGTTTGTTCTTGACATGCATCACAACAATCTTTAAATAATACATTTGCTTATTTGACTGCCATGGGGCGTTTTGTTGACACACTGAAGCTGCTGAAGTCACTTTCTCCTGAGGAGAGCGCAGGGATTGAGACAATCTCAATGTTTCTTGATAAGGGTGATATAAATCAATTAAAGGGCCTGATAAAACAGGGGAAGATATCCTTCAAGCCTTACACAGTCAGCATTGCTGAGAGCAGCTATTCTCTGCTGAATGCAGAGGATAAAGAGCTTGAGGAATATGCTGCAAGGCTCAACAAGCGCCTGAAGCAGCAGATCAACAAGAAGCTCTTCCATGATTTCTCAAAAAAGGCCGTAGACAGGATAAAGAGCGTCATTGCTCCGCACATAGTGGGCTTTGACAGCGTGAAAAAAGCTGTCCTTCTGCAGCTTTTCGCGCTTGACAAGCTTCACATCCTCCTGTTGGGGGATCCAGGCACAGGCAAGACGGAGATAATCAGATCAGCATCTGAGCTTTATCCAGTCTCATCTTTCGGGCTGGGTTCCGGAACCTCATCAGCAGGCCTTTCAGTCACGATACAGGGAAAGGACATCATGCCGGGTCTTCTTCCAATGGCAGACGGAGGGCTGGCATGCATTGATGAGCTCAATCTTATGAAGAAGGATGACATGGCGTCATTGTACAATGCAATGGAAAAGGGGTTCATAACCTACGACAAGGGGGGCAAGCACCACAAGTTCAGCGCCCGCATATCAGTGCTTGCGACAGCAAACCCAAAAAAAGACAAGTTCCAGGGAAGAGACATTGCTGAGCTGAAGAAGCAGATCCCTTTTGATTCAGCGCTGTTGTCAAGATTCCACATGGTCTTCCTTGTCATGAACCCTGATGTTGATGAGTTCAGGAGGATAGCGAGGAGCATAATAAAGGACGAGAAAAAAGAGATAAACAAGGATGATGTCCTGTTCATAAGGGAGTACATCAGGCAGTCAGAAGGGATAAACGTCGTTGTTCCTTCAAGCATGGAGCACCAGATTGTTGATTTTGTGGCTGACCTCAAGAAGAATGAAAGCAGGTATCTTGTCGAGATCTCTCCAAGGAT
>Ga0209542_10003466_pt1 | contig 33729 bp, 45 predicted proteins | sample RifCSPhighO2_01_FD_184028 | JGI IMG/M metagenome (GOLD analysis project Ga0209542, IMG submission 184028) | Soil microbial communities from Rifle, Colorado - Rifle CSP2_plank highO2_0.1 (SPAdes) (version 2) | ecosystem: Environmental > Terrestrial > Deep subsurface > Rock core/Sediment ... | reverse complement strand
GATGAGGCGAGTGCAAAAGAGGAAGCACAAGGTGAGGTCCAACAACTTAAAATACAAATCGCAGACCTAGACACAAAGCTAGAAAAGTTGTTGGACGTATATCTCAACGACACGCTATCCACAGCTGAATACGCCGCCAAGAAGGAGAAACTCGTACTCCAAAAATCCTCACTAAACGAGAAAATCACCGACATCGAACAGCGAGGCGTGTCTTGGCTCGAACCGGCTCGTGAATTCGTTTTGTCTTTGAATCAAGCCACGAATCTGCTTTCCCAAAACAATCTGGTCGGAATGACAGCATTTCTGAAAAACATCGGCGCGAACCATATTCTGCGAAATCGCCAATTTGAATTCAGCCCCAAAATGCAATACGCGCGAGCCGCCTCGCTCTGCGAGGCGGCGAGCTCTGACTTGCTATTTCCTTTCTGGTGCCGAGAGAGGGACTCGAACCCTCACGACCTTGCGATCACATGATTTTGAGTCATGGGCGTCTACCAATTCCGCCATCTCGGCATTGGCCCGCCAAAACGTAGCGACGGCGGCCAGAACGTCTATAATACGCCAGCAATGCGCAAGTATCAAAAGGTACTTATAATCGTGGGACCGACATCGTCGGGCAAAAGCACGCTTGCGGTCGAGCTTGCGCGGAAATTCAATGGAGAGGTAGTCTCCGCTGATTCGCGGCAAGTATATCGCGACCTCAACATTGGAACAGGAAAAATCACGAAGCGCGAGATGAAAGGCGTGCCACATTACCTGCTCGACATCGCCTCGCCGAAGAAGACGTTTACCGCCCACGACTTCGTGCAAAAGGGCCGCGCGGTGATACGGAATATCGCTGCGCGCAACAAACTCCCCATCATCTGCGGAGGCACCGGATTCTATATCGATGCGCTCGTTGGCAGGATTATGCTTCCCAATGTCCCTGCGGACTCAAAACTTCGCACACAACTCGAAAAGAGATCGGCGGTGCAGCTTTTTGCAATCTTAAAAAGACGAGATCCGCGGCGCGCTAGAACTATCGACCGACACAACAAACGCCGCCTCATCCGCGCACTCGAAATTGCCCGCTACCAAGGACCGTCCTTGGTAATACCAAGGACGGTCCTTGGTAATCCTTACGATACGCTTTGGATAGGCATCGCGCTGCCTGAAAAACAACTTGAGAAAAAAATAGCTGTTCGCTTATTCTCAAGAATTAGCCGAGGTATGGGTGCAGAAGCAAAAAAATTGCACGCTGCAGGACTTTCGTACAAGCGAATGGAAGAGCTGGGGCTTGAATATCGCTCGCTTGCTCGCTTGCTGCAAGGAAAAATTACTCGCACACAGATGATAGAAGAACTCAATCGCTCTATCCGTAAGTACGCAAAACGGCAACTCGTCTACTGGAAGCGCAACAAAAACATCGTATGGTTCAAAGATCCAAAAACTCCGCGTATATCAAGAACCGTCAGGAGTTGGCTTAAGAAATGAAGCTGGAGCGGGCCGCATGTTCTCGAAAATCGGAACAAGGAGCGGCTTCAGAGTCATGGCACCCGCAGTGCTTAGGTGATCCTCATCTCTATAGATGAACTTACCTGCACTCTCCAGACCACAGAAACCGCCTTTTTTACACAATATCGCCGTAGGGTCGATGACGTGAACGCCGGGGAGCGTCGCGAGGTCGTCTATGACCGAATTGGAAAGCGCCTGATATGCCTGATGATCCTTTGTCGATATCCTCTGGAATTGAACGCCCTGCCCGAAATGCACCGCGCGATAAAATACATCGCGTGTATTAAAATTGAATTGCTCCGGAACCTGCTCAACGATTGTGATCTCGCGGCCCTCGCGCAACAATTGCTGCACCATGGGTATGAGATTTCTCTCGAAGACCATCCGCGCATCTCTCGGTGACGTCGATACTCTATCTGAATCCGTGATGAAAGCAGCACGCACCCCGTAGCGCCCTCCCGTAACGTAATAACTCCAACGCGCCACAAGGATGACATGTTTAATATCATTTTCTCTAATATAGCGCAGCGCAAGAGTCTTCACTTCCTCGCACCCCGTGGCAGGCGGCGTTTGGTGTACTCCCTCGATAGGAACACAGCGCGCATTATCGAAAACGACCCCCTGTGCACCATAGTCCCTGCCGAGAGCGTCAAACAACGGGGACAGCGCATCCGCATGGCTGTCACCCCACACGACAAATTGCCACTTCACGGCCCTGCTCCGGTCTCCGATCCTGCACATCTCGCCGTTTTCTTCGTCGTCCAGTATCTGAAAACATTCTCCACCCCAAGGGACATTTCCATCCGATGCGAGCAATACCTTTTTCGCGGCAGGCGGGATCCGCTCTGTCAGTTCTAAGATGGAATTTTGGATGAGAAGGCCGGAGAGGGCCAACAGTGCCATGGCTGCAAAACCAAAAAGAAAGGCGGCTTTCCTTGTGGGAATAATGGTTTTCTCTCGTATAGGTGTCTCAACGAACCGGTACGAGAGCCATGAAATAACGACCGCAACGGCGATGAGCCCTGCCATGCCGACCTTCGAGAGTGGAGCGGGAACGCCAAGATTCGCGAACACAAACAGAGGCCAGTGCCATAAGTAGAGTGAGTAGGAAATGAGACCGACAGAGACCAGAGCAGAGTATGAGAGGAGCGCCCCCGTCGAAGTTCGATAACTCTCGTTCGCCACGATGATGGCCACCGCACCAAGGGTTGGTAGGAGTGCAGCGAAGCCAGGAAACAACGTTGCGTCGTTAAAAAGAAACGCCGATGCTCCGATGGCGGCAATCCCCGCAAGAGCTGCCGCTTCAGCAAGGGTCGGCGATCGAAATCTTACAGCAGAGAGTGCGACCACGATGCCGAGCGCGAGCTCCCACGCGCGGGTCGTGAGTAGATAAAATCCGGCGCTGGCTTGTGTGGTGTTCGAGAAGACACGCGCCGGAAAGAACGGGATACTGAACGCTGAACTGGGCGCAACATCAACGAGCCAAATATTTGCAAGGAACGACGCCACCCCGAGCACAATAATGCTAGTGAGCAGGATCCTTCGCCCTTCCCACGGATCTGACGATCTGATGCGCACCCACCAAAATTGCAATGGGAGAATTATACGGCTGCGTCGTACAAGCCATATACAGAGAATTACAATGAATGGAAAGAGTACGTAAAATTGTTCTTCGACCGAGAGGGACCACGTGTGCAGTAATGGCGAATATCTCGAAGATTGATCGAAGTAGTTGTCCCCCAGCATGAACAAAATGTTCGATGTGAACACACTCTGTGCAATGACCGTACTGCCAAAGTGATGATAGTCCGGAGGGTACAAGACCAGAACCGAAGCTGCGATTATCGAACAGAGCATGACGACGAAGAGCGCCGGAAGGATCCGGCGAACCCGCCGTTCCCAAAATCCGAGCAGGGAAAACGTACCGGCCTTCAGGTCTCGGACAATGATGGAGGTGATGAGGAAGCCGGATATGACGAAAAAAACATCCACGCCGATAAAACCGCCAGTGACCGAGAGTAGCTTTGCGTGATAGAGCACCACTGCGATGACCGCAATGCCACGAAGCCCATCAATGTACGGACGGTACGGTATTTTGTTCGTATCGTTCGAATTCGTCATTAGTAAGAAGTCGAGCTACTGCGAGACGAAGGCGGGCCCACAAGGATTCGAACCTTGATCAGCGGTTTTGGAGACCGCCATTCTACCATTGAACTATAGGCCCTGGTGAGGATTGGACATGAATGCTTGCATTCATGTTCTCCGAGCGACGGGTCAATACGATCCTCGAGTATAGGCCCGTGAGCAGCTTCTAGCTGCTAGCTTATAGGTAAACGCAAAAACAATCAAAGCGAAGAATGCGTTCGGCCAGAAAGCCATTGATGCGCAGATCGCCCGTATCCAAAAGATGCTCGATCGGGCTGCGGCCAAAGAAACGAAGAATCCTGATCAAGCCGCGCAGCTCTACGGCCCTGCATGGTTCGCTTCCGAGATGATCCTGAAACTGTCCATCGCCTTGCCTCTCCGAGCATCCGACTTCGGCGCACTCTACCTCCCCGCAGACATGAAAGACCTCATGGACATCAGGTAGTTTTATTTTGTCTCCCGATACTTCTTTCCGAAGATCGAACTCTTTGAGCGTGTCACGTGCTTGGTTCCGGAAGTTCCGCCGCTACTCTCGCTATACTTATTGCCAAAGAAATCGGTTTTCTCTCTCGACGTAGATTTTACCTTTCCATCCTGTCCTCTAGTTTCGCGGTACGAATCCCCAAAGAATCCCGCCTTTTCGCGGGTGATTCCCGTTGTCTTACCGGATGCGCTGGTGTGTCTGCGACGCTCGTCGCCTAAAAATCCGGTTTCGTCTCGCGACTCGGATATCAGCTGGCCCAGACTGTTGTATGTCCTGAAAACTGTCCCGCCGAGAAATGTGGTTTCCTTCACCGTTCTGAACGGCTTATACTTGAATAATTCGCGGCAACCCTCACACCGTTTAGGCAAATCCCAACCTCGCTGCTCACACGTTATCTGGATACCCGTTCCTATGGTAAATGTATTCCCACAGTGAGAGCAGGCAACGTCTTTTGGCGCGTGCGATTGCTTGCAAGATGCACAAAATCTCGGAGGATTGTTCCAGTCTTTGTGGATCCTAATGATTCCACCACATTTGTCGCAGGCCTTGTCGTACCACTGTGCAGCCCTTGCCTCGCGACACGCCTTGTGGACTTTTGGAGGGTTGTCCCAATCGCGGTGAATTTCCATTGCGCCGTGGCAAATCTCGCACGTAATGGTTTGCCACGCGCACTGCTTGTGATAATCGGGGACATTGTCCCAATCTTCATGGTACTTTATAGGACTACCGCAATGCTTGCACGATTTCGTATGCCACTTCGCAGCATTTGCGGCCCTACATTCTTTATGCGCGGTGGGTGGATTATCCCAATCTCGGTGGACCTGCATCGTACCGCCGCAAATATCGTACGTTTGAGAGTCCCAAGCACACTCTTTATGGTACGAAGGCGTAGAATCCCAATCCTCGTGGACTGAAATGTCATTGCCACAGTGTTTACAGGATACAGTGCTCCATTTCGACATACCCTCTCACCTTGGAGCAGATCTCGAAAAACGTCAATATCGCTCTGCTTGATTCAAAACCCGGCGCGACGACACGCTATAATTTTGTAATATATCTCCGAATAATATCTGCGACGGTTTTGTGGTTGATATTCTTTTTCTTGCAGTAATCGGAATCGAGCCAGTCCATCAATTTCTTCACACCCTTGCTCTGTCCATTGAGCTACGAGGGCAAATGGGGGCGTTTAGTTTCCTCTGTCTCTGCCCACAGACCCCCGTCGTGCTACCCGAACACCAACACCTTGTCAGACTCCTCAACTATTTTTACCAAGTCTCTCATGGTGGTTACCGGGCATATCTTGCTCTCAGATTTTGCGCGAACTTTCAAGCAAGACTCACAGGCGAGAATAACGCCCTTGAGATCCTTAAACTCCTGGATCTTTTTCGAGATATCAAAATGTTCGGAGTCCGGAATGTCTTCGGCTTCCACACCCTCACTCATGAGGTTCATATGGACAGTATGACCCTCCTTGAGTGACGCGATGCCAAAGCGAAACGTATTCCAAACGTGCTCCGGTTTATTGGATTGCAAAATAATGCCGATTTTCATACAAAAAACTTAAATCCCTAAGCGAAATGCTACTTGTGCGATATGTGCTGCCAAAGCCAGATGCCAACAAGAACGAGGTCAACGATAACCACAAGCCAAGTGAGCAAGCCGAAGAGCCCCATGCTGCCCATACCAAATCCTCCGTATCCCATCATAATGATTGATGATTATTTTTAATGCTTAATGGCTTCATCTTAACATAAACTTTGGGTGCCAACTGCTGCCACAACCGTCTCAATGCACCACATTCGTCTTCCGCTCTGCGATGACTAGCGAATCCGGCGCTATGCCACATGCGAGAGCTCCTTCGATAAACTCAAGCTGTGCACCAGTGAGCTTGTCTTTGCCTGCGCGCTTGGATTCGCAAAAAAGGATTTGATCACCTTTCCATGCGAGGACATCGAAGCATGCGGTGGTTTTTGCCGCTTTCCGGATTTGCCGAAGCAGTTCCTCCTTGCCCTCGGGAATTGACACATGATCCGCTTTCAAGCCCCACCCCTGTGGCATTCTTTGTAAGAAGTGAGTACCGCCGTAGGTCTCGACCCACGCTCCTTCCCATCCCGCCTCCTGTAGCATGCGTAAGATCACAAGTTCCGCGAAGAGTGACTCACCTTTGTAGTCGAGCACCGGCTTTTTGCCAAAATCGAAATCGGGTACCTTGCCGTTCCATTCTGTGAATATAGGATGGCAGACCGGAAGCGCGACCGTGCGATCGTCGGACAACGCAATTTCGATGTTGCTTGTGGGTCGTAGAGGATCAGGCATGGCATTCATAACTCTTCTGCAAGCTCAACTGCTTCGTCCTCATCCACCATGGGCCTATAATACCCCGATCAGACAGGGCCTGGCCAAGATGCTAGGATACCGTGGCGTATGAGCCGCAATCAAATCGTCGAGAAACTGGGGCTGTTCTTAACGAGCGGTCCGATCGACAGTGAAGCTGCCGCGGTCTACCTAATGGTTGAACTCCGGAAAATCCTTGATCATGCGTACGATAAGGAGACGGATCTCACGCTACTCCGGTTCTACTGCGATTGGGTCGTTCACACTAAAAAGTCTCGAAGTCTCCGTCACATCGCTCCGGTAGTGCAAGGTGTACAACGAAGTAAAAGCGCAAATTGTCCCCGCAGTTTCTTTCCTTTCAGCTCGACGATCAGCTCACCGCGGCGCAAATTCCCCGCAACCACGCGATACGCGCCCTTGTCCCAAATCTCGACCTTCCCCGCACCGTATTGCCCCTTGGGAATCGTGCCGTGAAATTTCGCGTATGCGAGCGGATGGTCTTCCACGGAAATTGCGAGACGCTTATCCGCCGGGTTCATCGACGGACCCTTGGGCACCGCCCAACTTTTCAGAACCCCATTCATTTCAAGCCGGAAATCGTAGTGTAGATGCGATGCGCGATGTTTCTGGACAACAAAAATCGGAGCTCGGCACCTCGTACCCGCCACCTGGCCTCTCGGCTCGCGGATTTTCTTAAAATCCCTTTTTTTACGATAGATCGCGAGTGACATATGATGCACTATGACTGAGGCGTGGACTCAAGTAAATAGAGTGTGCAAAGTGTCGTATAGATAGGGCGACAGAAGCGCGAGTGTCGCGTTAAAGATCAGGTTGCCAACACCAAGCGGCAGCATAACGCGAGCGAACGGATACCGGGCAAGGCCGGTCGTAATGCCGACGAAATCGTTTGAGAACGGCACGAGCGATCCGTATAGGAGAAAAAAGAATGGCACACGCCTCGGATATTTCGCGAGCCATGAGGAAAGTACGTTGATCCGTCGCTCAAATGCTTCCGGCACGATGATCCTTCCCTGGTAACCGATAAAGTATGATGTCGAATCGCCAAGCATCACGCCTCCCGCGGCCGCGAGCGCGAGAAGCCAAGGATCAAGACCTCCGGCAGCAAGCGCAATGAGTACCAAGTGGTACGGGATACCTCCGAAAATACTTATGCCGCTCAAAAATGCTAACGCAAAAAGAAAGAAATATGCATTTTTGATGCCGATGAGATCGATGAGTCCTTCCGGCGAGTAATACAGAAGCGAGAACGATGCTCCAATCCACAGCGTAATGAATGCGATGACCGGAACATACCGTCTGGAGATATGCGCTTTCATGACTATTCGATACCTCCTTGCGTATCGGGTGACCACGACTTTCTCCCGTGCGCGTCAAGAACCCGTACGATCTCCGCCTCGACAATACCGTTCTCCGCGCGGAAACTGGAGACGATCACGTAACTACCAAGTGGCGGGCCGTTCGGCAAGATATCCCTTCCCCGTTTCGTAACGAATCCGTCTCCGATAGAGACCACTTTCTCGAAGCCGCGCTCGTCCTTCACCACGAAGTTCTGCTCTCCGACGGCAACGACCTCTCCCGCAATATATCCGCCGCGCGGAAGGAACCACCACAGCACTCCCGCAAAAAAGAAGATCGTGCCAATGGCACAGGCAACAAGCGCGGACAGGAGAGGGCGTGGGAGTATGCGGAGCGTCGCGTTTTCAGCGGCCATGATTGCTCCGCTTACGGATGCCGGCTGCCCCAAAGGCCGTAGAGAGCGATCAGCGAGAGGATCACGAACATGCCGAAGCCGTAGACGCACGCGGGATAGCCGAAGATGGTTCCCGGTGCCCCGACTGCCGGGCACGATGCGGCAGAACCGAATAGTTCGAGATATGACAACGTTCCTGAGAAAATGGAACCGAACAGCGAGAGCCCGAAAATCGTTTTTAATGCAGTTCGTTCGCTCATGCGCAGAATCATATCACCCTTTTATGACCGCCATCGGCTTGAGGCGCGCGATTTTTTTCGCTATGCCTGCCGCTGCAATGACATCCACGACCTCCTCGAGGTCTTTGTACGCGAACGGCGCTTCTTCGGTGAGCCCGCGGCGGCTACCTGCGTTGACGACGATACCTTGCGCCTCTAGCTGTTTGCGCAGTTCCTTTACGCCGATCTGTGAGCGCGCCCGGTGACGGGACATGCGCCTGCCCGCCCCGTGGCAGCTCGAACCGAAACTTTGTGTGAGCGAACCTTCCTGTCCGAGAAGCACAGAGGAGCCGGTACCCATACTGCCCGGAATGATGACCGGCTGGTCTGGGAACGCGCGCGTCGCGCCTTTACGGTGGACGACAACTTTTTTCTTCCGATTGCTTGCCCGCCGAAGCCTTGCCTGCCCGTCGTAGCCTTGGCGAAGTCGGGGCGAAGGCGGGCTGACGATATGCTCCTCGACCTTCGCAATATTGTGCGCAACATCGTAAAGGAGCGTGAGCGAATCGCCCCTCTCTTTCGTGACCTGTTGCCATGCCTTGCGAACCTCCCATGTGATCATCTGCCTGTTCGCCCACGCGAAATTGGCCGCCGCCGACATCGCATGCCAATATGCTTGACCTTCCGGTGATTTGAACGGCGCGCACGCGAGCTCCCGATCGGGCAGTTCTATCCCATAGCGTGGCATTGCGAGATTCATCTGCCTGATATGATCGGTCGCCACTTGATGCCCCAGCCCGCGCGAGCCAGTGTGTATCAAAATACATACTTGATCTTTTGATATGCCGAGGCGCTCCGCTTCCTCGTTATCGTAGATGTCAGAAACATATTCGACCTCAACGAAATGGTTGCCCGCGCCCATTGTGCCGAGCTGGTCGACGCCTCGTGCGCGGGCGCGCTCCGACACACGCGCGGGATCGGCTTCCGGGAGACGCCCTTCCGATTCGATGTGCGCAATATCCTCGTCGCTCGCGTATCCCTTTTCCCGCATGAACTGCGCTCCGCGCGAAAGAACTGCGTCAAATTCCGTCTTGGTGAGCTTCATGCGACCGCCGCGTCCGACGCCGGACGGCACTTCGGCAAAAATAGTGCGACCGAGGTCTTTCACCAGAGGCGCGATCTCTTTTCGCGTACGTTTGGAGAGAAGCAAGCGCACGCCGCAATTGATGTCGTACCCGATGCCGCCTGGAGAAATAATTCCTTTTTCGATATCGAACGCCGCGACGCCGCCGACTGGGAAGCCGTACCCTTCGTGGATATCGGGCATGGCAAGCGCCCATCCGACTATGCCCGGAAGCGTCGCCACATTCACGAGCTGCTCTAGGGATTTGTCTTCTGAAATATCTTTGAGCATCTTCTCGGTAGCATATATGCGTGCGGGCGCACGCATGTCGTTACGAAAGCTCTTCGGGATCTCCCACAGATACTCCTCGATTTTTTTGAGCTCCGAGATATCCATATGCCTAGCGCGGCGTCTCGTCCTCGCGGTGCAGTCGTATCCTTTTTAGGGTCTTGTAGCCGATGCCACCTTTGTGAGGGCTCTCCAAAAGCTCGATCGCCTCTACTTCCATCACGAGCGGCACGTTCTTTCCGACATGATGGTCTCGCCAGTCATTACCGTAGGAGCCGATGAGGCGCGCGAGAGTCACGTGCGGGATAAACGGTATGTGTTCTTTCGACTTCTTGCCGAACGCATTCAGCATGCGTTCTTTGAGCTCGATGAGCCGCTTTGTCGCTGCGCACGTCACCCAAATGAGCCGCGGATCGTCGCGCTTCGGACCGTACTCGAGGTACTTGCACTTCAAGGGGAACGAGAACGGCCGCTCTAAGACATCGCGCATACGCTTCATCGCTCCCGCGACGTCTTTCTCCATCCATGGCGGCGTGAGCGTAAGGTGTAAATCACGCTTCGGAATGATACGCATCGGGATGGGTGGAAGTCCGTCTTGGAGTTCCGCGAGTGTGTCGCGTGCGTCGCCCTCGATGCGTATCGCAATGAAGACGCGACGCGCCGGTCCCGCGGACTTTCCCCACCTACGCCGATGCACCTTCGGCTTTTTTGTCTTTGTGAGCTTTCCGTCGTGGTATTTCATACGCGTGTTTCTTTATCTTCTAAATGTCGAACACGAAGTGGGCGCGCCACACGTCCTCCGCATCACGCTCTACCGCGGCCTCGTGGTACGTGACTGCCTTGATGTCTTCCCCGAACGAGCCGACGCGATTTCCCACGAGCGTGGCGCGAACATGCCGGTCGGACAGCACCTTGAATGTTGCCGAATCGTACTCTTCCTTATGGGCATGAGCGAGCGACAGCGCTTCGTTCAAGAAATCCACGACAAGTGCGGCTCGGTCAGGTGATTCGACCTCAATTGCGCGCTCCACGCGCTTTCCTTTCCCTGCAGGACGAAGGTATTCAAACATGCCCAGAAGCGACTGTTCCAGAAGCGCTCCGTAGCTATCACCCTCGACGTCCATGCGCACGTCAGCTGTATGTTCGTGAAATGAGTAGGCCATAGCATCATTTCTTCTTGTTCCGATGTTTGAAAAATTCGACTTGACGCAAGCGCTTCTTCGCCTCGGCGAGCGTGCGGTAGCTGCCGAATGATCGACCGGTTTTTTCGGAAAGTACGACGTATTTACTTTTGATTTTCTTGATCATACCCGGTTAGTACAATTTGGCATGGTTTCTGCCGTTGTTAATTAGATTGCTACGTACCGACCCAGGCCGCCCGACACATCGATTTCCGTGAATGTGACCGCAACCAAGGCAATGCCAAATTGTCCTACCGGGCATACTCATTCCTCTTCGACATAGCCGAGCTCCGGCGGCGGCGTCTGTTGCGCTTTCGGAGGCGGTGCACCAAGTTCGTTTTCCGCGCGCTTGGACCAGCCGTCTCCATTGCGATGGTAGGTGTCGATGAGCTCTGCTTCCGCAAGAACGTGCCCGTCCATTTCTTCCTCAAGATCCTCGGCGTTCGAGTCCACATTTACATCGAGATCCTTATCGAGGGCGAAAAGGAGAAGTCGGTAGCGATGCGTGCCCTTGGGCGGACAGGGGCCGACGTAGTGGTACGCGCCGCCGGATGTCTTGCCCTGCACGACACCCTCCGGCACTTTGCCGGCTTTGATGACGGTCGTATGCGGATGGATGTTCCACATCGTCCAGTGGAGCCAGTTCCCATTGCCGCTCATAGCGTCGAGGTCCTCCATAATGAGGCAATAACTTTTCACGCGCTTCGGCGGGTCGAAAATTTCGAGCGGCGGATGAACGTTCTCGCCGTCGCATGTATAGCGCGTCGGGATCTGTTTGTCGTTCTCAAATGCCGATGATGTCAGATGCATATATTTCTTTTTTTATTCATGCTCATTGTGATTCTTTGCCCGGCTCCACCTCGCGCGTCCCGTCCATTCCTCTTCCGTAGCCTTCGGCTTGCGCGAGGCCCTTTTGAGACGCGAAGTTCGCCACCGCTCTCTCTTGGCCCTTCGTTCTTTTTCAGCCTTAAGCCACGCCTCGTGCTCCAGATCGGGCAATGGAGAATCTGGGTATCCGAAGTACCTGTCTCCAAAATCACCGATCCCTGGCACGATCATCCCGCGCTCATCGAGCCCTTTGTCGACTGCGGCGACCAAGATGTTCTCCCGGGGAATCAACTCCGCAAGGCGGGCTACGCCCGCGGGAGCAGCGACGACGCCGACGAAGTGCATGTTTTTGGGATTGGCGCCGCGTTCCCTCAATCTCTCCACAGCCGCTTTAGCCGAGCCGCCGGTAGCAAGCATCGGGTCGAGCAGGATAACCGTATTCTTCTTCGAGATTGCGGGAAGGTTCTCATAATACCAACGCGGCTTAAGCGTCCGCTCATCCCTTTTTAACCCCAAAACCCCCACGGGGGCATCCGGGAACGCACGCGTCGCGGCGCTAAGAAATGCAGTGGCTGCGCGCAGAATGATGACGACTATGACATTGTCAGGGTTGATTCTCTTTTCCGACATGCGCTTTCTAACCTGACGCATAAGATCGCCGCACGCTCGCTCGGCCGCGCTTCGGAATGCCATTGTTCCCGCCGTTCTGTTTCGCAATATGTCGAGAGGTTTTTGCATATTATTTCGCGGAGAGATACGTCCGGAACCAGTCGGATGCCAAGCGAGCGACTTCTTCCAAAGCGCCCGGCTCTTCGAAAAGGTGCGTAGCGCCGGGAACAATTTCGAGTTTCTTGACAGAGTGCAATGCGGCGAACGCTTGTTCGTTGAGCTCGATGACGCCGAAATCGCTCCCTCCAACGATGAGCAAGGCAGGCGAGACGGCCTTGCCAAGGTCGTCCATCGCGAGATCGGGGCGCCCCCCTCGCGAGACGACAGCCGCGATGCGCTCTCCGAGTTGCGCTGCAACCCGCAGCGCCGACGCCGCTCCAGTCGAAGCGCCGAAGAGTCCGACGGCGAGGTCTTTCGTCGCCGGTTCTTTGCAGATCCAAGCGACGACAGCACCGAGACGTTTTGTCAGAAGATCGATATCGAAACGCGTTTCATACACTTCATCCTCTTTTTGCGTGAGAAGGTCTATAAGAAGCGTGCCGATTCCGGCTTTTTGCAGCTTCTCGGCGACGAACACATTGCGTGGCGAAAAGCGGCTTGAGCCGCTTCCATGCGAGAAGATAACGATGCCAACGGCACCTGTCGGAACCGCGAGTGTCCCTTGAAGTACGCAGCTATTAACCGATATTTTAATTTCCTGCTTCATACCCGGTCAGTACAATTTCGAATAATTCCTGCCGCGGTTTCGACGACGACCGCTCTGCAACACCGCTGAATCGAATGATTTTTTCATACGCTGATGAGTGCTCATACAAGGCGATTCGAAATTGTCCTACCGGGCGTGCGCCGATTGCAGCAATCTGATAACCTCCGCATCTTCGACCTGTTCGAATCGCACATAGTGCGCCCCGACCGCACCCAAAAACTCCTCCGGCGGCTCGAGCACGACCGTATCATCGGCCCCTTCTTGTTTGAGCGTTTGCAATGACTCAGCAGGTGCGACGGGCACCGCAACGATTATCTTCTGTGGATTCTGCGCTTTCACCGCGCGCACAGCAAGCCGCATTGTGAGTCCGGTCGCGATGCCGTCATCCACGATGATGGCAGCCTTTCCCGCAAGGATCTCGGGCGCTCTGCTTTCTCGGTATGCGGTACTCCGGCGCTTCGCTTCCTCTTTTTGCCGCCCTGTTTCTTCCGCGAGCCACTTCTGGTCGACTGCGGCCGCTTCGGTTTCGTTCAGTATTCTCGTGCCATGCTCGTCCACCGCGCCGATCGCGTATTCAGGAGAAGAGGGGTGCCCGATCTTGCGCACGGCAATAATGTCGAGCGGGAGGTTGAGCGCTTTCGCGACCTCATGCCCGGTAACGACCCCGCCGCGGGGAAGAGCGAGTACTACAGTATCCGTACCCCGATATGCTACGAGCTTTTCAGCGAGCTTCTTTCCTGCTTCTTTGCGGTCCGTGAACATATGATTTGATTATTGATTGGAGCCAGTTTCCACTGCCAGCCGATGCCACCATTCTTTGAAGCGGTCGCCGAGACGACGCACGAGGCTCTGCTCCCTGTGCTTCCAGTGCACGAGCTCGTGCTTGATCTCGTCATGCGCTAAGTCGAGCGCCGCGACTTCCGTCTCGCCTTCGGCGACGGCACGAAAGTACTTTCCCGTAGCGGTAAAATTGACCTCTGCACGATAGACGTTGCCTCTGCGGTGATGCTCCGTGATCTTTCCGACCTCGATATTGCACTCGAGTGCGTCCGGGTCCGGGACATTGGCAAATTTCTCGAGCCGCTCGCATATCCGCGCTATCCGGTCTTCGACCGCCGGCGTGAGTTTCGTATGGGTTGCTTTGACGGTGACTTTCATAGGCGCGTTTGTTTTTTGCGCGATGCGAACCAATGCGAGAGGTACATGGATCCGATGATGGCTACGGGCAGGGCGATCAAGAGGTACCAACTCCACGGCTGATCAAATCCTGCCCACCACACGTACCAGACCGCAAAGCCGAAGAACGCGACCGTTCCGACAAGATCATATTTCCATGCGATGGCGGTTGCGATCAGAAGCACGAGCGAGGGAATGAGATGCATGAAGAGCGCGATCGCCAGCTCCCACCCCTTATATGCTCCGAAGACATCGAGTGCGAACATGGAGAGGAACGCGACGAAGAGGAGCGAGAGGATCCGTGGTAGCCAGTACAGAACTCGTCCCATACCTATTGCTTATTCTGGATCTGCTGCCAGAGCCAAATGCCGACGAGTACTAGGTCGACGACAACTATGAGCCATGTGATGAGGCCGAGGCCTCCTCCCATCATAGAATATCCGTACATCATAGAGTTATTGTGAGGTGTTAATTTTTCTTAACTTTCTTAAGCTTGCGCACGGGTTGCATCATTGCTTCTTTCGCTTTGCCCTCCATGCGCGGCGGGCGCGTGAGATGCGTTTCTTCTCGGATCTCACGCTTGTCGCCTTTCGTTCGTCTTACGTTCATACGTATGAGTGTTATGCGACAACGACCTCGCGCTCGCTCGGTCCCTCGAAGTCGATCAGGACGACCCGCTGGAATTTTCCGAGAAAGAGTTTGCCGTCAGAGATCGGGATAGCGAGCGTCGAGCCGACGAAGGAGGCGAGGACGCACGGCGGTAAATAGCCGATGTGATGCGTGTGTGCTTTTTCCGACTCTCCCGCGCGTGCCGGATGGGTCACTACCGCGTCGATCTTGCCCATGAGTTCGAGCTCCGTCTCTGGGTCGAGGCACACCGTCGTAAGCGCGGCGGTCGTATGCCGGACGAAGAGATGGCAGATGCCCGTCTCCCGCCCGGCATTTTTGAGAGTCGCATTCACGTCGCTCGTGATGTCGACCACATCGCGTTTTTTGTGCGACTTGATGGTGATAATTTTCATACCTATTTCTTGGCGACTTTTACCTTCACAATCTTCTCCTCTTTTCCTTTCGCGATCGGCATCGTGACCTTGAGGACGCCATCGGTGTACTCGGCCGCGACCCGGGAGGCTTCGACCGACTTCGGAAGACCTACCGTGCGGGAGAATGAACCGCGCCGGATTTCCTTGCTGTAGTAATCCTTCTCCTTAGTCTCTTTCTCTTCCTCGCGCTTACCCGAGATACGAAGGAGGTCGTCCTCGACAGAGATGTCGAGATTGTCCGGATTGATCCCCGGCAAAGTCATCTTCGCGATCACGTTTTCTTTCTCCTCATAGAGATCGACTGCCAAGTCCCACCCAAGCTTCGACGAAGTCGAAGGGAACGAGATCGCCGGAAAGAAACGGTTGTCGAAGAACCGGTCGAGTTCGCTAAGCGGTTCCCATTTGATAAGTTCCATAATAGTTATTTTATTTCGCTACTTGATAATTCTTCCGGTTTGAGCGACTTTACCGACCTGCCCGCCGAAGCCCTCTGCCTACTCGAGATAGTAGGTGAACCTGCTTCGGCGCAGGCGGGGAACAAAGCCGCCCTCGCCGAATGCGCACTTATGCGTGTCGCACCTTTGTCTCTGATTCAGTCGAAAGAACTCCCGCGCCCCAGATTCCGAAAACGATGATCGCCGCGCCGAGGATGCCGAGCGTCCACGCGAGCGTGATACCCGTAAGACCGAGGAACGCGACGACCACGAGGCAGAATCCGAGGAATGCGTTGACATAGTTTTGCCACATAAATCTGAAATTGTTGATTTGATAATATTTATAATGCGTCTGCTGGTCGCGGCTCTCGGAGCCGCGGGAGCAAACCTCTCGACCTATGCACATCATCGAATGCGTCTACCGAAATGGCGATGAATCTAAGAGAAAATTACGTACGAGGCATTAGTGCCCATATATCAGGCTCTTTTTTGAATGGGCTATGACAACAAAAAAGATGTCGCTACATCGTGAACGTCATACCGTCGTGCGCTACAATGAGTTTGACTCCGTATTTTTCACCGAGCGCGGCTATCCTTTTATGCGATCCTTTCACGTCCTTAAAAAACCAAGAGCCGAAATGCGTGAGAATGAATTTGTTCGTATGTGATTCGAACATCCGAATGATGTTGGGAATACCCGCATGGCCGTAGAGTCTTCCGGTCTTGTCCCTGCGCACCAAACCTCCTTCGCGCACATAGCTAGCCTCTGTAACAACGCAGTCAAGTCTTCCCAGCCTTGAGCGATATTTCTTATCCATCCATACGATATCGCCTGTATAGAGAACGCGTTTCTGACCCGACTCGATGAGGTATGCACATGATTTCACCTTACTACTGTGATGCGTCGGGATGGGACGCACCCGGCAGGCTCCGATCGTAACGGGTTTCGCGATCGTAATGAACGGGGACCGGCTCTGTTCCGGCGCATAGACGTGAACATCGGACAACGCCATTGGATTGCGAACAAACACCGCGTGGTCCGGATGCAAATGAGTAATAAAAATATTTTTTGATTTGCGGCGCAGGAACTTCGCCTCACCAAGGTCAAACAGGATCTTGCCGTCCACAAGCACGCCGCTGTGGTTGCGGTACCGCGGCGCGCTTGCGGGGATCTCGCCTCTGGTCCCGAGTATTTCGATCTTCACAACGTTATGCCGCTCGTTTATGCCGCGGGAGATTCTCCAAAAAGTTTCTTGGCGATGTCTTGGAGTTCGATGAGTTTGTTTTCGATGTCGCTGGGCACCTTCTTGCGCCCGCCTTTCAGAACCATCCCGCGAATGGATTCGAGACGCGGCTCTATATCGTGCGCCGTGCTCTCTACGAACTTATTCTTGACATCCTCGACGCGCTTGCGCTCCGTGATATCGTCGAGGATCTGCACATAGTAGAGCTTCCCGCGTTGACGCACGGGGAAAATCGTCGTGAGCAGATTGAAGAACGTGCCGTCCTTACGCTTGTCGATGACCTCATCCGACTGGAACGTTTTTCCCGCCCTCAAGGCTCCCCACAATTTCTGATACACCTCTCGGGGTGTTTTGCCGCTCTGGAGCATCCGCGGATTCTTGCCATGCACTTCAGCAATTGAATAACCGAATTGCTTCTGCCACGCCTCGTTGGCATATTCGATCTCAACTTTCTCATTTGCAATGAGAAGCGGCTGTGGGGAGGAATCGGCGAGGACTCGAAAGAGTCCCGCGCCTGCGGAAGACTCCTCGCCCTCTGCCGCGCTTCGAGACCATATTTCTTCAAAAAGCGTCATATTGGTATCGCGCACCTCCGTGTCTTCTATGAGGACTGCGGTCGGCGACCGTTTGTTGAGGGACGCGATGGCGACCTTTGAACCGTAGATGAGAAGAGTTGAGCTGATCGGAATATCAGGGTGCAGGAACCGCGTCTCGCGCATCTCTTGTCCGTCGCGAGACTTGGCATCTTCCGCAGTAGCCGTCCAAGGGCTCAAGAGGCGCATGGGCAAATACCGCCGGACGCGCTTTTCCGTGAAGTCGTCCAAAAAACTACTGCCGAGGAGGGTCGTCCATTCGTCGAGCGGAAGGATGCATGAGGCATGCTGTTTCGTTTCGAGCATATCGTCATAAATGTGCCGTATCTCATCTGCTCCCTCGAACGTCCTGATGCGGGTCTTTTCTTGCTTCACGCGTCGCATTTTTTCCAACTGAGGAAGCGCGGCACGCATTTCTTCTTGTCGTTCCTCCAGCTTTTGCAGCAATCGGTTGGGGTTTTCCGCAATCCAATATTTAAAACGGCGTTTCTTATAGAAATTCATCAGCCCGTCCTTATGGAGCTTGTCGACGATGATCTGCACGCTCGTGCGCGGGAGCCGCACCTTGGAAGCGATGTCGGATACGGTGCTCTCTCCCAAACCCAGAGCAGCGATGTACACCTTGGCCTCGTTCGCCTTATATCCCAGCCGCTCGATGACCTTCTGGACCTGCATCATGCATTCATTCTGTTCCTCAGACCGTTGTTTAGCAACTCGCGAAGAGTTCGAGTCCCTGTGAGGTATCTGGCCTTATGCAAATCATGATGCATAGAAGTGGATCAACAAAAGCTCTCGGGTCTGTCCGATACAAAAGTCTGCGGTGTAATCATACCCTTTGCGCGAACCTTTTTCGGGGGGCGAAGCCCCTGACTTCGCACGCTCCGCGTGCGTGCTGGCTTGAAACTGCATCGTACATACATCGGCATGATTGAGCGCGCTGAGAAAAACATCACACTTGTAAATATGGAAAAAATCGCGCGTGCGCTCGGGACGCGATTAACGGAACTATTGAATTTCTAGAATCGATGCACGATAGCAAGAAGATTAGCGTACTCGCTGTTACGGTGGCTTTTCGTTCTGGGCTATTCCGTCGAGGGTTATTGATTCGTTCTGGCCGGGCCGCCAAATGGCACAGCGCCAGCCGGACGGATTTGTACACTTTCAGCAGTGACGCTACCATCACTGTTCGCTGTACCCACGACGGTCACATTTATACCTGTTGCGAGGTCTTCCACGGAACCTGCCGCTGATTTTGTTATCTCGATACTGGAACCAACGAGTACGATTTTGGTACTGCCGTCCTGCATTTTTATGGTGATGCTTGATGCGTCTTTGGAAATAATTTCGCCCGCGGTAAACCCGCCACCGTTTGCGCCTCCTCTCATGCCCGTACCTCCTCCTGCACCATTGGGGCCTCCTATGAATTGACCGTTGGCAAATTGTCCTCGCACAGGAGCACTGCTTTTACCATATACGATACCACCATAGAAGGCCACTCCGGCAATAACGACTGCACCTACAACTCCCACAATAATCTTTGTATTCATATCTTAGTTATTAATTAATAATGGCTACTCATACCTCAAAGCCTCGATTGGATTAAGCTCTGCCGCTCGTCGCGCCGGGTAATACCCGAAGACAATGCCAGTTATCGCTGAAACGCCAAACGCAAGAAGCACCGATGATAGTGAGACGCTTGTCGTCACAAGACCGGTGAGATTCACTGCAAAGGAAATCAGCCATCCAAGTGCGATTCCAATGATGCCTCCGATAACCGTCAGAGCGATTGCTTCCGCCAAGAATTGCGCTCTGATATCGCTCTTTTTCGCGCCGATTGCTTTGCGTAACCCGATCTCTCTCGTGCGTTCCGTCACCGTCGTGAGCATCATATTCATGATACCGATACCGCCGACTAGGAGTGAGATGCCTCCGATCGCGGCGAGGAGGTATGTCAGCGTCGACGTAATGCTGGACGCCGTCGAGAGAATATCGTTCTGATTCAGAACGCTGAAATCCGCTAGTGCGACGTCGCTGATATGGTGTCTATCGAGAAGCAACGCCGTGACGTCCGCTTGCACCTGCGTCATTGCCTCGGGAGTGGATGCTTGCACCGCAATCGTCGTCAAATATTGATCGCCCGAGAGATATCGCTGTGCGCTTCTTGCGGGAATAAAGATGATATCGTCTTGATTTTGGAATCCCGTTCCACCCTTCCCAACCGTGATGCCGATTACCTTAAATTCCATCCCATTGATTCGGACTGCTTGACCGACAATACCCGTTGCACCCTCTCCAAAGAGATCGTCTCGCGTCGTCGGCCCCAACACGGCAACTTTGGAGGCCGAGCTGTTTTGGGTGTCACTGATAAACGATCCCTCTTCGACTTCCACGTTGCGGATCTGCGGGTAGCTCGACGTAACGCCGGTGACAGAGGTATTTGTGTTCGTGCCTTTCGCGGTTACCTGGTATCTGCCTGACACTTGCGCATCTACAGCCTCAATATCTGCAATTTGCGTTGCGATGGCATCGGCATCTTCATTTGTAAGAGTTTTTGCGCCTCCGCGGCCTCCGCTTGCGCCAAAGCCCTGCGTTCGCTGCGCTCCGGGAGTGACCTGTATCAGATTCGAACCAAGCGATTCGATGCTCGACGAGATCGTGTTTGACGCTCCTGTGCCAATGGAAACCATCGCGATAACGGATGAGATACCGATTACGATACCAAGAATTGTGAGTCCTGAACGGACTTTGTTTGCAGAGAGTGCCGCGTATGTCTCGTGCGCGATGTCGTTCAATTTCATACAGCATGTTTTACATGCCGTCGCGCATGTTGCTTGGAATCGCTGACGACCAGACCATCGCGCAACTGTATGATCCTTTCCGCGTGCTCCGCGACGTCATGTTCGTGCGTAATCAAAATGATGGTACGGCCGTGCTCCCTGTTCAATTTTTGGAAGGTACCGAGGACGACTTCCCCGGTTTTCGTATCGAGGTTTCCCGTGGGTTCGTCAGCAAGAATCAATGACGGATCGTTCACAAGTGCTCGTGCAATCGCTACGCGCTGGATCTGTCCGCCAGAGAGTTGATTGCTCATGTGAGTGAAATGTGATTCCGGCATTCCCGTAGCAACGAGGGCTTTTTCCGATCGCGCCACTCTCTCTTCTCCGTCAACACCCGCATAGATTAGAGGCAACATTACGTTGCGCAACACGCTCGTACGCGGGAGCAAATTAAAAGCCTGAAAAACAAAGCCGACGTGGAGCCGGCGTATGTCGGCTAGTTCTTCGTCGGAGAGTGTAGAAATATCCTTACCGTCGAGAAAATACTTCCCCGTCGTCGGCGTATCGAGGCATCCCAAAATGTGCATCAAGGTCGATTTTCCGGAACCACTGGGTCCCATTATCGCGACGAATTCGCCGTCCTCAATCGTGAACGAAACACCCTTCAGGGCTTGGAATGCGGCCTCGCCCTCGCCGTACGTCTTTGTTATGTCTTTAATCTCGATCATGTTTCGACGGGCTCACCACGGGTGTGTTTAGAAGCGGATTCCCGGTCCCCCAAACCCTCCGCCTCTTGTATTAGTGGGACTTGCCGCATTCGCTGCCGCCGTTCCCGAGACAGTGCGAGTTACAATTTGCTGACCCTCCTCAAGGCCAGACAGTATTTCAACATTCGTATCATCGGATATGCCGACCGTCACCTCGATTTGTCGAGGCGCACTATTTGAAACGATTCCTTGAGCCCCGCCCGTTTCGGATAGCGGGGGGTTGAATACCTGAACATAACTCACTCCGTTTTGCGTCTTTACCGCGCTTGAAGGAACGGCAAGCACGTCTTGGCGCACATCGGTTTGTATGGAGGCATTCACGGTCATCCCCGACTTTACCCGCTCGTCCTGGGTGTCGAACGATATCTTTACCGTATATGACACGACGCCCTGGTTTACCGTACCGACCAAGTCTATCTCAACGACGGATCCGGTGAGAGAAAGCTCTTCTAGGGCATCAAAGGTGAGCGTCGCCTTGTCGCCTACGGAGATCTTCGCGGCATCGACTTCGTTGAGCGAGACTTCCGCGATCTTTTGCTTCGTTATGAGCGTTGCCACAGTCGCGCCGCTGTTCAGGGTATCGCCTCTTTGCACCGGGACCGAGGCGATGACTCCCGCGAACGGCGCTCTGATGAAGTGGTCCTCGTGGGCCTGCTCTTTTTGTCTTAGCGACAGTTCTTCGGCACGCACGTCAAGCGTGTCCGGGCCTTCTTTAAGATCTTGCAAGTCATCTTTGGTGTTCTTTAAGGTTCTCTTGTTGTCCGTGAGAGAATTTCTGGCGGAAAGCGTCTCTGACACGGTCGAGTTTGCCGTTGTTACCGATTCGCTCGCCGTCGTATATGCTTCATCCGCAGTTGTCGAATCGTTATCCTCACGATCTCGCAGATAAATTACGGCGTCTTTGGAGTATTTCGCCGTTTGCGCTACCGCGTTCGCGATCGAGTTGGCTTCGGAGAGCAGCGACTCGATCTCGTCGTCGCTGGTCTCGTTCGAGATGGTACGGTACTTTTTTGAAAAGTCGAACAGTACATCATCGGCGTCGTACCAAGCTTGTTCGGCCCTCTCGACATACTCCTCGGCCGTTTTCGTTAAATCGAAACGGTTGCTTGTATTGAGGTAACCGCCGAAGAGATCGTCGAGGCCAGCTATCACATCGGACATGTCGGTAACGGCGGAAGCAAGCGTCGCGCGAGCATCGACGTACGAATCTCCGAGGTTTCGCTCCGCTTCTTCAAGGGCGTCTTCGGCGTCGCGCAATTCGTCGTCGCCGACGGTAACCAGTTCTTCATACGAAAGCCGCGCGGTCTCGAGCTCGAAGGCGGCGTCCGTCGCATCGGTCTGTCCTATGAGCGTTCTGGTGCCGATCTGCTGGCCTACTTTTGCGTTGAGATATACCAGCTCGCCGGAAGATTTGCTCGACACGTCGACTTGATTCGAGGCAGAGACCTGGCCGCTTGCCGAGACAGAGGCGATAACGGTGCCCCTCTCAACCGTTCCGAGAATGTAGCGAGTTTCGTCTCCAGAAGATACGAGTGCGTTGTAGGTCCAATACCCGCCACCAACTACCGCAACTGCGATGACGGCACTAATAATTTTATGCGCCTTCGCAAAGGTGAAGACTTTCCTAAAAACCGTAAGTGAAAAAAGATTCCTCATGGTTTTTTGGTCGTACGCTCCTCGATATCCGAAGGAGGCGGCAGGACGCGAATAAGCTTCGCTTCGATCTGAGAACTTTCATTCGGCGATCCAAGGATCACGGTAAAATCATCCACTTTGAGATTCGAAGGTTCAACCTCTTGGTCGAAATGTCGGATGCGCGTCTTATCTCCGATCAAGATAACCTTTTCGACTTCGTCGGGTCCAACAACAACAAAGGTCGGGAGGTCGATACTTACTATGGTACCGGCAGCGCCATTCACGTCCATGAATTTTCCGGGAAACGACTCTCGAAAGGCCTTAGATCCGCGATGATCAAACGCGCGGTAATAGTTGTCGCCAAATCGATACGCAAAGGCGGCCTTGCGATATCCGACGAACATGCCTGCCTGGAAAATAAGTAGGGCGATAATTGCGACGCCAATGCCGACCAATATGCCTCGAAATGATTTGGACTGGGCAAATTCTTTCAGGTCTTTATACATAAAATTATGCATTGCCAAACGAGCGGCTCAATCCATTTCGTAGGTTGTTCGCAAAAATGCGGATCGAAACAAGAAGTACGGCAATAGTTATGAGAGAGATTGTCATCCCAGCAAACGGGATTGAATCAGCCAGCGATAGCGCGAATTCCCTCCAATACGTAAGCACGATGTCTGGATCCGAAAGCAAAAGAGAGAAGTAACTGTGAAAGCTCGATTGATAAAATCCCTGCAACATATATTGAATCGAAAATACGATTCCGAGAACTGAGAGCGGCACTGCCGTGACGGACACAAAAAGAAAGAGTCGTGCCCGGCGGCGTTCTTCCCGTCCGATGCCAAGCAGGATATTTTTCCTAAGCGTGTTTGGCGGGTTAATCTTGTTCATTCCTTCCATGCATATACATACGAAAGACGGACGCATTTTGGTGCATCCCCAAAAAATACGGAGAGTTTAGGCCGTTTCAGCTTGAAGCAACCGCTGGATGGCCACCAGCGCTCTACGATGTTGGCTTTTGACGGTGTGGAGAGGCTTTCGCACTATCTTCCCGATTTCCTCGAATGTAAGATTGCTCGAATGTCGGAGCGTCAGTACTTCTCGGTACTGCGGATTGATCTGCGCTAAAAGCGCCTCAACGTATCTGGTATCTTCTGCTCGTGCGAAAAGTTCATCAGGTAGCGGTTGTTCGTCTGCAAGAGTCTCGACGAGTACATTTTCACCCTGTGCGGTCTCAAACGATGAAAAAGCGAGCTCTTTTTTCTGGCGCAACCAATCAATTGCCGTATTGCGAGTAATGGTGAAGATCCATGTTTGAAAGTTGCTTCCCCGGCGATATTGGCGAATGTGCTTCCATGCCTTTATGAAGGAATCCTGGGTGATGTCTTCGGCTGCTTGCGGATTACCCGTCAGTCTGTAAGCAAAGTTGTATACGTCTTTCAAATACCGATCAACAAGTAGGCTAAGAGCTTTTTCATCTCCCTCCAAATATTCGGAAATAAGGCACTCATCGTCTTTCTGCATTTGATGGATTATAGCAAGAAATAGCGAGATTTTGAGGGCCCGGTTATCGACTCCGAGGCCTCCGCGAAGCTCATCGCTTTGCCCATCTTCTGGCTAATCTCTTTAATCTCCGCTGCCATCTTTTCGAGTGTTTTCATACGAAGGTTTAGCGCCCCAACAATCCGAAAAACCACGGCCAGAAACCAAACATGCTTAAGAAGCCATGCTCTTTCGGCGTCGCGGTATTCGTGCTTGTCGCCTTAGTCCTTTGAATGAGATCCGCGATTATCTTGTCTTTGTCTGGCGACTGATCGACGGGGGGTTGGACCACCGGAGCGACAGGTGCCTTCGGAATCGCAATGCACGCAGCTTGTCCATCATTCCATTTGTATCCAGTCGCGCAATCACACACGGCCCCGCCCTCTGCGTTCATCGTGCCGTGCCATACGCTGTGTTTGCCGTAGGAATCTTGGCATAACTGATTATTGGTTTTGGGCAAAACGAGTTGGACAAAGACACATGCGGTTTTATTGCTGTTCCAAACATAACCCGACAAACAATCGCAGATCAGCGCATTCTGACTATCCGCTCGTTCCGACCATGTGCTGTATTGGCCGTAATAATTCCGGCACAGCTGTTCGTTTGATGATGGCGCATTCGTTACTTGCTGCACCGAAATAGGAGGTTGAGTTGCATACCCCGGACAAGGAGGTTTGCCCGGCGCATAGGAACAATCGGGAAGTCTTATCACTGGCTGTATTGCAGGAGGTGGGGTCTGTTGTTGAGTAGGTAGCCAACATTGTGAACTCATTAAATTCATACGATATGGATAGTTGCACGTACAAGTGCCGTAGCCCGGACTTCCGAGTTTTGGGGAATATGTTGAGTTCGCCGGACACCTGGCCGCAGCATTTGCATCTTGGAGTGCCTGCGTTTGCTTATTCATCGCATCCAGAATCTGCTTCTGCTGTATGCTTTGATTTAGATCCTTGAAGGGATCGGGTATGGTCACATCCATAAAGTAATATGGATTGCCAATTGTGCCTTGCTGTGCGGACGCAACAAATGGGACAATCAGTAGTACCGATGTGATGGCGAGTAGAGTGATGCTTTTCATAACGTAGTTGTTTTAGCTTGTATGTCTATCAAGTGGTAATTCTGAAACAGCGCCATACGAAAAAGACCGAGAGTAATAGAAAAAGACCCGTGACAATCAGGCCAACGTAATCAAACACGCTAGAGAACGCGGCGGCAGTAGAAGCCACCGCCGTCGTGCATTGATCCGGTACTAAGGGCACTAGCTCGCGGAAACGCCGTAAGCCGATATAGAAAAGTCCAATTGCGAGATAGCGATATGAGAGGACGGCCAGTACCAGTGCGATGAATGCACCTACGATTTCTGTTTTATTTTTCCAAAGTTTGTTTTGCCAGTCCATATGCCGCGTTTTCTCGCGGCGAGGCTTGTGTACAAAAAGCCCGCCACGGATCCCCGGCTTGCGCCGAGCGTGCAGGTTTCCCCACACGGCCTGTCAGACAACTCCATGACGGGTTTTTCATGTCTGACAGGACATCTTCACGACCATACCGTCAAAGCTAACGGGTTAGGTCGCCGCTCTTGCGAGCTGAATATAGGGGGTGTGTTTCCAATATACACCAAAAACGGCAGGTCCGAGCAAGACCTGCCGTTTGGTGTAGTGTCGCCGCTAATGCACCGGCTCTATCGCTCTAACCTCGAAACAGCTCTCGGTGAATTGAAATTTCTGGCCATCCCAGAGCGTTCCATCGTCGATCATCTGTTCCGTTCTCCTCCGAGCGTCCACGGAGTCTTTTGCCTCTACCTCCACCGATTGAAGCTCCGTGTCTTCGAGCCAAACGAGATATTTAGCCATACGCTACCTTGCAAACCGCTGGATGAGACCTGAGATTTCGTCTTTCGTCATGTCGTCCAGAGTGCTTGCCATCTGTTCGCGGTCGGCCTCATCCTCAACGTTCAGACTGAGAAGTTGGCGAGCGTAGTCCTTTTGCTTGTCGGTAGCTCTGTCAGGGTCGACATCGTGGCGAGCCCTGTACGCCTCCGCAAAGGCGGCCTTCTGCTCATCTCGTTCCTCATCCGCACGATTGAGGTGCATTGTATCGAAGATGCGGCAAGCGTGACCGGCTGCCGACATCCACGATCCGTTGAATGCCGCGTAGGCACAACGCTCGATCGATTTGTTAAGGCGAGTGATTGTCGAGAAACCCCTGCCTTGGGCGATGATACGATCCTTGTACTTGATCGTGCAGATTATTGCGGCCACGGGGATTTCGGAGAAGACCTCGGATGTCGGGACGTCCGGCTCGAAGCTGACATTCAGGGTGATGGTCTTGGAGAGCTTCTCGATTTCAGTACGCACGGGGTCGGGTATTTCACGCTGCAACTGCCGAGGCCGCACGGGTTGGATTGGTGAGAGGACTCGGGGCTTGAATGTTGTTGTGTTCATGATTTTGTAGTTTACGAACCGTAATAATGTGGCGCCCGTATTCGATGCTCACTCGACTGCCGACCTTGAAGCCGGATTCGAGTAGCATTCTGTTTGCTATCCGGATCATGGGCTTTGGCTCGATGGTGCGAGACCGATCCGAATAACATGTCTGACCGCCTGGCGCGTATGCCACCGTCATTTCGCGCTTCTGGCAGCCATAGTCGAGGTACATCACGAGCTTGACCTTGCTCATACCTTCTCTTTGCGAGGCTCGATTTGTTTGACGTAAAAGAGAAAAACCGGACGAGGGATTTTCTTGATCACGTTGCCTTTCGCATCCTTCTGCTCGACGAAGGTAACGGACTTGATGGCTTTCTCGCCTTTCTTGACGACGAAATTCAGCGAGAGCCATTTTGCAAAGGTGAGACAAGTATTTTGCTCTGGATCATACTTCTTCACCTCCGCCTTGCCCCAGCGACGCTCAATCTCTGTGGCAACCATGTCCCGTGTCGTTGCGGAGCCGGTGTACCCCGAAATCGATGGGCCGGACATGATCTCTTTTAGTGACTTCATACTTTTGCATGTATGAACCAACGCGCACACTGACGAGGGGTACGCAAAAATCTCGGCGTTGGATTGATAATGAGAAGTTCACTAACTCCTGTGGTAAAAAAGATTAAGGGGTGCTGTACGGGGCGTGATTGTCTGGGACCCCTATTTGAGATCAGGAACTATATAATCTAGGGACCTCAGCCGTTTTCGCAAAAAATCTCCAAACGAGCCAATGACAATGTTCCCAGATTGCACTCAGGTACACTTGTGGCATGTCCTGGAAAGCACCCACTCATCACCTGAAGAAAAAGGAACTTCTGAATGACAACGAGTTTTACCGCAAACTTTCAAGTCATTGGGACTATGTCGATAGCGAAACTGCCACGCGGTTTTATCTCGAGTTTGTTAAATTGGTCGCAAACGAGTTGAAAGAGCACAAATTCTGTCGCTTACCATTCTTGGGGGATATGGCTATCGTTGAGCAGAAATCACGGCCGGCGTGGGTAGGAAAAGCGCACATATGGATCGGTCCACGTTTCGTCCTCAAGTTCTACCCCAAGGAGAAAATGCGCCGACATTTCAACAAAAAACAAGGCGACCCCGTAGTTGTTTTACGCTGAAAACCCTAATCCCTGTTTATCGGGATTAGATGCTGAACCTGCAGACGGGCGCGAGGGTGTAATTTTCATTGACAACTCATGCCCACGCCCCTATACTGCGGATACAAATGGCCACCTAGGCCCCCGAGGAACCCCGTCGCAAGGCGGGGTTTCGATTTTATACTCGTGGAAAGAATTGCTGAACAAGACGAATGATCTGTTTGAACTGCCCCTGCGGTAGCTTGTGCATATACCGCTGTAGTCGCTTGCTGCTGATAAGTCTCAATTGCGAAAGAATCACCACAGAATTCTCCTCGCCGATTGTGACAGGAAGATAGTAACGATTCTTTTTATCGGATCGTGTGAGCGGCAATACCCACAGCACGTCCCGATTGAATTTCTTTACAACCAGAACCGGACGCTCAAAAAGATCGTTCGTGCCATCCTGTTCAAATCCGACATTGACGCCCAAGGAACACCACCAGATTTCCCGCTCATGAAAGAAAACACCGCTCTCGCGATTATGTAACTTCTTTTTCTCCTCGTTCCACTTGTCAAAATCTTTCTGCATATGTTTCGAGAATAATAACATCCGATTCACCGAGCTTCGTGCTCTGTACCGGCGACCACAAGAGAAAACTGTTTGAAGAACCGCTTTCCACCAGATCGCCAGTGCAGAGAAAAAACCTCGCAAAAGCGAGGCTCTATCCATCTCCGGTCTACTTCTTAGCCTCTTTATGAGGCGTATGACTCCGACACCACTTGCAATATTTCTTGAGCTCGATCTTGCGCTCAACAAGCTTTCTATTTTTGCGCGACCAGTAATTAATCCTATTACATTTGGAACACGCTATTTTAATCAGCTGATCTTGAGACATAATGCCGAGCACTATACGGGAAGGAGCCTCGTTTTGCAACCTTTTCCTGGGCTTACGCTACACGAACGCGGAGACGTGCTGCAGGAAGAGCAGACAGATCTTGTTCCATGGGCCCAGAGTGCTGCTGCCGACAAGCGTGCGCATAAGTGTATCCACGACGAGCCATCCGGCGAGAATGATAACGAGTCCAATAGCAACGTTGAAAAATACCTCTTTGGCCTTCGAAATACCTCCTGAATTCCCTACATTCGTGAGATACAAAAATCCCGCCCACGCAAAGAGGATCGCCGAGAGAAAGACGGCAACGTAGATCGCGGTATTGAGAACGTTTTGTGCGACAACCGCGATGTCGCAGAGGGATTGACATCCACCGATGCCATTACAACTTTCTGGAACGATCTGGCCAGGAAGGACGTTTGCAGCGAGCACAACGGCAGGCGAGATTATAAAGACGATCAGGAACACTACGACCAATTTCGTCATCTGTCTGCGGGTCATGAGAATATTGTAGCATGCAGAAAAATACGGCATACTGTGCACTGTTGCGTCGGTGGCAGAGTGGTCAAATGCACCTGGCTGTAGACCAGGCGACTTCGGTCTTCGCAGGTTCGAATCCTGCCCGGCGCATTAACGAAAAAAGTCCTGGTTTCTGCCCGAATTTTTTCGTTTTGATGGGTAAGGACTCGAACCGCGGGCCGCAGACTCCGAAGAGGAGCCGTAGGTTCCGAGTTGCAGCAGCAACGAGAGGCGAATCCTGCCCGGCGCACCCAACGTAAAAAGCTCCCTTTTGGGAGCTTTTTACGTAATATAATTCTCTTACGCTTTCACGACAGCGCGTGCGCGTGCGCCGGCGCCGCGGTGACGCTCCGGCCCCTTGCGCACATCGAATGTGAAGTCGCCTTTTTTGTCTGCACCGCCCGCCGGATCGAAATCCACCGCAACGGAGCCGCCTTCGAGGACACCCCGGGCGACCATCATGTTGGCGATAGGCGTGAGAATTTTCGTCTGGATGAGGCGCTTCAAGGGCCGCGCGCCGTATTGCGGGCTGTAGCCTTCTTTTGCCAAGTGAGCGATCGCAGCTTCCGTGAGCGTGAGTGAGATATGCTTTTCCTCCAAACGCTTCGCCACGATATCGGTCTGCATGCGCACGATATCCATGATGGCATTGGTCGAAAGAATATTGAAAAGGATTATCTCGTCCAATCGGTTCAAAAATTCCGGACGGAAGAACTCTTTGAGCGAACCCATGACCTTCTCTTTTACCTGCTCATAGCGCTCACCTTCGGTGCGCGAGAGGCCGCTGCCGAAGCCCAAGCCCGACATCTTGTCGATGTGTTCGGAACCGATGTTGGAGGTCATGATGATGACGGAGTTCTTGAAATTGACGATGCGGCCTTTGGCATCGGTGAGTCGGCCGTTGTCGAGCACTTGCAGGAGCACATTGAATACCTCCGGATGCGCCTTCTCGATCTCGTCGAAGAGCACTACGGAATACGGGCGATGGCGCACGAGCTCGGTCAAGCCACCGCCTTCGTCGTATCCGACATACCCCGGTGGCGAGCCTATCATCTTGGAAACAGAGTGTTTTTCCATGTACTCCGACATATCGACGCGAATAAGAGACTTGTCGCTGTTGAAGAGGAATTCCGCAAGAGAGCGGGTGAGCTCGGTCTTCCCTACTCCGGTCGGGCCCAGGAACAGGAATGAACCGACAGGCCGATTGGGATCCGAGATACCCGCCCTAGAGCGCTTGATAGCATCGGCGACCTTCTGCACGGCTTCGTCTTGCCCGACGATACGCTTTTTGAGTTCCGCCTCCATCCGCGAGAGCTTTTCGGCTTCTTCTTCGAGCATCCTTGAAACCGGCACGCCAGTCCAGCGCGAAACGACTGCGGCGATTTCTTCTTCCGTGACCTCTTCCTTCAAAACACGCCGCGTCTGCTGAAGCTTCTTCAGGCGTTTTTGGGCAGCATCGATCTCTTTCTCAAGGAGCGGGATCTTGGCATAACGATACTCGGCGGTCTTCGTTAAGTCGCTCCTTGCTTCGGCCGCGTCGGCTTCGATGCGTGCTGACTCCAGTTCGCCCTTGGCCTTTTTTATCTCAGCGAGCGTTTCTTTTTCATTCTTCCATTTCATCTCGAGCTCGCGGGTCGAATCGCGCAGATCGGCAACCTCTTTCTCGATGGATTTAACACGCGTACGGGCCTTGCCCTCACTTGCTTCTGCTTCTTTCTTCAGGGCTTCATGCTCGATCTCGAGCCGTGTCACTTTGCGATGTGCCTCTTCGAGTACCGGTGGTTTGTTCTCAAGTGAGAGACGCAACGCGGAGGAGGCTTCATCGATAAGATCGATCGCCTTGTCGGGCAGGAACCGCTCCGTGATATAGCGCGAGGAGAGCTGTACCGCCGCTACCATCGCATCGTCCGTGATGTGGACGCCGTGGTAGAGCTCGTAGCGTTCTTTAAGCCCCCTGAGAATCGCGATCGCGTCTTCGATGGAGGGTTCGTTGACGTACACCGGCTGGAAACGACGCGTCAATGCTGCGTCGTGTTCGATATGCTTTTGGTATTCTTTGAGCGTGGTCGCACCGATGACGCGAATGTCGCCGCGCGCGAGCGCCGGCTTCAGCATATTGGAAGCGTCCATCGAGCCTTCTGCAGCGCCGGCGCCAACGAGCGTGTGGATCTCATCAATGAAGAGAATGATCTTGCCGTCGGAGCGTTCGACCTCCTTCATAACGGTTTTGAGACGCTCTTCGAATTCACCGCGGTATTTCGTGCCTGCGATCAAGAGTCCCAGATCAAGCTGGACGAGCTCCTTGCCGCGAAGAGACTCGGGCACGTCGCCGGAAGCGATGCGCAAAGCCATGCCTTCCGCAACGGCGGTCTTGCCAACCCCCGCCTCACCGATAAGGATCGGGTTGTTCTTGGTGCGGCGGGAAAGTATCTGTATGACGCGGGTAATTTCCTGATCACGGCCGATGACGGGATCGAGTTTGTTCTCACGCGCGCGATCGGTGAGCGAGCGTGCGAAGCGCGAGAGTGCGCGGGGCTTGCTCGGCGACTCGGTATCGCGGATCTTGCCTTCCTTGATATCGGTAAGGACACGAGCGAGGGCCGCACGATCGATGCGGAAGCGTGAGAGAATATCGGAGGCAGGTCCCGGATGCTCAACGATGCCAAGGAGCAGGTGCTCCGGCGAGACGAACTGGTCGTTGAATGAAGCAGCGATGCGCGGTGCAGCCTCAAAAACGCGGACCAATTCCGGCGTGAGGTAGAGCTGGAAGGACGGAGAAACGGCTGTGTTGCCGCTTGTGCCTTCGATCAACTCCAAGACGGAGTCGCTGAGGTGCGTAATGTCGATCTCAACCTGTTCGAGCATGGGCACGACCATCGTCTCCTCCTGCATGAGAAGTGCGGCAAAGAGGTGCAAGGTGGATACCTGGTTGTGTCCGCGCTCGACCGCAAGCTGATGCGAGCGATGGATCGCTTCTTTTGCTTTGGTTGTGTAATTATTGAATGGAGCCATACACCAGTGGCTAGTCACAAGTGGCTTGTGGCTAGGAACTCCCAGTATACCATGTCCAAATCAACAATCTATTTTCTACTGTCCACCCGTGCCCTTCGAAGAATCTTCCATGAGAATCGAGCCGGAAATAAATCCCGAAGGGGCAGAGGCGCGTGAGACGATCGTACTTAGCCCCACCAAGCTGCCGTCGGTATTAATAAGGGGAGATCCGGAGAGGATCGGGTCGGGAGCAATATCGGTCTCGATTACCTCGGGTACCTTGTCAGCCCCCGGCGTGACAGCCGTCACGATCCCGCCTGCGATGCGAGCGATCGTTTTGCCGGCAAGCATGATGACCGTCTCTCCCAAGAGCGGATGTTCTTGGGCGATCGCGATCGGTGTCCAAGCGGCCGGCTTGCCATCCACCGTCGTTGTGGCAGTCGCAAGATAGACGACACCAAGGTCAGCATTGCGTGATGTGACGAATGCGCGAACATGCGAGCCGTCCGCACGTTGCAGCATTCCCTCGGCCGCCTCCCCGAGCGCTCCAGCGTCGCTTACGATCGTACCCGAAGGATCGAGAACCACGCCAAGACCCAAAAACGCTGGACTTTCTACATCGCTCGTATAGAGACGCACGATTGATGGAGCGACTTTCTCTACCGCTTGTGAAATGAGATCGGATTCTTTCACAACGATCGTTTTCTCCTGCGTCACGATAGTCGTGGCAGCTTGCCCGCGCGGGGTCGTCGAAGCGACGGTCTGGATCGTACGCTCGATGATACGATTGACCGTCTGTGCTACGACCGGCGGTGCCTGATCCATGAGAGAAACGGTGACGATACCCGTAGCGATCGATGTCACAAAGGTGACAAGGAGTGTGAGGAGAACGATCTGGGATTTCGATAGTTGCTCCATGTTCATACCCGGCTAGTACAATTTGGCATTGTTTCTGCCGCTGTTAATTTGATCCTCATTGAAAAAGTCTGAGATCGTTGGTTGTGCTGATGTGCGTTGGCAGGACCGCAACCAAGGCCATGCCAAATTGTCCTGCCGGGCATAACCGCATCGTATCGACAAATAAGAGAAAATCAAGCTCGTATAAGTGCCGCGAGCGCGTCCAGTGCTCGCTTGAGATCGCCCTCGGTTGTATCGCGACCAAGCGAGAAACGAAGGGTATTTTGCGCGCGCCATGCCTCACCCCCAAGAGCAGCCACGACGTGTGAAGATTTATTGCCTTCGTCGCATGCGCTTTTTGTGGAGAGCGAGATGCCGGCGTGATCGAGTTGGAGTGCGAGATATTCCCCGCTTCGTTCTCCGGAAATCGAGATGTTGAGCATGTGCGGGAGCGCGTGTTTTAAGTCTCCATTAATGATCG
>Ga0209542_10003465_pt1 | contig 33735 bp, 35 predicted proteins | sample RifCSPhighO2_01_FD_184028 | JGI IMG/M metagenome (GOLD analysis project Ga0209542, IMG submission 184028) | Soil microbial communities from Rifle, Colorado - Rifle CSP2_plank highO2_0.1 (SPAdes) (version 2) | ecosystem: Environmental > Terrestrial > Deep subsurface > Rock core/Sediment ... | reverse complement strand
TTATTTTATGCGCGTGAAATCCGCAAAAAGAAGCATCTCTCAGCAACGGGGAAACAACAGCCTTTGCTGATCATCGCAAATCGAAGGGCACGGGGATATCACAACCTCTACCGCCGCCGGCTGTTGGATCTGTTTGCTCTGCGCCGGGGGGCAAGAGTCATCTTCTTCCCCCACCGGCAAAATATGTACGACGGGATGGAACGTGAATGGGGGCAAGACCACAGAATCATTATCGCCGGGGGAGATGGTTCTTTTGAGAGCGCGTTGAATTATCCTCCACTCTTTGTCAAGACCATTGGCTTTTTTCCGTTGGGGGCGGGGAATGCATTCTATTCTTTTTTCTACAAAGGCAAGCGTTATGAATATCTGCGCTCGCGGTTTCCGTTTAAAGAGATTGATCTTGATGTGGTCGAATTGGAATGGGCGGGTGGGAAGCGCCAGACCGTGTTTGTGAATATCGGGCTGGATGCTGATGTTATCCGTTACAGCCAGGACCGCACACAGCACGGGCTGCTTGATTACCTGCGTGGCTGCGGGCAGGCAATTCAGAAAGCGCAGAGCGGCTATGATTTCAGCGTCAAGATTGACGGGCGCAAAAAAGAATATAGCAACTGCTCGACGATGATCTTGGGTAAGATCCCTTATTTTGGCTACGGCATCCGCTCGCTAGTGGGAATGGTCAAGCCGGCGGACGGGAAAGTCTATGGTCTCGCTGTGGTTAACCGCCATTCCTCCTGGCTGAATAAGCCCTTGCGAGTCTGGTCGTTGATCGTGAGCATGTTTAATGTTGATATCCCTCCGTTGCTCTCGTTCAAAGGGAAAGAAATGCTGATTACCAGCCCAGTGCTTTTTCCGCTCCAGGCGGGGGGGGAGTTCTTAGGAGAGAGCACGTGGGTGCGGCTGCGAATTGTAAGGAAGCAGAAAGTATTGATCGTCTGACCATCTCTTTCTTGTACGTCTTGGCGAAACTAAATATGTACTCTTCCTCGAAAGATTTATATAAAATATGTCAGTGTGGGTAGTTTGCGGCGGCTGTCGTATAACGGCTAGTATTTGGGACTGTGGAACCTTAGAGGTCGCAGCTATCCCGAGACGGGAGTTCGATTCTCCCCAGCCGCCCCATTTTCAATTTGTTGAGGTAAAATCATTATGGAAACAAGATACTTACAAGATAGATTCAGAGTTCAGGGAGGTGAAACGCTGGTAGAGGAAGTAGAACGTATTTTGAGCTCGATAAGTCTTTCGTATGCCCTTTTCCGGTCAATCCACGTTCCTTTTGTTGATGTAACCGTCGTGAATGGTTCTAGCTGTCACAGATCCGGAAATACCTATCTCCAACCAACAACTACTCTTATTTACGAGTACCCCGAAGGTTCGGTTGTCGGCCAATTTTTTCCAGAAAAACGCATACCCATGCGTGATGTGAATAATGTTGAAAGAGGACGTTGTGCTGGTCAGTTACTCTACCTCCATTTACCCCCACGGTTGACTGAGCTCATTGATGATTCTCTGCCTTTGATACGAAGACAAGACCTCTGATTTGTTTGATACCCCGCCGCTTGCTGCGATTGGGATAGCCTCGGCCTAAAAAAGTTTATTTTTCTTTTTTCTTTCAAAACATTTAAATAGAATCGGTGATTTTAAGTATCAATGATAACTCAAACCGGTAGTGATTGCCTTCATTGGCAGTACTGATTTAGCTAGTTATCAGAATATTCTTTTTGTTGAAAATTTAAGTGTAGATGGTTTGCTGTTCTCTAAACATCATCAGTAGGGCTTGTGCCCCTTAAGATTGTTTTTATGGCCGCAGTAATGTCAATGGTAACATCGGAGACTGTGGTGAAGAGTTTTTCTTCTTGGAAATCTTCTGTTGCGGGTTCAATTCCCGCCTGCGGCCCTTTCGAATAAGTCAGCCGGACTAAAAGCGGCGGAGATTAACATGACCAAAAAAACAAAAGAAGATAGGACCAATTTAGGATTGCGAGCGGAGGCTAAGGTACAAGATAGTACTGATCGTCTTCATCGCTGAGGGCGATACCTCTTTTCAAATATTATCTACTGTAGCAAGGGTGAGCGGCGGAATTTACGACGGATTACAACAGATAGTATCTCGTTGGCGAAAATTTAAAGGCCCATTCTATAGATTTAATGATCCCCTCGGCGTAAAAGAAGAAATAGCGATTGCGGAAGAATTCCTTAGTCCGTTATTACTTTGCGGGAAACCCGATTCGGTTGATATGAGGAGATGGTTTATCAAGTGTTTGAGTAACGATCAAACAGCATTTACCGGTTTCACGTCTTTGGTTGATCTTGTTGAAACTGATATGTTAGGATATGATGGCAAAATAAGATTATTGCCTTTGGCATCTTTTGTGGAACCATTTGCTGCAGAAAAACTGGATAGTATTAATCGTGAAAAACTATTTGAAATTAAAGAAAGATTGGATACACTTGATTCCACCAGAATAGAAGAAATCAATAATCTATTGACGGAAGCAGAAGCACTTTGCCCAGTCAAAGCAGGCAGAAAGAAAGGCAAAAGTCCCATTTTCTTTTATGGTGTTTCAGATAAACCATTTCAACTGCCTAAACCGATATATCAAAATTTAGTGGAGGCTGCAAAAGTGGCTTATAGGGCATTATATTCCACAACCGGCGAAACTTGCAGAAATATCTTCACTGGTTCTGTTGATTTCATGCTTTGTGAAAATGGTATTTATTTGATTGATATTGGGACCCCGGCGGTTGGTTATGTTGCAGATATACTTGCTACCAGTCGGGCTTTAAGAAGAGTGCCTTCCGTTGGAATTGAAAAGATTGTTTCAACACTAGAAGGGAAAGTAACAATCCCCAAAAGTACCTATTCGAGAGAATTAGGATTCTTTAAACAAGAAAGAGAATATCTGGTCTCTGAACTAAGAAGAAGTGGTATTGTTGTTGAAGAAGTATCCGACGAGATAAATGAAGCCATAATTGATGGAAAGCCATTGCCGACGAAAGCATTTGACTATCTAAGCAGAAATCAACCTATCAGAAATCGGGTTCTTGCGGGCATTAGTGGAGACTTGTCTGCTTGTGGTGTTAAAATACCTGAGGGAATAGTATTACTACCGGATGATTTTGAATTGGCAAGATTTTATGAAAGATCTAGACTTGGTGAACAAGACTTAGGATTATTGATAAAAAAGAAAGTCTTTTTCAAAGAATATGAACATGGAAGCGGATATTTCAAGCCATTGGTAACACCAATCTGGAGTAGAGAGATTAGAGCAGACAGTAAACGAAGTAATCTTTTTGAGCAATTTGTACCGAGTTTATTAGATATTGATGTGGATGGAGATAGACCCGGAAAAAGGTGTTACGAAATCAGGATGTATTTTGTGGGAGGTGAGATCAAATGATCAGGGGGATTATTTTTGATTTTAACCGTACTTTATACATTCCAGAAATTAAGAAAATACCAGAAGAGACTATCGAATTGCTCAAAAATCTAAAGAAACTTGGTTTTTCATTGGCTTTGATTAGTATCAAAGAAGCTGAACGAGAAGAGATTATAGAAGCATATAATCTATTTACTCTTTTTTCCATTTTAAAATTTGTAGACGAAAAAAATAGGGCGGTATTCCAAGAAGTATTAATGTCTCTAAAATGTTCTTCTGAAGAGGTTGTTGTAATCGGAGATCGGGTAAGGTCTGAGATTAAAATTGCCAATGGAATGGGGATTAAAACTATTTGGTATAGACAGGGAAAATTTAGTAATGAACTCCCACAGGAGAAAGTGGAGCTTCCCAATTGGACAATCGATTATTTACCCCAGATTAAAGATATTCTCTGCGGAGGTAGCACACAATGATAACTGAACAAACATATATAAATAAGAATAAACTAAACAGGGGAAGAACGATGGAATTTCAAACAGCAAAAGGGGTGCGGGATGTGCCGCCGGAAGAGAAAATATTAAAGAACAAAGTAGTTGCCGTGATGACCAAGCAATTTGAACTTGCCGGTTTTGCGCCGTTAGAAACACCGATCCTGGAGAGGTATGAGACATTGGCTGCGAAATTTGCGGCAGGCGAGGCTTCCGATGCACTGAAAGAAATCTTTTCGCTGCAGGATCAGGGAAAAAGGAACCTGGCCCTGCGTTTTGACCTAACTGTGCCTTTATCACGTTATGTGGCGATGAACCCGACGTTAAAGATGCCGTTCAAACGCTACGAAATCGGCCGGGTCTTTCGCGACGGACCAATCAAACTCGGACGTTATCGAGAGTTCTGGCAGTGCGACATTGACATCGTCGGCAGCAAATCGATGGTTGCCGAAGCTGAAATTCTCTCCGTGGTTGATGCAGTTTTCTCTAAATTAAACTTGCCGGTTGTGGTCAAAGTGAATAATCGCAAGATCCTGAACGGCATCCTTGAGCAGGCCGGCATTGTTCAGAAAGAAGAAGCAATCATCTCCATCGATAAGTTAGATAAGATCGGGGTAGCTGGTGTGTCTGCGGAATTGAAAGGGCGGGGGTATGCTCCAAAACAGGTTGATGCAGTCTTTGCCCTCGTCACGGAAAAAATATCCCTTTCCGAACTGAAAAAAAAGCTGAAGAGCAAAGAAGGTCAGGAAGGAATTCAGGAATTGGAAGAATTATTCTCCTATCTTACCGCTCGGGGAATAAAGTCGGGGCAATTCGATGTCTCGCTGGCCCGGGGATTGGCGTATTATACTGGAACCGTGTTTGAGGCGCGATTGAAGAGCGGCGAATTTACTTCCTCGTTGGCCGGCGGAGGACGCTACGACAACATGATCGGGAAATTCATCGGCGGCGGCCGGGAAATTCCGGCCATGGGAATCGCTTTTGGCTTGGAGCCAATTATCGACGTTTTGAAGATGAAAGCGAAAGCAAAAGTGAAGACTCCGGCTAACGTGTTGGTATTGCCGATTAATACGGTTCGTGAATCGCTAGTGATTGCCCGTGATTTACGTGAAGCTGGAATTTCTACAGATGTTGCGCTGCTCAAAGGCGTGACCAAGAACCTCCAATATGCTGCTGCTTTGGCGATTCCTTACGTGCTCATTGTTGGTGAGGATGAATTGAAACAGAAGAAAGTGCTCCTCCGGGATATGACCTCTGGGATGGAGCAGGTGCTTCCTCTTAAAGAAGTCATCAAGAAATTAACATGAACGCGCGGCATTTAAAAATCATCGGATACGTCTTGGTCAGTGTTTTTGTCTTGAACATCTTGTTGTTTTCGCTGAGAATTATTTCTTCCAGCATTTTCTGGATCGTGCTGGTCCTGGGGGTGGGTTTTGTGTATTGGGGATTGCCGAAAATAAAAAATCACCGTGATGCTTAACCAATCCTCTGCCTCAATTTTTCTTTTGTTCCAACAACACAATGCCCGATCCATTGTCCTTCTGCGGACCACAATTGGACTGCCCGAAGAGTTGTATCTTTTACTATGTCACTGAGCGTTAGACCAATTATCTGTTGGAAAAGACTGGAGTGAATCTCTAATTCCATCCCTCTTGCCGCGAGAGGTTGATAATCCTGTTCTAAGCGGATGGTCAGGCATTCGTTACCCTCAGAGAGAGTGGTAATCGGAACACTATAGCCGCTCCATCTTAAAGGAGATTCGTAAATCCCCAGATAATATTGTGGTGAAAACGGCAGTTCTAATTGGCTTGGTTCCATGGTTAAAGCCAGGAGGAAAGCTGATTTAAAATACTTTCGCCGTCAGGTACGTATTAAGTCTGTGCTGGGCGGGTCAGCCTGCCTCCTCTCGCTTTGATTGTTTTCTTACATCTTTTGAGAACTCTTTTCAGAGATGCGCGAGAATCTAACCTTTAGTCCAATAGCAACGCTCGGCAGGCCATCTTGACCCTGCCCACACAGACTTAACTTAATACATTCGCTGTCGGATTTACCATTGATCATCATCATGCCGTGTATACACGATCGTCTTCTTCCCGACAATCATCGAATGCTCAAACTGTGAAACTAAGCCGTTAGCAACTTCCACTAAAGGAGGATACGCATGCACGGATCCATTTTGCTGCAATTCACGCAGGCCGAAAGTGACTGCGCCTTTGCCTAATTTACGGGTCAGCCAGCGGGTGGTAAATGGCAGCCCTTGCAATGGCCTTACCTCTTCGAGGATTTTTCTGGCGTGCGGTGAACGCACACCTTTTTCCGTTTCCAGCATGAAGATCGTTGACGGTGGTTTTTCTTTGATCAACCCTTTTCCGTTGGTGACAAATGGTTCGATGGCAATCTGCCAGTCTTCTTCTAATTCAGTCTTGTCTTTATTGTTGTAAGAGGGAATAGAGATGCCGTCGTGAACTTTGTAGCGTCCGATGGTATGGCCGCAGAGATTTTTGACAGTAGTGAAGCCCATTTTCTCGGCTTCAGAATACTGTGCTTCGCCTAACTCCCATAATTGTCGCCCTGGTTCAACAAGCTTGATCGCCGCTTTGAGCGCGTTTTGCGCCGCTTTGATCAGATCAGGATGTTTGTTTGCTTTTCCTACTTCAATGGTCATTGCGTTGTCGGCGATGTAGCCGTCAAGATGAACGCCGATGTCGATCTTGACCACATCTCCTTCTTTCATGACTGTTTTGTCTTCATCATCAGGACAGAAATGGGCAGAAGTTTCATTGAGCGCCATCTGGGCCCAGGCAATCTGGCCGCCAAATTGTTGGATTCTCTTCTCACAGAAATCCATCACTTCCAGCGCGGAAGCGCCGGGGATGGTCAGTTTGGCGGCGCCTTCCCGGCGGACTTGAGAAGCGATCTTACCTGCTTTGAGAATTTTCTGCAGTGTTTCGGGAGACATGGTTTTATTTCCGTTACTGTTCTTATAAACTTTCCGTCTCCCTGATTATTCTGAAAGATAGAAAATTATATAAACACCTTCTGCCCGTGGATTAATATGCGTATCAGTGAAATTGCCGGGGAAATAGCAGGGAATTACCCAAATGTAGCTGCTCTAGAGACGGCTGTTACTCAAGCATATCGAGACCATTTTGCTCAATTTGATCCATCGCTTACCCCAAGAATACTACTTGACCGTCTGCAGGAAGGGGGTTATCTTTCCAGTTCGGATAATAGTTTAATGGTTTCACCTGACGTCACTCTTCTGCCGCAAGGAAGGACAGATTGGTATGCTGTCCGAGAAGATAAGATTGCGGGTGGGGGACATACTCGTGTTTGGATTGACAAAGTTGGTTCTCAAGATGATTTGTGCGAATATCTTGAACTTGAGAGAGATCTAAATGGTAACAGTACTTTGGTGGAATTCTTTCAGGCAGCGAGTGATGCCCAAGTGCAAAAGAGAGCAGCAGTTTATGAAAATTTACATCACGAAGTGATCGTTGCCGACGAGCAGCCTCATTGATCTTCTAATCAAGTTCCAGATAACCTCACTTAGTCTCAAATTAAAGAAAATCCTGAAGAGCGACTATCCCCAACCCTGAAGGGTGGGGATTTACGCCGCTCTTCCGAGACGGATTTTCTAAAATGAAATGTAGCGAAATCAATCGCAGCATTCATCCCCTACTATCAATAGTGGGGATTTCTGCTCATTTCATTTAAACAATCACTTTCTTAGATTTTCCAGAAATTGTTTCTTTTCGTCTTCAGTCAAACCCCAAGCCGTTTCAATCCCATTCTTAATAACAGTATTGACAAAATCATTTCCATACAATTTGCCAACCACATAGAGATTATGGGCAAGATCTCCATTTGACCACATTGCCGGATCGTCTGAACTTATCGTCACTGTGACACTCTGCTGCAATAAGTAGTCAAGGTGAAGATCGGCAATATCACTAATAAATGAACAGGTCAGGTTTGAGATCGGATTCGATTCCAGCCGTATTTTCCTTTCGCGCATCTTTTCGATCAACTGTGGATGTTTCCAGAGGTGGATAGCGTGGCTGATACCGTCTGCGCGGAGATCATCAATGGCCGCGGCAAGATTTCTGACCCCCTCTTCTTCCGGACACATCTCATCGGCGTGGACCGTGCGTTTTAACGAAGAATCAAACGTCAGGGCATATGCTTCTTTGAATTTTTCAGGCGGGAAAGGTGGTTCGTAGCAGGCAAGATCGATACCCACAACACCTCTTTCCGAAAAGTTCAATGCTGCTCTCACCATTTTCTTTGCTTCTTCGGGATCAACTTCACGATTGATGCAGATAATTGGTCTTACCTTCACTCCCTTCTCCTCCCCGCTTTGGGAAAATCCTTCCAACGCATAACCAATAACCTGATCGATCGACAATCCTTGCTGGGTATGATACCACGGTGCGAAGCGTGATTCAGCATAGAGTGTTCCTTGGGATTTCAGATAGGTGCAATGGGCGACGGCCATCGCTTTAATATCCTCTTTTGTCTGCATCGCGCCGACGGGTATGGAAAAGACAGAGACAATGTCATATTTTGTGAACAGATTCGTTTGGAAAGAACGAAGTTCATCGGCTGATTTTATTTCCCGATCTCCCTCGACGCTTGTTCCATCGATATATTTTTCCGGAAGAAAGAGTTTTTTTCTGTTGTCCTGATAAAATCTCCAAAGATCGTCTGCAGGGATTGAGCCATCCCAATGGATGTGGTTTTGAATGGTTGTGCGTCGGTGCAGGGAATCAAGATATTTCTGATCATCGAATTGAAGATTGTTCATTTTCCAGAAGAAAAGTGAACATCCTTTTTTAATTTTTATGAAAGCAACGGCTTAGTGGAAAAAGTCCCCCTGGCCATTGACCGTGGCGAAAACCAGCCGTGTTCATGGCTGCAGAACAGACCATTCAATCTTATCATTTTCGCACTTGTTCCTGTCGATCGCTTCTCACGGTCAATCTTTAGGCCAAGCGGACGACTTTTTCTACTAAGCCGAAAGCAACTTCTTCAATCCTTTACTACACTCTTCGCCAAGAATGAGTATTTCTCCTGAGTGTGCGTCGTTAACAGATGATAAGAACTAACAATCTCACCGAACTGTTCTCTGATCCGTTCGAAAAAAATATGGAATTGCTGTTGGTCTTCGGTCAATAGATAAATAATGTAATTGAATGGCCCCAGCGTTTTTGCAATCCAGATTGTTTCCGGCGAATGCTTAAGGAATTGCTCTAATTTCAAAGAAAGATCATGATACTGATATGTTTTTAACAGAATGGTGTGCATCTCTAATCCCAAACAAGAATAATTTATTGCCGGACGGAAATGCAGGATATGTTGACTCTTGATCAGTTTTTTAAGCCGATAGGCGACCGAATCCCAGGAAAGACCACTTTTTTGTGCCAATTCGATCGTACTCATCCTCGCGTTTTCAGCAAGGAGCTGGAGGAGCAGGAGATCTTGTTTGTTGGAAGAGTAAATGCTTACGCTTTTCTTTTTAAAGATCTGTTGTTGAATTGGGAGAGCGGACGATTTGATCGTATCAAGCAGGATCAACATTGCTTCTTGATTAGGCTGGATGTTTGTCAATAAAGATTGAAGTCTTAGATTACATTCCTGATCATCTTTTGCCATGATCCCAACCTCTATTGTAAAATTTCCGCGATAGGTGAGGATGCTGTTTACCGCAGCGTTCTCTTTTGCCCGTTGGAGAACGTCACGTTCCTGCTGCGGCTGTGGAAACGAGAGAAAGAGATGATATTTTTTATAACCAAGCCGAGTAATATCAATCACCGTTCGGTATCCACTGATCAGACTTTTCTCTTCCAGCTGGCGGATGCGGTATTCGACCGAAGCGCGGGAGAGGCGGACTTTGCGGGCAATATGCGAGAGCGACTGGCGACAGTCTTCGGCTAAAATCTGGAGAATCTTCTGAGATTTTTGGTCTAATTTTAGATATTTTTGTGGTGAAATCGGTATCATATTCTTGATTATACATATTTTATTCATAAATTTTACTGTTTTTTCTTAAAAAATGAGGTTCTTATTTTAAATATTCAGGTCAGTTTCTCTACTCTGGGCGGAAAAGCCCGGGGGATGATCATGGTCTGGAAACTAGGTACATTAGGAATGGATGATGCATACTACGAACGGACACGCCGGGCAGAACAACCAACATACCAATCGCCGCGGCTGGTTGAGGACACGCCTCCTGTTCCGAAATTACGGCAGCAGGGAATGGTCATCGCCCAGATCGGCCTAGGTGGCGGCGTATCCAGGACGCGTGACCAAGAATGGGTAGAAAATGTCTACAGCGTCGATCATCAGCTTCTGGGCTATAATGCGGGAAAGATGATCCTTCTGTACTGTCCGGATAACGATCGCGCGTTCGATATGTACATTGGCCTGCCATTTACCAAAGGAATGACTGAACGGGAAACAGGAAGAACGATGCTGATTGCGGGGAGCAATGCACATCACGGAGAAGTGATGGAAAGACAGTTTGACGATGTTTTATGGAGACCAATGGACAAAGATCGTTTGTCGTACGGTAATCTTATCCGCTGGGTGAATGTTGGTGATACCAAAACCGGATTCATCGGATTGGATTATAATCCGAAAGCGGCAAAAGACGACGGTGTAGCTTCCGGTATGGATGATATTACTTTTCTTGTAGAACGGCTGATCGAATATGGATTTGATCCAAAGAAAAGGTTATTTCTTCTCCAGCCGCCTCATATCAAAGAGAGTGAAGCTGGGTGGAAATTTCGTCGGGAAGGAAAAGCAACTTTGGTGGACTATTTAACCTGCTAAAACTTACTGATTTACCCAAAGCCGGAACTTCACCAAAATCTTTATAAATAAACCCCCCTCTGAAGCTTACGGACGGCCATAGGGGCGCTTGTTACCCGTTCCCATTTCGAACACGGAAGTCAAGGGCGTCTCCGTATCGGATTGTACTGCATTCCGCGGGAACTCCGGTAAGCTGTCCACCTTTCTTTTTCTCTTTCTTCCTTTTTTTCTCTTTCTCGCGATTAAGCGAATGGAATGAGCGCATATCGCTTCGCTTTTCAAATGGTGTGACATTTGCGCAGGAACTCCGGTAAGCTGTCCACCTTCTTTTCTCTTTCTCCATACTTTTATATAATCTCCAGAATTAAAAGTCTGCATGAATTGGCTTCTCATCGCGTTTGCCGCACCCGCCGTATTCGCGTTGGCTAATATCCTTGATAATTATTTCTCCAACAAGATCTTCAAAAGCATCCCCGCGTTAGTCTTTTATGCATCATTATCTAATCTTCTGTTCTTACCACTCTTCCTGGTGATCGAACCGCCGGAATGGCCGACGCTCTCCATTCTGCCGGCACTATTGTTTCTCGGGCTGGCAAATTTGCTGTACCTTTTTCCTTACTACCAGGCATTGCGCCGAGATGATACCAGTATCGTCATCTCTCTCTTTTCGCTGGGGAAGATTTTTGTTCCGGTTCTCGCCTTCTTTATCGTCGATGAACGCCTCAGCCTGGGGCAGTACAGCGGCATTGCGATCATTATTTTTGCTTCCACCCTGCTGACGCTCAACGGCACAAACGGCGCGGGCAAACTGCGTTTTAATCAATCTCTGGGATATATGGCGTTAAGCGCGTTCATCGTTGCGTTGGAAACGGTCTTCTTCAAGTACGTGTTTGAAGAAGTGGGCTGGAGTACAGGTTACTTCTGGGCGCTGATTTTTTCGATCTTGTTTGCTTTCTTTTTTTTCCTGATTCCCGCTTGGAAGAACCAATTGGTCGCTGAATTTTCATCTTTTCGTAGGAATTTCCATTGGTTTGTCTTAGAAGAATTTTTTACATTTGCCGGGCAAGGCCTGATGACCTTTGCGATTTCGTTAGTGGCCGTTTCGCTGGTGGAAGGAATTGTCGCTCTTCAACCATTGTTTGTCATAGTCTATGCCCTGATCTTGAGTAAACTGCTTCCGCAGTTATTCAGAGAGAAGATATCAACAGTAGCATTGTTCAAGAAAGCGATCTTGTTTTTGGTGATGGTGTTAGGTGTTGTTTTACTTTTGTACTGAAGTTCTCCCAGAAGTGCAGGATAAACAAATACAATATTCACGATATCTGTTTTTCTGTATTTGTTTAGCTTTTCCGGCAGGCCGTGAGTGAGAGCGGAAAAACAGCAAGTTCCTCACTTCAGAACAAGTCGGGGAACGAACATTTTCCGCACATTAATCTTTGATGAGAAGTTTGAATAATTCAATTATTGATTTACAAACTTTTCAAGAGGAGGTGAAATAGTCGTAATTTTGGCTTGAACCAAACGACTTATTTGCCAAAATTACTCTTTTTCAAACTCCTCTGATGTAAAGCTCTTATCTCACTCACTATTTAGCCCAGCCGCCAGCTAAAAAAATACGTTTTTCTTACGGATATGCGCGCACGAACTCATCCAATCGCTTGCAACGATCAACATGAACTTTTCCATCCTCAATAAAACCAACATTATTCTCGGGGTTGCAGTCAAGAATATCCCTCCCCTCGGCAATGAGAGTCCTCCCTGGTGAACCTGTCGAGCTGTACGCGATAAAACCGTTTTCTTGGAGATAGTGTTTGAATGCTGGTAATTCCAAAATTTCTTTACCTGTGCCGGGTGTTCCAAAAAAATATACTGTTCCAATCTGTTCCATTCGTCAGCGTGGATATTCATTCTTTAATAATGATTTCTCTACTTTAGACTATACTTTACTGCTACTCTGGCGGGGTATTGAGTGCTTGTCTTCACTTTATCTTCCCCTTATCCTCTCTACTATCCAAAATTATTTAAAGCCTCTCCACCCCAAGAAATCTGATGCATATCCACGATCAGATTCTGGAATTCCTGAAGGTCACCGGGCCGACGATTCCCACAAAAGTGGCTAAGATCATCCAGACTGATATTATCATTGCCTCTGCTCATCTCTCTGATCTGGCATCCCAAAGAAAAGTACGCATCTCCAGCCTTAAATTTGGAGGAAGCCCTCTCTATTACCTGCCCGGGCAGGAAGAACAGTTGTATGCTTTTGCAGCGGGCAATCTCAATGCAAAAGATATGGTTGTCCTGGAGAATCTTAACGCAAAAGGCGTCTTGCGGGAGGCGGATCTGGATCTCCTGTCTAAAGTAGCTCTTCGCGCATTGAAAGATTTTGCGGTTCCGCTTCAGGTGCGCACGTCTGATAATTCTGAGCTTTTTTGGAAATGGCATTTGCTTACTGATGAAGCGACGAATCAGCTCGTGCGCAATGCCCTTTATCCACCGCAGGCAGAAGAGCCGGTTCCCATATTGCTTCCTGAAGTGAAAGATGTAGTTCTGACAGAACCGGTCCCGCTGAAAGTACACGCTCCGGAACCGTCGGCTCCCTTTTCTTCCGTGGAAAAAGATCGGTCTGATCCCGCAGAATCAAGGATTGAATCGCCGGTTTCTTCGGTTTCCATGCTGTCGGAGACTGTTCTTCCGTCCTCACAGAAAAACAGCTCTCCTCGTAAACGCTCTTCGGCGAAAGATAAAGCGCAGACCATTCTCGCGGAAAATGAGATACCGATTCCTAAGCTGTCGGCGGCAAAAGTCGCGGGTCCGCGTCCTGTAAAAACGGATTTGCTCCTGCCGTTATTGGAGCGCTATTTTCGCGAGTTGAACATTACGATCCAAGAACAGGAGATCGTCCGCAAAAATGCGGAAATCAATCTCTCCATCAAAGTTCCGACCGTTGTCGGCAAAATGACCTATTTCTGCAAAGCGAAGAAGAAAGCGCGCTGTGATGAAAAAGACCTTTCGGCAGCCTATTTGGAGGCACAGATCAAAAAATTGCCGTTGTTATTTCTCTATTCACAAGATCTGACCAAAAAAGCGCATGAGATGATTGCTACCGGCGCTTTTGAGAATGTCATCGTCAAGAAAGTGGAGTAATATGGGCCTAAAATTTAAAGAAATAGTGGTCAAGAAAGAAATTTCCATCACCGAACTGAGGGATAAGATTCTCGTTGTCGATTCGATGAACCTTCTTTATCAGTTTCTGACAACCATTCGCAGTCCGGACGGTTCAGTGCTGACGGACAAGAAAGGAAGAGTAACTTCTCACCTGATCGGTCTCTTTAGCCGCACTACGGCGTTGATTGAGCAGGGTTTGAAATTAGCTTTCGTCTTCGATGGAAAGCCGCCGGCAATCAAGCAAAAGACGTGGGAGAAGCGCAAAGAGGTCAAGACGGAGGCGGTGTTGAAATTCAGAGCGGCCGAAGAAAGTGGTGACCTCGGCGGCATGAAGAAATTCGCCGCACGTACGGCTGTTCTCACCCGGGAAATGGTCAAAGATGCACAGGAGATATTGCACGCTTTGGGCTTGCCAGTCATCCAGGCTCCCTCCGAAGGCGAAGCCCAGACTGCGTATATGGTTAAAGTGGGGAAAGCCTACGCTTCCATTTCTCAGGATTATGATAACCTCATCTTCGGCTGTCCGCGCTTGATCCGCAATCTTTCTTTAGAAGGAAAGCGCAAAAAGCCCGGTGCGTTGGCCTATGAGAAGATCAAACCCGAGGTCATTCTCTTGGCGGATGTCCTTCATGAATTAAAATTGACCGAGGATCAATTGATTGTTCTGGCAATTATCGTCGGCACGGACTACAATCCCGGCGGGGTGAAAGGCATCGGCCCTAAAACCGGCTTGAAGCTCGTCCGCGAATACGGCAGTGATTTTCCCGGCCTCTTTGCCCGGGTAGAATGGGCAACGCATTATCCGGACCTGCCTTGGAAAGAAGTCTTTGACACGATTAAAGATATTCCGGTCACAGACGATTACACGTTGGAATGGAAGAAGATTGATGAGAAAAAATTGTTACATCTGTTGGTTGAAGAACACGGCTTTGGTGAAGAGCGGGTGCGGCAGAAGTTAGCGAAGCTGAAAGAAGCGCAGAAAGAGATAGGGCAGAAGGGGTTGAGTGGATTTTGGTGAATAATTGTGGGTAATCCGTTCTTGTTGCAGGCTTGTTTAAGATTGAATAATGATGAAATTCCTCATCCTCTTATTTTAGGGAAAGAATACATTTTCTCAAAAGAAGGTCATAGATTATATCCATTAAATGTTCCCATGGATTTGAGAAGTAATGATTGGAGTTTTTTCGGAAGAATTATTATTACTGAGTTCAGAGTTGGAAGAAATAAAACAGAAAGAAAATTTATCCTAGTCAAAGAATTCTCCCAAGATGAAAAAGAGATTATCACCAAAGCTTATGTTTCTGACGAAGAGGTAGCAAAAGTTCTCAGAGATTATCGATGATTTGGTGAGGCTCTTGTTTAGAGTACGGCACAGTTCACTCACTTTTTGGATCGTACCTAGAGTGCGGAATATTTATAAAGAAGCCTAACATTTGATAATAAAACATAATGCCAAACCATGGTACAAGCAATTATTAATTTAGGGGACAACGAAGATCGATTGTTAACGATCATTAAAGGAAAGTTCGGACTAAAAAATAAATCTGAAGCTGTCAACTTTGTGATTCACCAGTATGAAGAGGAATTACTAGAACCCCATCTTCGTCCGGAATATGTTGCCAAAATAAAGAATATTGGGACAAAAGGAAAGTTCAACCATTACAAATCTCTTGCTGCCCTGCGAAAAAAGGTTGAGCATGCGTGATTTTTCTGTTGAAGATAAGTTAGAAAAGAAACTGGGCAAGATTTTTAGAAAAGATCGTGTTCTTTACGAAGCCGTAATGAAAAAGATCGAAGAAATTCTCTCTTGTCCCGATGTTCATCATTATAAGAATTTACATAGTCCTCTCCAAAAATACCAGCGAGTACATGTCAAATCTTCATTCGTCCTGTTATTTGAATATCTTGAAACAGAAGATCTGGTTATTTTCTATGATCTGGACCATCATGATTTCATTTATCAATAGAAGATCACTTTAGATAAATCTTATAAAGAATCCCCCTTAAATGAACCCGATGAGTTTTTATGTCATCATTCGCGGCCCTTTAGGATGTGGAAAATCTACTCTCTCCGAGAAAGTAGCTGAAGCTATCAACGCGGAATATGTTGCGATGGATAGAATTGTTGATGATCCCCAATTAATAACACCGGAAAAAGAGCAGGGATACATTTCCCAGAAAACGTTTATAGAAGCCAATGAAATTGCTGTTGGGAGAGTGGCAAAACTATTGGAAAAAGGTACTCCTGTCGTTTTTGATGGAAATTTTTATTGGAGATCGCAGATTGAAGATTTAATCTCTAGATTGGATTTCCCTCACTACGTTTTTACACTCAAAGCCCCAATGGAAGTTTGTATCCAGAGAGATGCTCACCGAAATAAAACACATGGAGAAACGGCTGCTCTGGTTGTTTATCAGAAATCAACCGAATTTGATTATGGAACATTAATAGATGTAACTAAACCTCTCCAAAATTGTTTAGATGAGATCATCTCTGATCTCCCAAAACTCTAGATTTCCATCTCAAATCATCTCTAACCCTTTTCCAATACATTTATATCCCTCTTCTTCTTTACTTATCCCATGTTTGCTGCTCACACCGAACTGCAGAACGCCCAAGCGGTCAAAGAATTTCTGGTCAAGAAGCGAGTGCTCCACCCTGATTTTCTCCCTTTGAAAGAGATGGGTTCTATCTATTTTCCGATCACCAAAAAAGTGGCCGTGTCTAAAGCCAAAGTTGTCCAGACCAAAATGACTTTTCCGGCTAGGGTTAAACCCCAATCCATAGACGACTTTCTCAAGAATAAACTATCCAAAGAGGAATTAGCGCTCGTTCCACGTTCACAAGAAATCGTCGGGCGCATTCTCATCTTAGAAATACCCACGGAATTGACCAGTAAGGAAAAGCTCATCGCCGAAGCCTATCTCAAAGTGCAGAAAAACATTGACACGGTTGTCCGCAAAGAAGGAATTCATGGTGGTGAATTCCGCACGCGGACGGTGCGCATCCTTGCCGGAAAGAAAAGCAAAGAAACAGTGCATAAAGAAAATGGAATAGAACTTAAGCTTCATCTGGAAAAAACCTATTTCTCGGCGCGTTCGGCAAGCGAACGTCTGCGCATTGCCCGCTCCATCAAGAAGGGGGAGGATGTTTTGGTGATGTTCTCCGGCGCTGCTCCTTATCCGTTAGTCTTTGCCAGAAACAGCGATGCCCACCAGATCTACGGCATTGAATTGAATCCCCTCGCGCATGCTTATGCCCATGACAATATCCATCTCAACCGCTTAGAACATAAAATCACTCTTCACAATGGCAATGTTTTAACTATTCTACCTAAACTGAAACGCAAATTTGACCGCATTGCCATGCCGCTTCCTAAAACTGGTGAAGATTTCCTGCCACTCGCTTTGTCTCGGATAAAACCAAAAGGAACGATCCATCTTTATTCTTTCCTGGATGAAAATGATTTTCCTGCTCATATCCGCAAGATCAAAGAGGTCGCCCGAAGCGTAAAGCGGCCCGTGCGTGTTCTGCGCAGCGTGAAGTGCGGGCAGTTCTCTCCGGGCGTATTCCGGGTTTGTTTTGATCTGAAAGCGGAGACGTGAGCATTATGCCTGCTCTGACTCCATTAGAACAGAGTATACGTAAAGAAGCGGCGTGGCTGTTGCGTGAAATCTCTACGCTCCAAGATTTTAAATCTGAGGTGGGAGATATTCTCCAGCTGAAAGAAAAAGTTGCAGGGTTAATAAAGTTAGCATCGGCCAAAAATGCCGCAGAAAGAGGAAAAAAGAATGAACAAATTCAACAAGAGATCAAAGATTTAAAGCGATTACACCGTTCTGCAGGTAAAGATGAACGGCGACGCATACGTTTCGAAAAACGTGTTCTAGGGAACATCAAATCTCTCCAGCAAAAGATTGACCAGCCGCGCCAGAAAGAGTTAAACGATCTTGTGAACAAAATTCATGTTTACTCTGGGCGAATTCTTTCGGAGATTTCATTAAAAGCCGGAAAGATAGCAAATCTCGTAAGAAATGAAGACTATGCTTCATTGGAAAAGCATCTCGCCGCAATCACAGAAGCGGGCACCGCTCTTCTCGCGTTGTTAAAACATCTTGATGAAATGGTCCTTGCCATTGACTCTTCCCTCCAGAAGAAGCAATTAACACATGGTCTCCTTCCTTCTATCGGCAATTTTCAAGGTTACATCCGCGAGGGGATAATCAAGACCGCTCATCTGAAATCTGTTCTTCTACTGCAGATTCTTCTCGAGAAGAAGATGAAGAAATATCGGTCTTGGACTCCGCTAGGAGAAAAGGTTGCGGAAACCTACGGGAGAGCTTTGACAAAGAATAAAGAATATCTCTTGAAAATATTGACAGACGAAGACATTGAACAGCTGCGAAAGATCACGTTTCCCGTTCCCGCTGGAAGTGTTTTACTCTTTCTTCCAAAATTTTCTGTTCCTGTTCTGGCGTTTAATCTAGAGCATCTTCCGAGTTTTCATCAGCCAGGGTGGTTGTTTCATGCCCTGCCTGGCGAGAATCTTGCGCGAGTGAGCAAAACTAAGCTGCTCCAAGCGCCACTTGAAACAGTGATTGAGAAAAAGCATTTTTACAGCTGGAAATTCTGGGAAAACTCCGCCTATCCGCAAAGACTGATTGACGGGATTTCTCTTGTGTTTCAAGATTTTGTAAAATATCAAGATTATCTATCGGGACAAGAACGTAATCGAAAAAGAAGTGGAGGAAAAGTAGGAGGATTCTTTATCTTCCCAATACGGTCGGTTTTGGAACCAGGGTTAATTCTTGATTTCAATAAAACGATGGACGGTTTGCCCGAGGTTGATTTAAGAGATGTAACTTATCATCAATACAACCCCATGTTGGTAAGAGATTGTCTGGTTGCTCTGCGGGAAGAGATTCCGCGCTTGTTGAAAATCCTGGATGAAGCATGGCTGTTGTTTCAGGAAGCGAAACAAAATATCTCCCTGTTTCAAGAATTACATGAAGCAATCGGAAAAGATGTTTTTGTGATGATGGAGAAAAATAAAGATGGCGTACTTTTTTTCTATTTACCTCGAATTATGGCCGATCCTAACCAGGAGATTTTCACCAAGAAAGGAGCATTTTATGAAAAGATCTGCGCAACTTTCTCAGGTTTCAGCCGAAAAAATCTGGTGATGGCCATTGAAATTCTGACCAAAGATTACTTCTTTGAATTCTGGGTGTGGACCGCTTTTCATGTTCCTTTTGACCGGGAGAAGATCCTTCCCCCTCTCGCGCGTTTTGCTGTCAAAGACAAGCCATTCGGTCTTGATGATACTATCTTCAAATCAGGAATGGATTTTCTCAACGAAGAGAAATTAGGTGGTGACAAAGGGCCATTTTTTACGAGTGGTTGTATTATTCTTTCGATGATGAAACAAGAGCAGAAGAAGAGGATGTATCAAACCAAATATTCCACTCAAGACTATCTAGATGAGATCAACAAGCTTCAGCCTAAACAATTAAGGAAGATTTTAGAGCGAACAATGAATGAACTGATTCATGCTTTGGACGTGATTGTTAAGAGAAGATATCGTTCGAGTAAACCTTGCGTGGTGGATATTAGTAAAGGTGTTCTTTTTCTCAATTCCGGCTTCTCGGATGATGGTGTTTTAAAGAAGCTTGTTGCCGATGGGATCCCGATATTTAGCCAGTTTAGTTCAGATGGTAGAATCTTTTCAACTTCTCAGCTTGATTTCTTCTTTAGGGCGGTCTTGCCTCTCCGTAATTTCCCCCAGACATTAAAATCCTCGTTGTGGTACAGCCATCTATATCTTGATGAAAGAAACAGATTAACTCTTCAACGCGATGATGAGATCTCCTATTCTTCTGAACTGAAAAGGTATGAAAGGATCAAGAGAAAACCGCTCACTTTAGATTAAGAGTGATTGTTTGTGATTGATCATAAAAGTCAAAAAAAAGAAATAAAAACAGGAATTTACTCTTCCTTCTCTTCTTCGCTGTCGGAATCGTCGTCAGAATCGTCGCCGTCCTCGTCATCACTTTGCTCGGCTGATTCTTCGCCATCCTGCGGTTCTGAAGATTGTTCGTCCGCGCGCTCGCTGCCTTTCTGCAGAAGCTGCACTTTCTCTGCTTTCAGTCCTCGATCGCCTTCTGCCGGTTCAAACGATACGCGATCGTTATCCCGCAGAAATACATTTTGCGGCAGGGCCGAAAAATGCACAAAGTAATCTTTCTCGTCATCCCCGTGGATGAATCCAAATCCTTTCTTTCGGTTAAAAAACTTTACTGTTCCTTCCATTTTTCTTATGCTCCGTGGTCTTTCATTGTCTAAGGCCGACCACTCTGCCTTTTGAATGGAAATGGAGCGGTTATTTTATAAATGTATGCCCTCATTTAGTATTGAGGAGAAATCTCTCTTGATTGTGGAATGTGCAATGACAGTAGTGAACACCAACTGACGCAAGGATGATGAACGGTAGTAACTTCTTAGCACACACAAAATTTTTACCCAAACAACTGTTCTTCATCATCTTCTTCTTCAAAGCGCACTTTCTCGACGGCATTCAAAAAATCGTCGTGCGTCACGTGATCACGAGCTTCACGGATGGCAAAAAACCCCGCTTCCGTACACAACGCCCTGATCTCCGCGCCGCTGAAATTTTCTGTCTTAGCCATGAGATCTTTGATATTTACACCTTTAAGGTTCATCTTGCTGCTGTGCACTTTGAAAATTTCTGTCCTTCCTTCGATATCGGGAAGCCCGACTTCGATCAATCTGTCCAACCGCCCCGGCCGGATGATTGCCGGGTCAAGAATATCGACTCTGTTTGTCGCGCCGATTATCTTGACATCATCAAGGTGCTTAAACCCGTCCATCTCGGCGAGCAGCTGCATGAATGTTCGATTCACTTCCCTTTCGCCGGACGTCCCGGTGTCCATGCGCGTTGCCGCCAAAGCATCAAGCTCATCGATAAAGACGATTGAGGGCGCTTTTGCTCTGGCCAAATCAAAGATCTCTTTGACGAGCTTTGCCCCTTCGCCGATGAATTTCTGGACAAGTTCTGATCCGACCACTTCAATAAATGTTGCATCCGTGCTTCGGGCAACAGCTTTGGCGAGCAGTGTCTTTCCCGTTCCGGGAGGCCCGTATAATAATACTCCTTTTGGCGGCTGGATTCCCACCTTTTCAAATAACCCTTTGTTCTTCAAGGGCAGTTCAATAACCTCTTTGATCTCCCGGATCTCATCTTTCAATCCGCCGATCTCTTTCCAATCCTCCTGCGGCTTTTCTACGATGACAAACTTTTCCACCTCAGAATTGCTGTTGATTGATAATTTTTCTACAATATTTAACGACTTCTGATCGACGAGGACGGAATCGCCGCTTCTGATGCCTTGGAGATCCCGGGCAATATAGCAGTAGAATTTGTTTCCATTGGGGAGTTTGATGATTGCCTTGCTTTGATCGAGAATGTTACATACTTCGGCGACCAGAAGCGCCGGTTTTTTCAGATTGCTCAGTTCCGCATTGGTATTATTAAACAATTCCCGCAGCATGGCGCTTTCCTCCTCCAAGCGGCTGAGGGTGTGGTTTAGAAACGTATTCTCCTGCTCCATCTTTTCCAATGTTTCTTGGAGCGGCTTGCCATCTTGCTCTGTTTCCGGGCGTCCCAGGAGATCAGAATAGATTATTTTCTTGCTTTCGTTCTTGGCCATGTGCTGATCAAGAGAAGAAAAGGGGGAGCAGTTTTTAAAGGTTACGACTCCGGAAGCGTTGAGTCTAAGTTGCTGCTGGATAGAACCTCTTTGAGGTATCCTCATTGAACATCATGCAGTTTACGAATCATATCGAAATTACTTTGAATATCTCTGGAAGTCTGCATCTTCTTAAATCTCTTTCCCTCTTTTTTCATTTGCCCTTTTCTCTTCTCTATAATTTTTTCTTAATTTTAATATTCTTCTTTTTTTTCAAAAATAATCCCCCCAAAAAGAAAATGTTTAAATAAGATTAGAACTTACTTTAAAAAAGATATAACCAAAAAGAGGTGAATGTGATGGCTAAGAAAAAAGCGACGAAGAAAAAAGCAGTAAAAAGAACCGTCAAAAGAAAAGCTGCCCCGAAGAAAAAAGCTGCAAAGAAAAAAAGAGCATAAGTTTTTTTCTTTTTTTTCTTATTTTCGTATTTGTTTAGCTTTTCTGGCAGGTCGTGTATTCGAATGGAAATATTTACGAAAAGAAATAGAAAATCCCATTAAAGAACATTTTGATCTTTTCTCCCAAATTTCTGGCCTTTCCCGGCACAATCACCTGCTTTTCCAATGAATAGGTTGTTCCTTCTTCATCTTTCCATACGGCAGTAATGGTTATCTGATTGTTTTTCGTCAAAGGAAGGTTCTCCAGCAGAAATGGCAGTTCTATCTTTTGGGAAAGAACTTCTATCTCCCAGTTATGCTCCAAACCGGGAAGTTCCAGCGTCAATAAGACGTTTCTTGGTGGCGAGAAAGATTTTTTATCCACGATGAGAGTCAGTGTTTCTGCTTGTCCAAAAGTCAACTCTGCCGGAGCATCGATCTCCACATTTAATTTTGGGGCGTCGATCACGGAATATTCAAATACGGCTTTCTTTTCTACTTCCTCATTTTTTGCCGTAATCACCATTTTTTTCTGTCCGGCTTTTTCTCCCTCGAGGGTTATTTCTTTCTTTCTCTCTTGATTCAGCGGAAGATCAAATATCTCGCAGACATCTCCCAGACAGAATTCCAAGTTGTGGAGGTTGATCGTTCCGCGGTTGCGGAGTGAACAGGCGACCTTTCCCTGTTCTCCTAATTTTAAAGTGCGGGGGTAAGTGCAATCAAAAGTAATCTTGCGTGAATAGGTCTTTTCTTCATCAGCTACGACCAGCTTTTCAATCTCTTCCCTCGAATAGATCGTTCCTTCCTGCTGCATGCTGAAACTTCCTTCGGTAGTAATATTTTTTTCAGAATAGATCAGCACAGGGAAAGTATAGATATACGTTGATGGCAGATTTCCGGGTGTTTTAATCACCCATGATGTTTCACGCACCTCTTTAGGGGCGAGAAGGATTGTTCTCTTGTTTCTGCCGGACACTTCTATCTCCTGAGGAACTGCCAGCGTCAGCGTCGTCGCCGCATAATATTCTTCCGTGTTCTTGAGGACTCCTTTGATCAGATTATAGCTTCCTGGCCCGACATCTCCATCGAGGATCTCTTGTTCCAGCTGGATTTTTTCCGGGATGAATGAGCCTTTGTTTACGATGGAAAGATCAAAATTAAGCATTTCCGCTTTCAGATCGACATTTTTACCCAGCCATTCAAAGAGCGTGGCCGGTTCCGTCGGATCAAACCCATCCCTCAGCTTGATGTGCGTCACGTCAACGTAACCGTATTCGCCAAAAGTAATATCAAAACTGACCCAGCCAATGTTGGGAAAATAAACTTCTGCCCAGCCATGCGGCTGCCAGGGTTCAGCAAAGAGCGGGGATGTGGTATGGCTGATTCCCGAGACAAAGCGCGCCGGGATTCCCAAGGAGCGGGCCATGGCCACAAATAAAGAAGTCATCTCGTCACAGACGCCTTCCCGGTGTTCTAATACCCAGCTTGCAGGCAGCGCTGCCGTTTCTGTGATTGTATTCAAGTCGTAATTAACATTTTCTTCAACCCAGCTGGCCAATTTGAAAGAAACTTTGAACAGATCTTCTTCTCCTTCCGCCAGTTCTGTCGCTTTGGCAATAATCGTCGGATTGTCAGAATCGATCGTCTTTGTCGGCTGAAGATAATTCTCATAGCCTTGCACGTCCTGGTCGGTCAAAGGATAGGGAATCTTTGTGGTGATCTCTACTTGCCGATTGTCCGTCTGGATCAAAGCCGTATATCCATAATTCTTCTCTTCTAAGCGTCCATCATCCCATTCAAAACCGATAAATTTTCCATTGGGCAGGCCGTCGCTGTCTAGATTCGTTACTTTCTGGCGGAGATCATCGCGGGGAAACAACAGTAATTCTGCCGAAACTTCCTGCAGTGAAGTCGGCGTTCCGGTTGGTATAAGTTCAAATTTTCCATTGACATCCAGCTGAAGCAGCAGTGAATCCTGCTGGTAGAGGGTTTGGGCAGAGGTAAGAGTGATGGACAAGAAGAGAAAGATAATCCATCCTAGAATGAGAATGGTCGTTTTTTTCATTTTCTCTTCAATTTGGATACTATACCTTTGACATCTCCAGAAATCATAATCCACTCCTTGTTTTGAACAAAACCCTGAGATAAATACCAACTTAGGGGAAATTTTGTTTTTTTGAAGGTATAGGCATCAAAACTGATTACATTATATTTTTGTAATGCTTTCTCATATAACGCAACGGAAAGTTTTGTCGCAATACCTTTCTTTTGGTAATCAGGATGAACAAAAATTTCCCCATCAGAAAGGTGATTCCCATCCCACCAGGGTTTTATTCCCGCAATAAATGCGCCAACGACTTTTCCATTAAATTCTGCGACAAATGCTAAATCCGGTTGTTTATCAAACCAATAAGACAATAATCTTTTGGCGCTTTCACTCGTCCATCTTTCTTCGATATCAAATTTTTGATAAACAATACTATAAATCTCAGCAAGTTGTCGCAAATCTTCTTTTTGCATTAGTCTTATTCTGAAATCCATAATTTTTGTATATTATATTAGTTTAATAATCTTTGGTCGGAATGGTTAGATGTTGACTTCTGATCGTTCACAATAAACCTTATAAAACCAGCTTCTCTTTCCCAATCATGCACAAAGCCATCGCCTTGCTCTCGGGAGGTATCGATTCCCCCGTAGCGATCCATCTTTTGAAAGACCGGTTGACGATCATTCCCGTCCATTTCCATCAGATGCCGCTGACCGATGATCGGGAAATTCAAAAATCGAAAGAATTAGCCAAAGCCCTTCAGTTGGAAAAGATCTATCTTGTCCCCTTTGCGCCGGTACTCAAAGCTTTGGTTGAGCATTTCCCCCACAAAAATTATTATATCCTCTCCAAAATCGCCATGCTCAACGCGGCGGAGCTGCTGGCCGAAAAAGAAGATGCGGAATATCTGATCACGGGGGAGAATCTTGCCCAAGTCTCATCACAGACGTTAAGCAACCTGACCACGATCACCAAGAATGTCTCTCTGGAAATTCTCCGGCCAGTCTTGACTTTTGACAAGCAGGAAATCATCGATCTCGCCAAGAAAATTGGCACGTATGACATTTCCAAAGGCCCGGAGATGTGCAGTCTGCTCGGGCCAAAATACCCGGCCACAAAATCAAATCCAGCTGAGATTGCTCGAGAACTGGCTGCTTTTGATCTTCTGTCCCTGCTGAAGAAAAGTATTGAGGACGCGGAAATTGCGCGCTGATCTTTTCTAACGCCTCTCCGTACATAATTTATATACGTACATAATTTATATAAATAGTCTCTTTCTCTTTCGTCTCCATGACTTTCCTCATTACCGGAAATGAATCAGAATTTGTCGTCCGGCTCCTTCTCTGCCTCGCCGCCGGCGTCGCCATCGGCATCGAACGTGAATACCGTGGCAAGAGCGCCGGGATCAGCACGCATTCGTTTGTTATCGCCGGGGCGATGCTCTTTAGCTATCTTTCCCTGGTCTTTGACCCGCTCAGTCCGGCGCGGATTGCGGCGCAAGTCGTGACCGGCGTCGGTTTCCTCGGCGCCGGGATCATCCTGCGCGGCAATGATGGAAAAGTCAAGAACTTAACCACCGCCGCCAGTATCTGGTTCTCTGCGGCTCTGGGCATGACTATTGGTTTTGGTTGGTATCTGATTGCCCTGCTCTCTATCGCCTATGCGGTGCTTATTCCATTTATTCCTCAAATCAAACAGCGGAAGAAAGATTTAAATAATGGTGAGAAGAGCAATGAAGAGAATGGAAACTGATTCCGCAGATCGTCTTGTTGAAGCGTTGAAAGATATTCCCTCTGCTCCAATTCCCACATTACGGCGAGTGCAGGACGCTTTTGCCTATTTGGGAGAGTTTGGTCACAATTCTCTGGGGGGATGTGGTCATGATCCAAAAACACACATTAGCGATGATGTTGTCCGCCAGCGCGCCAGAGACATTGCTTTAGCGTATAACCAGCGCTCTCTTCTCCGTGATCAGCAGGGATTGGAATTAGAAGGAATCTTTAGGCCGTTGGCCGGCGGCTGCCGCTTCGTGTACTATGACCGAGCAGAACTGGGTCAAAGACATTATTCTTGGGAAGATCTTGTTCTTACTTCCCAGCCAGGATTGGAGGGGCAGGCGTATCGTTTTCAGACTGATCAGGAGCCGATCACGTTGCGTCGGAGAGATTCACTTCGCGCCGAACAGAGCATTTGTTCCAAGTTCGTCGATCAATGTCGTCTTTGGTGCGCGGGTGTTGGCTCACAGTAGGCTTTGTGTAAAAAGTGGGGATTGCGAAGATGTGCATAGTGGAAAGCGATACTTCAGACCAAGTTCAGAACCGATTTTAAGCGAAAAACAATTTCTGTCTTTTCCTAAATCACTTCTAAAAATCGGCACTGTGTACAAGAAATGAAACAAAGATTTCATTTCTGTGCAGAAATACGATAGTTTTCGTATTTCTTGTACCGCAACCTCAAACACAGTGACTTTTTCCACAAAGCTCTCACATTAGAAATGTTTTTATAATCTCTTCTCCATCATCATTTCATGTCGCTTACGCTATACAATACCCTCACCCGCAGGAAAGAGCTGTTTGTTCCGCTGAAGAAAAGCCAGGTTGGCCTGTACACTTGCGGTCCGACGGTGTATAATTATGTCCATATTGGCAACTTACGGGCCTATCTCTTTGATGACACGCTCAAACGCACACTTCTCTTCAATAAATATCCCGTTAAGCATGTGATGAACATCACTGATGTTGGTCACTTGACTTCCGATCAGGACGAAGGTGAAGACAAGATGCGCAAAGGGGCTCTGCGGGAAAAGAAGACGGTGTGGGAAATTGCTGAATTTTACACCGAAGCCTTTTTGGAAAATATGAAAAAATTAAACATTCTTTCTCCTGACATCTTCTGTAAAGCGACCGATCACATCACAGAACAGATAGCCTTAATCCAAAAGCTGGAACAGAAAGGCTTTACTTATTTCCGGGGGGGCAATGTTTATTTTGACACTTCTCAATTAGATGATTATGGCAAACTGGCCAAATTAGATCTCCGCGCAGAAACACGGGGGCGTGTACGAAAGGATTCCAACAAAAAGAATCCCCACGATTTTGTCCTCTGGTTTACCAAATCAAAATTTCAGGAACAGGAGATGAAGTGGCCTTCTCCCTGGGGAGTCGGTTATCCCGGCTGGCATATTGAATGTTCTGCGATGTCAATCAAATATCTGGGAAAACAGTTTGATATCCATTGCGGCGGGATTGACCACATTCCGGTTCATCACAGCAACGAGATTGCCCAATCGGAAGCGGCTCTTGGCAAAAAACCCTGGGTTAAATATTGGCTGCATAATGAGTTTCTGGTCCTTGGGCAGGGCGAGAAAATGGCTAAGTCTGGCGAGAATTTCATTACTTTTGCTACATTAGAAGAGAAAGGTTATCATCCCCTGGATTTCCGTTATTTTTGTCTGGGTACACACTATCGCCACCCGTTGATGTTCAGCTACGAAGCATTAGATGGGGCCAAAACTGCACGGAAAAGATTGAATGAGAAAGTTATCGAGCTTAAAAAAGTGAAAAGCACGGCATCTGCTGTTCGGCAAAAGAAATATCTGGACCAATTCACTGCGCAAGTCAATGATGATCTGAATACTCCCCAAGCTCTCGCTACAATGTGGGATATGTTAAAAGACGGCGTGCTTTCGGCAAAAGATAAACTGGGTCTTCTCTTGAAATTCGATGCCATTTTCGGTTTGGATCTAAAGACAGCCGAAGAAGAGAAAATTCCTCCGCAAGTTCTTCGCTTGGCTCTAGAACGTTTACAAGCTCGTCAGAAGAAAGACTGGAAGAAATCTGATGAATTACGGGGAAAGATAAATCAGCTCGGGTATACTATTGGTGATACTAAGGACGGGTTTGAATTGAAGAAAGAGTGATTTAATCTTATGAATTCAGAAAAATCTTGTTTGGTAAGTCTATATGACCCCCATCCTGGATTTGCCGGGGCAGCGATTTCTCTTCCTACTTCAATGAGAGAAGCAGTACATCAGTACGGGGTGAGACGGCTTCACGCATTTTTATGATTTAGGGCTTAGAATCATCGAGGAAAGCGGCGTCATCCATTTCTTTCGACTGCTACGAGATCAATAATCGTATCTGTTTAGCTTTTCTGGTAATCTACTCTTTCCCAATACCTTTCTTAACCGCTTCATACACTTCCGGATATTTCCAGACGTCCAATAATTCTGTATGCAACACTGAAAATGTCGAACACTCGCCTTGCACCAAGACCTTTTCTGCACCATCCAATTCTGCATTGCGTTCCAAGACCACGCCATCGCCATCCTCACCATTCATCGCGCAGCCCGTCCCGATGATCGTTGTCACGGGAAGCGGTGGTAGGATCCCGTTCTTTAATTTGTTCATAAACACACTTTCAGCGTTCATGTCCTGACACTCACGCTGCTCGCCGATGACATCACAATACTCAGCAACATCGCCTTCGATTCCCTGGTGCGGCGTGCCAATCGTCACCAGCCTGGCGACGTTTCCTGCGCCGAAAATCTGCATGTATCTTCGCGCAACCAGGCCGCCCATACTGTGGGCAACAAGAATCACTTTTGGCCTTCCCGTCTGATAAACGATCGTGTCCAGAATCTCTTTCAGCCGCAGGGCATAGACATCGATGTTCTCGCTCTTTGCCTGAATAACGACATAATTCTCCGGGGTTTGCAACAGATCCACATAATAACTCGCTTTCATTGTCAGCGGGACGTTGAACAAGCCGAATATTCCTGAGGGCAGGTCCTTTTTCGTGTACATGGAAACCGCTCCGGCATTGACGAACCCATCTTTTTCCAGTTTCAGCTGGATGCCGTTGAACGCATCAAGACTATACTCATACGAGGTATCTTTGTTAACCGCATGGCCGTGCAGGAAAACGATTGGGTAATAAGAGGCATTTTCCCGGCAGCTTGGTTCCGTACAGCAGGTCTGACATTGTTGATTTAGGCAGCATTGGGCCGGCGGTTGTTCGAAGGTTATTACTGGCGCTATCGATGTAGAATCACCTGCTGTTTCTCCGGTAGAAACCGCTTTGGCGGTTATCGGCAGAACCGCAATTCCTGCTTTAATTGGCTCACATTCGGGGGGAATGTTCTCGAGGACTTTGAGAAGAACAGCGGGAGTAAGATCATACTCTGGGAAAGATGGAGTAGGAAGCAGGCGGCTAAAGAGTAATAATTCTCGAAGTACTTTTGTGTTTGGTGCGGCTGGGGGAATTTCTTCTCTGAGAGGGTTGATTATTTTCTGCTGCGCATTTTCGGAAAGTGTCTTGATTGTTGTCGTGAATTCCTCTGTCGTGGGATAATTCTGGGCAGCTGCCTGTTGTTGGAGGGTAGGTTTGATGATTGAGTTTAGTGCATGCAGATCGTGGACGGAGGCGCAGGCGGAGGTGAGATTAGCAGGTACTTGCCAGGCAAGTTCTGGAATGGTTGGTGTGGTTAGGCAGGAATTAAATTCCTGACACAAGACTATGGCGATACTCTTACTTTGGAGAGCGAGGGAAAGAACATCATGATTGGTTTGGACAAATGTCTTATTATCCAGAGCGAAAACTGTTAGGTTGTAGCTCTCGCTGACTGATTGTTTCATCATCAATGGTGTTCGGGAATTAAACGTAACTGTTACATTGTTATATTCCGAGATCGTTTTTTGGATCTCTGCCGCAAGTTCTTTATCGACTACTGTCGTTTCGCTGAGCCTGCTTAATACTTTCCCTGCTTGATCCATCGCGCTGATTGCGGAGTTGTACACGTTGAGATTCTGTTCTACGAGTGTTATTGCGGTGGCAATTTTAGCGTGCTGCTCGGGGAAATTAGAGAAAGAGATCTTGTTGGTTAACTGCAGATAGTCTTCGGCTAGCCAATAACTCTGCCATCCTTGAAATTGTTGGAAGAGGATAGTATACTCCGCTTCTGCTTCCTGGAGTGTGGCCCGCAGCGGTTCAACGACGAGCGATTCATTGATTTTGAGGATTGTATTTTTCTGTGATTCTATTGTTTTTTTTGCGGTGGTCAGGTTTTCTGTTTTGAGAGTTAGGTCGGCAAAGACTATTTCTTTTGCGGCCTGCTCTTCTGCGCTGAGATTATATTCGACCATGACCAGCCGGTTGCGCAGTGTTGGCTTCTCGTTGGTATGACAGAGAAAAGTTTCCCTGCCGGCACATTCCAGCCGCACCTGTATGGGGATCGTACCGTGGCCTTGTTCCGTGACAGAAAAGGAAACTTGCCGATCCAAGCCTCGTCCCGGCCGGAGGGTTGCCTGTTCTTCCGCCAGCACCGTTCCATCCACCATATTTTCAACTCGTAACGTACATTCCGCGCTGCAAAAAGGGTTTGTGGTCACGCTCGCCTTAACGAGGAGGGCTGCTGTTTCTCTTTTGGTTACCTGAAGCAGCTGCGGCGAGACTTCGACTGTCGCCACGACATTATTCCCCAAGAGGAAGTTGATATAAAGATAGATCTGCGTCCCGAAGAAAGAGAGAAGAATGATCACAGCTATAATCAATGTTATTGCTATCTTGCGATGCTCGTTCCAGAACCGGGCCAGCCTCTTTTTCATCCCCGATCATAAAGAGGAACAAAGCTATAAAGCTTACGGCTGGTGTACAACCCCTCCCACTTGTTGATGTTATCACTCACTCTCAATGCCTTCGGCTTTTTTTGTTTCGATTCTTTCTCTTACTACCATTATTTTCCACATAGCGGGCATGCCTGGCTATCCCTCTTTTCTGAACATTACTTGCCGATGCCAGCATCAGAATCAAGAAGAGAAAGAGAAGATAGCGCGACAGGCTACCCGTCGCGATGAGCGAAAAGAGATTCAGAAAGTCAATAATTGTGGCGATGAATAAAATGCCAAAAGCGTAGGTATGCAGGAAACAGAGATACCCCATTTTTCCCCGCCGGTGGAGGATCTGCGAACTGAGATAATACGCAGTGATTGCCCCCGCCAAGATAATATTCAAGCTTCCAACGACGATCCGGCTCGTCATTCCCATAAACCATTCTAACACCATAGTTTCACCTTTTTTTTCTTTTTTTGTATTTGTTTTATCTTTCTTTTTTTCGATTTGATTTTATTTTCCTTCTAAGCATCAACCAGGCAGGGAGCAGAAAAATCAACAGGAAAATAAACATGGTCAGAATAAGGAAAGACCTATCTTCTCCACCCAGAAAATAAACTGCTCTGCATCTCTCTTTCACAAAAGTGTGATCATACCATTGGTCTTCCTCCGTTCCCGCACCGTCCAGACAGCCGAAATATCCGTGATGAAACAGAAATGCGGGGAGCAGCTTTGCCGTCTCTTCTGCTCTCTGAAGCGTCGTCCGGTTGTCATATTCAAAGACATATTCTGCCACTTCTGCCGGATGGTCGAGAGCATACTTCCAGCCGTTCAATGAAGCATCGACAAAATTCTGGACCATCTTTGGATCCTCTTTAATAAACTGCGTTGATGCCAAGATCAATCCTCCATGGTCATCAATTCCGTAATCTGCGGCTTCGATGATGTGCAGATCATGCCCTTCCAATTTCGCGGTGACGGGCAGGCCGAAGAAGGATCCGGCAAAGACATCGACCGTATCGTTATAAAAATACTGCGCATTCTCTTCGATGTTCACGATTTTGACTTCATTGCGCGGAACTCTGACGTTCTCCAGAACCCTTTCGATAACCGCTCTGCTGAGTTCACTGCGTATGCCGATCGTCTTCCCGGCAAAGTCTTTCGGTGTCTTGACTATTGAGTTGGCCAGCATGGTAAAGACCACCGGTGATTTCTGGTATACGGCCGCGACTGCTTTGATGTCGTAGCCTTCCGTCCTTGCTGTTTTTAGACCATCTCGGCTGGCGATGCCAAACTCCGCGCCAGTTCTGAACATTTCTTCTCCGATATTGGTGGTGGAATTGCCTTCGATGAATCGAACATCGAGATTTGCATCGTGGTAATATCCCTGATGCAGCGCGGCGTAGTATCCAGCAAAAAGAAAATCGTGCTGATAATAGAGCTGGATGCGGATCGGTGTCGTCTGATGCGCCGCAGACACGAATAAAGTGAACGAGAAGATCAGCAGGATGCCGATGGCTAGCATTTTCTTCGCCGTCTTCTTCATTGGAGCTGTTTCTCCGCTGATCTGGTTTGTCTTTGGTCTCATTTTTAATTCATTTTTCCTCTCATTTTTGTCTCCCATTTCTGCTCGTCTGTTCATTTTTTATTTTTGAGTATCTTTCATCTGTTCTGTATCTTCATCAACTGCCGCGTGAATGCATAAGTCACGATGATGAACGTGAAAGAGATGAGCCCGATCAGCCCAAGCAGGATGTAAATGAGTTCTATCTCCGAACGCTCTCGGTTGAGGATGGTCAGCGAGCGTGTCGCCTCCGTCTCTTTCCCGGCAAATTCTGCCCTCACTCTCAGCTGGTAATTGCCGCTGTTGAGGTAAAGGGGAATATAGATGCTCTTGACAAATGTTCCTGATGTCTGGACGGCCACCGTTTCGCTCACTTCCAGGACGTCCTCTTGCTTACCGTCTGCCTGTTCGGCCTGAAGAGTATATCTCAAGACAATATCCTCCGGCTTCTCTAGACCATGATTGACGAGCCGTGTGGACACGACAATCGTCCCGCCCACATTGATCTCGGCAAATTCCGGAAGCAAAGCTATACTAATGCCCAGCGTTGGTGTGTCATCTCCATTGCTGGACATGACGCTGACGCTTGCTAGAGAGAGCAGCAAAGCGGAGATCAGCAGTATTTTCACGAGTTCATTGTTCTTCTTGTTCTTCTTTTTACTCTTCATTAGTGTCATTGTGGTCATCGGGAATGATTCTCCCCATCCTTTTTTTTCTTCTCTTTTCGTGTCATTTCCATCACCGGAAGCCCAGAGTGTTCATCCTGTTTTTTTTCTTGTTGACTAAATGGGGGCAGAAGATTTTCGATCTTAAAATTCACTTCAGAATCTATTGTGGAAGATAGTTGTTCATTTTGAACATTCTGAACCCGGAGAAAATCTTTTTTTATTCTCTGTTTATTCTGTGGATAGCTTTCTTGTCGGGATATTTTCTTAACTTTTCTGTTGCTGTTTCTTGCCGCGCGGCCAGCCCGCCGCATTCCCGTTTTTCTCTTTTTTTGCCATTTTTCCTGGCTGAGACTGAGAACCGCAAACAAGAAGAGGCCCAAGATGACTATCTCAAAGATGATCAACGGCAGGTTTTCTTTTCGTTTAGCGATCACGGTAAACGCGGCGCTGGATTCGGCCAGTTTGCTTTCTCCGGTTCTTTCTCCGTATACTATTTTTGTCTTAATCTGATATTCTCCAATTGGGAGAAGAGGAAGAAAGAGCGCACTGGCCAATTTCTCTTCCCGCCTGACCGCGAGATCCTCTTTCCATTCTTGGATCAGATCATTGCTATGCAGGAGTTGTATCGTCAAGAGCACTTCGGTGTCAATCTCCGTCCCGCCGAATTTGAGAAAAGTAATTTCCAAAGGTAGTTCTCGCGTTCCTTCCTCGATTTCCTGCCTGCCGGGCGGGATTGTCAGAATGATGTCAAAGAGTACTTCTGGTTCTTCCGGCCCCGTCCTTTCCTTCGTGCCGGCCAACGTGACGCATTTTCCCCGCTGCAGCGTCATCCCTTCGGGGCAGACAGTTCCGCCGTC
>Ga0209542_10003463_pt1 | contig 33741 bp, 29 predicted proteins | sample RifCSPhighO2_01_FD_184028 | JGI IMG/M metagenome (GOLD analysis project Ga0209542, IMG submission 184028) | Soil microbial communities from Rifle, Colorado - Rifle CSP2_plank highO2_0.1 (SPAdes) (version 2) | ecosystem: Environmental > Terrestrial > Deep subsurface > Rock core/Sediment ... | reverse complement strand
AGTTGATTCGTATTGGTCAATAAGGATGAGCAGCTCTTTTGCTTTTTGTTTTTCATATTTTTTGTCCATGGAGTTAGGTTGTTAAAAATGTTTATAAATATTTGTCCTAAAAGATATAATCTTTTAAAGTAAGCGAATATGAGGTAGTATGCGAAAACTGCGTGTTGTGATGATTGATGGGTTTAAACCGGCTTATCTTGCCTATGCACCTTATTTGCGGTCTTTAGTTGAACAGCATCAGTGGGGATCACTTGAGATGACTCCGGGGCATTGGGGATGTATTCAAACACTTTTTGAGGGAAGATCAAGTATTTTGAGTATTTTTTATAAGCATAAGCCAACGCTTCGTTTTATAAGAAAATTTTTGTTTTTAAGATTTTTTGGAGGTGTAGGCAGATTACTTATCGATATGTTGATTAATTTCCCGCGGTTTTTGCGGGGAGAAGAATTATTTAAGACGGGGAAAATTCCTCTGCGACAATTGAGCAGCATGGATATCAGTGTAGGTAAACATTTTGCTAAAAAAAAGTGGATTTCTTTTAGCTATTTTGGAGCGCTTGACGAGCTGGGACATCTTTATGGGCCTACGAGTGAAGAAATAAAAAAAGCGGTGAGAAAAATTGATGCTCAACTTGCAGGCAAAAAGTTTGATCTTATTTTTTCAGACCATGGAATGGTTGCAGTAGAAAAAGTAGTTGAAGTGCCTATAACTAGAGATTGTTTTATCGATAGTGATATGGCACGTTATTGGGGGGAAGAAAAAATTCTAGCAGAAATCAAAAAAAATTTACCTTTAGATGATGGAGCAATTCTTGATTGGCCCGATAAACAGTTTGGGGAATTAATTTTTATGGCGCGCAACGGGGTATTACTCTATCCTAATTTTTTTAATAAAAAAATAGTCAAAGGAATGCATGGTTACGACGGAAAACATCCTGATATGCTAGCATTTTATGTTTTAAACAAAAAAGGAACACGAAAAGACTTAAAAGTGCATGAATTACATACTCAATTAATGGAGATGAAAAAACAGTATGGAATTTCATAAAACACCATGAAACGAGAAAAGGGGATTGAATTAAATAAGGGGGAGGACAATAAACTTGAGGGCACTTATGAAAGTAGGAACTGGCTTGTACGAACGTATTTTCGATGGAAAGTTGACGTTGCTATTTGTCTAGCCCGCCTAAAAAAGCAGGATATAATTCTTGATTTTGGGTGTGGAGGAGGATGGCTTGAAAAAAAATTGCACCACTATCAAATCTTTGGGTATGATAATAATCCTCAAAAAAGTTTTATTGTAGACTACCGAGCACTGAAAGGAGTAACAAAAATTTTTGCTTTGGATGTTTTTGAGCATATTCCCTCTCACATTGTTGATGAGATACTTGAAGAGTTTAAAAAACTCTCGCAAAACTTTGAGCTTATTGTTTTGATTCCCACCGAGAATTGGTTATCACGAAAAGTAAGAAGATTGGTAGGGAAAAAGGAAGTTCCCGATGAACATATCACCAGTTATCGGCAGATTGTACAGTTACTCAACAAACATTTTACCTTTAAGAAAAAAATTAATTTTTTTAGTGTTTGTCATATCTATCTTTATGAATTTAAACACTCGCGTTAATTCTTGCAAGGGCCGCAGGATTTGAGTAGTCAAACTCATAGATAACTAGTACTGGTTGCTGGGCTGAAGGATATACTTGCACTGGTCTTAGAAGATCTGCATGTTTTTGGGGATAGGCAAAGGTCCAGGGTTTATCTGCTTCATAGGTTGATATTGAAAAATATTTTGGCCTATTCTCAAAAATAAATTTATCAAGCGCAGATTCATTTTGTTTTTGTAAATCTCTTCTATAGGCAAGTTCAAATGGATAAACTGAACGCTCTGAATAATACGTCAATTGTGGAAGTGATCCACCGACGATGATATCTGTGGCTTGCGAATTTTCTTTAATCCATTCTCCTGCTTGTTTTATCTCGATATAACTTGATTTTTTTAGATCGATAAGCTCCATACCAAATTGGTAGTTTGGTATCATCAGCAAGGCTATCACTATTGCTGAAATAAAAATTATAGTAAAATGGTTTATTTTGTAATTTTTTTGGATGTAGATTCCTGCTAGATATATTGGATAAACTGCAATGAGAAATAAAAAAGGGATAAATGACATGATATAGCGTTGTTCTAGATGCGGAGCGATATATCCTAAAAACAAAAACATAGAAATCATCCAGAATAATATAAAAAATTTCTTTTGGAGTGTTTTGTTATTAAAGACTGCGAGTGGGTTAAGGAAAAGATCGGAGAAAAACAAGATAAAACCGATGACAAATAATACATACCAAGGACTGACAGTGAGCAATGTTGAGTATCCTGCTTGATTTGCATCAAGTACATAGGGGATATTAGTGAAATATAAAAATAAATCAGAGAATTTTGCTAACTCTACCCCCACTTCTCCTGATTGCGACCCGCCAACCCCAAGATAGTAGGTTGCAAGATCAAGAATGGGGTTTCCAAATTTTGTTGATTGTAAATAAAATTGCGGGATCATTACTACAAAAAATGTTGCAATAGAAATCCACAGTCCTTTATTAAAAATGAATTTTCCTTTTTCTTTTACTATGACTAGTGCAAGAAACGAAACGCTGAGCATTATATCTTGCATTCTGATTAATGCTGAACAGGCAAAAAAGAGGCCAAAGAGTATATAATATTTTATTCCTTGATCTTTTACGTAGGCTTTCCAAAAAAATATGAGTGTTAAAAGAAAGAAAAATGCTCCGGGAAGATTTGTGAGTATTCTTCCGCTAAAAAAGATAAATACCCACGAGAACGCTACCGGGATGCAAGCGAGAAGTGCTAGCTTTTTATTGAACATTTCGCAGATAAGTATATAGCTTGCGAGCACAATTGCTGTCGATAAAAGTACAATGAGAAACCTAATTGATAATTCTCCGAGCCCTATTCTAAAAAAGAATGCGCCGATGAGTGGAAATAAAAATCCTCGTCGATAATACCAGATATCGATGGTGTCAAGCCCCAGCCCCCAGTTTTTTGCACTTGCCATATAATCTGCCCCGTCCCACCAGAGTGCCTGGTCATAAGTTTTTGTATAAACAAGAATTCGTATGATAAATGCGCTAATAAGTATCAATAAAAATAATTTATTGTAGTTATCCTGGAGCCATATTGAAAAGAAATTTTTTTTTGTTGATGTAACTTGAAAGGTTTCATCAGTGGTGAAGTGTTCTGTATTTTTTTGCGAATTATCTTCCTGTTCCATATGATTATTACATTATTACTGTTTGGGTCTATAAAACCTTTCTCCAAAAATCAAGCATGTCTTTGAGTGTTTTTTCTAGGTTAATTTCCTGCTTCCAACCCGTGATGTTTTTGAATTTAGTTGAATCTCCGTAAATAATTGGTTCATCTGTTGGGCGTATGAGCACAGGATCAACAAAAGTAGTAAAGTCAAAATCAACAAAGGTCTTAAGAATTTTAATTATATCTTCGATTTGATAGACTTTTTCTCCGCTTAAGTTATAGACTTCCCCGGGCGGGCATTTTTGCAGTCCAATATAAAATGCATTAATAATATCTCTCACGTCGGTGATTGCTCGTTTTGCTTTGGTGTTTCCCACTCTTAGTTTTTTTTCTATATTTTTATTTGTTGCTAGATTTTTTTCTATAGTTATTAGACGGTGAGTAAGATCAGCGCATACATCGTTTACTTTGAACGGGCCGGTGGTGTTAAAGATTCTAAAACTGACAATGTGTAAATTAAAATTTTTGTAGTATTGATAAGCGAGCGCTTCCTGTGCTAGTTTTGATACTCCGTAGGGATGTAGTGGTTTAGGCTGCATTGATTCTTTGACGGGGACTTGCTCTTCGCTGACGTATCCATATTCTGCCGAACTACAAGCACTGACTATCTTGGGGTTTAGTCCAAATTCTTTTTTTAATTCTTTTACTGCTTCAAAAAGATTAACTGAACCAAGAACATTTGTTTGGATGGTGTACCAAGGATCTTCCCAGGATTTTGTGGGATAGGATTGTGCAGCGAGGTGGTAAATTTCATCCGGTTTAAAATCGTATAAAAATTTTTTTACGAGTGCTCTGTTTCTCACGTCGCATTCTTCTATTTGTGCTTGCTTAGGTAACTGTTTTATATCGGTTGTTGGCTGATAGTAGGTGCCAAGAACGCTATATCCTTTTTCTAGGAGCAATCTGACGAGGTGTTGACCCATCATTCCTCCAGCTCCGGTCACCCATGCTTTCATTCATCCACTTCCCAAACAATTAATCCGTCAAGATCAAAACTAAACTCGATTGGTTTAAGCCCTTTTTCTGCTAACACTTCTTTAATTTTATGTTCTTTATCTTGTTCGCTAAAAATTAATAAATTTCCTGCTCCTCCTGCTCCCATTAGACGCACTCCAATTGCTCCATTTTTTTGTGCTTCATCAACTAATGCGTCGACGTACAAATCAGTTGCTGAGGGATTAAAATTTTTTTTGTGTATCCAGCCTTCTCTCATTAACAATCCAAATTTTCTTAGATTTCCTCGTCGTAAATTAAATTCCATCTCTTTGGCTATTTCTTTGATGGCATGAAGACTTTTTAATCGTTCTGCTTCCTCGACGAGACGTGCTCCATTTTCATGAGCTTCTCCTGATGAACCGGCTCGTCGGGGGGCTGATAAAATGATTAAATTTTTTTCTAATTCAAGCAGTTGATCTTTTTTTGCTTCTATTCTATGAATTCTTACTTTATTTCCTCCACTAAATTCGTGTAGAGCTATTCCTCCAAATGTTGTTGCGTACTGATCTTGTCTTCCTCCTTTATTTTTGAGCCGTAGGTCTTCGATTCTAAATGCAGTTTCTGCTATTTCATATCGATTCAATCGATTTTTTTTTCGCAAATGATTTAACACTCCGATCACCGAAACGCAAACTGATGCACTTGCCCCTAGTCCTGAACGAGGAGGAACGTCGCTGCGAACATATAAATCAAATCCGTGTTGGGGATTCATTTCAAGAATTGTTTCTTTAATTATTCTAAGCGGCTCTTCTGATTTTATTTCTTGTATTTCTTCAAAGGATTGTTGATAGGTTTCAAATCCTCCATACATATTAATAATATCAGACTTGAGATTTATTCTTTTGTCGTCGCGTAATCTAAGCGTCGCATAGGCGTAGCGGTTTATTGTTGCATTGAGTGCAACACCGCCGTATTCAGCGTCGTAGGGAGCCATATCAGTTCCTCCGCCGCCAAACGTGATTCTTACCGGAGCTCTACTCCGTATTGCTTTTTTATGCCCTGAAATTGATGGTATAATAAGTCCTGCTCGTACATCTGTTTTAAATTCTGCCCAGTCTTGCTCGTCGGCTATGTCAAGCATGTACCCTTGATGCAAAAATGCGTGCATGTTTCCTACTAACTGCGGGAACACTTCTTGCTCAAGTGAAATTTTTTTTCCTTGCGGAATTTCTCCAATAAGTGATTTATTTAAAATGTATAATCCTGCATTAACCAGCGGCTCTTTAGTTTTTGCTAGATGATCTTGATGTTCGCTTGTTTCTCTTTTATGCAGTCGTGTAATTTTGTTGTTATCAATTTCGACGAGTTCTTGTGTTTTTGGATGGGTTGCTGGAGCAACTACCATAGTAAAATAAGCTTTCTGTTGTTCATGAGATTTAATCACTTTTTCTAAATCGACGTCAAGAAAGGTATCTCCATTAGTAACAACAATATCTTCGACTATAAGAGGAAGCGCGTTTCTTATTGCTCCTGCTGTACCAAGTAATTGCTCTATTTCATAAGAATATTGTATAGAGATTCCTAATCGTTTTCCGTCTCCGAAATATTCCTGAACTATATTTCCTAAATGACCAACACACAAAATAAAATCTGAAATGCCGTGTTTTTTTAAACTTTCAATTTTAAATTCTAAAAATGGTCTGCCATCTATTTCGACCATGGGCTTTGGCACTGTTTGCGTATGTGGCCGCAACCTTGTTCCCAAACCTCCTACGAGTATAACTGCCTGATACTTCTTTTTTTGCAACTCCATAGAAAAGGGGTTAATTTTTTGTATTTAAGGATTATTGTGGTTGAAGGAAATTAAGCTCTAAATTGTGGAGGAATAATACAGGACTCATCTACTCTTCCTGCTGCTCGAAGAGGACTTTGAGCGAATGTTTTACAAATTTCTTGTTCTAAATGGAGTTTTCTTCTATAATATCCGGGGACTTCTAAGCCATCAAGGCAGGCTCGTAATGTGTCTTGCGGAGCAAAAAGATAGGGCCTTGTTACTGCTACATTTCCGGGGCCTTTATATGCAAGCGGACTATTGTTCGGGGTGTAAACAATTCTTCCTCGCTGTTGATCTAAATAAGATTGAAAAACTTTTGGATTTTTTAAGGGGTATGCATAGTCAAGTGTGTCAAGTGAATTTGCAAAATCTGCAAAATTTCCTCTTCTGATATCTCTTGGATTAATTATAAAAGATTCTCGATTAAAGTGAACTTTGTAACTGCCGTCAGGATTAAACATTCCTTCAGCATCGATAGGAATTATTTCTTCTGAATGTATATCAAGTCTTCTTATTTGCATGGCGATAGTTGAAGCATCAATATCCCAAAGCATTGTAAAATGAGTGTCGAGACTAAAAATTTTCTCTCCACCTTCGTAGAAAACATTGAGTTTATCTTTTCCGGGAATAAATTCTTCTGCTACCTCTCTAAGCGGGAGATGATCTAGTCCCAATCTTTTTGCAGAAAGTAAAGTATATTGTTTTGATGTCGGCGTCACAATGAGATGAGGATTTCTTTCTTTTGTGATTAGCACTAATTCTTCGGCAGATTCTCTTGTTGCTAGTTGCATCATGCCTTCTTGCGAGTATAATTCGTCCATCGATTGTGCAAATCCTGAATAAGGAGAATGATAGAGTGCATGGACTTTTGCTCCATCGTCTCTTCGATTACAAATAATCATTCCGTCACTAGTTATTGGCAGTGAACCTGCGTTAGGAGGGGAAATAGGATTATCAAGCGTTGCTATCTGCGCACAGCCAGTAATGATTAATTTTTCAAGTGTTTCTGCGCCAAACTCGGGATGCGGTCCTAGCCGCGTTTCTTTCTTTTGAGGACTTTTTGGATAATAAAAATTAAGAACGAGTGAACCATCAGCGTAATAGGTTGCGTTTGCATTGGTAACATTAAACTGGACTATTTCTGGCATTTTAATTCTTGCTGCAGCTACTTTTTAAATATTTATGATCTAACCTTATTTTGTACTCTCCACTCGCTCCCAGGCGTCGGTGTACTGTTTATTTTTTAATTTAGTATCGTAGAATACTTTTGCCCACATGTAAAGTCTTGCAAGGATAAGCTGGATAGTCCAGTAAAATTCTTTGAAAGAACGAGGATAAGTAAAGAGTAGGGTGATGCCTTTTGCTTCATTAAAAAAAGTTTTAACTCGGGGGGCGGTGTCTAGATTTATGTGTTCACCCAGCGTTTCGTGCGCTTTACTGGTTCTTATTTTTTGTTTGAGCCAATCTTTAAAATTATCGACGTTTTTTATATAGACTTTTGCTTGCGGAGCATAACTTATTTTGTAGCCTTTTTCATAAAATACGTAGGGCACTACGGTGTCTTCAGCGACGTTAAGCGGGATAGAATCTACAATTCCTGCTCTAAATGCCCAGAGGTAACCGGAACACTCTAAAAATTTATTTTCTCTTTTTAATTTGAGGCGAAGTGTATGAGCAGCGTCAAACAAAAAATGCGACCAATAACCATATTTTGTTGATTTGTCTTCTTGAGGAACTGGTCTACCAGTAACACATCCTACCTTCTCTTCTTCAAATTCATCAAGCATACTATTTATCGCTTCTGGTGAGAGATAAACATCGCCGTCTGTAAAGAATAAAATTCTTCCTTTTGCTTTTTTGAGCAGCAGATTAAGTGCGTATGACTTTCCTTTTCCAGGATCGCGATAAATACTAATATTTTTCTTTGGATGTTTTATTTGATATGATTTTGCAACGGTGAGTGTTGCGTCATCAGGAGCAGTAATGATTAATTCATAGGCTTCTCTTAGTTCTTGTGAGATAATTGACTCAATTGTTTTTCCAATTGTTTGTGGTTCTTTAAATGAGGTTATTATTATTGATATCATAATGTAAACGTGTCCTCGATAAGTTTTGCGAGGATATGCAAAATAAGTAAATGAGATTCTTGGATTCTTGCAGTATTTTGTGAATTAATTATTATTTGGACATTACACATCCCTTTCATTTTTCCTCCCCCTTTTCCTAAAAGGGCGATGGTTTTTATTTGCTTAATGTCTTTCACCGCTTTAATGATATTTTGCGAGTTTCCCGAAGTTGAAAAACAGATAAGTACATCTCCTTTTTTTGCGAGCGCCTGAATTTGTCTTTTAAAAATAAGATCAAAACTATAATCGTTTCCTATTGCAGTGATGTTTCCAACGTCTGTAGTAAGTGCGATTGCGGGGAGTGGTTTTTTTGATTCTTTCTCAAATTTTCCGACAAGCTCACCTATGAAATGTTGTGCCTCTAGCGCACTTCCCCCATTTCCACAGGCCATCACTTTATTTCCTTTTTTTAGTGCGTCAATAATAATTTGTGCAGCGATAGTGATCTGGAGAAGATGTGTATCAATAAGGGCTTGCACCGCTTGACTTTCCTTTAGTATCTGCATAATCTTTTCTTTCATTTTACTGATACAAGAAATCATTTTTTAAATATTTAGATAGAAAAGTCTAATTTTAAGGAAGTTGTTGCTTTACATTCTATATCTTACTTTATCGTAAAATGTTTTTACTCTAACGGGCATTGCGCGAAAGGCTGGCTTAATTATTTTTTCTCTGGTGTTATCCATCACTTCAACAAATTCTCCAGCGATGTATGTTGGTTTTTCATTTTTGATGTTGTAGCTCACCATGTCCTTTCTAGTGAGATATTCGACAAAAGAGGCAGGTAACAACCCATATCGTCGCTCAGTAACTGATCCACGCATCATGTTGAGAACCAAATTAAGATAAGGATTTTTCTTTTTGAGTTTTATATGTTTCCATCGATCCCAATAATTGAGATTACCTGCAGTGTCGTTATAGGTTTTAATAAGTCCGTCTTCCATGGCTTTTTTGTAGAGCGGAGTTCCTTCAAAGAAAATGAGATTATTAACACTTAAAAAATAAGGTTTAGGAATTTTTTGCAACAGTCTTATTGTTTCAATTATATCTTCATTTGTTTCGTAGGGATTGCAACTAATGATGTCATACATGACGGTTAATTTATCTTTATATTTGTTGACTATTTTTGCACATTCAAGCACATGGCGTGCAGTAATGAATCGATTGTAGACTTCTTTGTTTAGCCTATCTGAACCGCTCTGGATACCAATAATAATATCAGTGAGTCCTGCTTCAACTAACAGTCGTATTTTCTCGTCACTGACGTTACCAAACGACATGGTTGCCGGCTCTGCAAGACATTTAAGTCTGATACCTATTTCTTTTTTATATCGCTGCGAGAACTCTTTTAACCATTCTGTTTTTCTTACCGTAATTGTTTCATCGCGTAAATCGATTGTTTGAATTGAAGGAAATTTCTTTTTTATTTTCTTAAAAAAAGTAATGACATAGTCGACGCTGTGCGTTCGCAGCAAATCTGCTTTGTCTTCGTATAAAGCACGTAAGATGTTATTAGTGCAATATGAACAGGCTTGCGGGCAGCCACGTTCAGTTTGGAAAAAAAGCATACCGGCAAAATGTCTTTCTTGTAGGGGGATAAGTTTTCCTCGCTCTAATATCCACTGATCTTCGATATCAAAATCGGGCATTGCAAGTATATCAAGATTATTAGGAGGAGCGCGCACGGGGTTTTTATATTCCTTGCCGTTTTTTCTTACCCAAAAATTTTTTAGGGAGGTTATATCTGCTTTTTTTTGCATGGTATCTGCAAGTTCTACGAGCGCTTCTTCTGCCTCTCCCACTGCAATGAGATCGCACATTTTAAAACATTTTTCAGGAAAAAACGTTGGATGCGGACCGCCCCAGACGATAGGAATATTATTTTTTTGATACATATCAATAAGTTGTTTTGCTCTCCCGGTCGTTGATTCCATTGAACCAATTCCCACTAACTGGGAACTTTTAGTTTTTTCCAAGATTTGATCTAATTCTTGTTTAGTATATCTACGGGTGTAATCTTCAACAAGCGGAAGAAAAATCATCAAGACTTCATGTCCTGCTCGCTCTAAGCATGCAGAAAGTGTTCGTAGTCCCTGATCTGAGGGAAAAGTTGATGTTGAAATTAAAGTGACTTTCATAGGCTCTTTTTGACTAATAAAATCAGGTACTTAGATTTTTTAAAGGTACCGCTTGTCATTTTCTTTTCCAAGCATCTTTATATGCTTTAATTAGTTTATCGGTGAACACGTCCCATCCCAAATTTTTCTTGATAAAAAGACTTGCCTGGATTGCTTGCTCTTTATATTTTTTTAAATCTTTATGAATTTTTAGGATATCCTGGGTAAGATTATTTGAAACTATCCCTAAATTGAATTGTCTTATGACTCCTGCAGCACCTAACTGTTCTGAAACAAGGACGGGGTTGCCTGAGCAAAGGTGTTCAAAGGGGGCAAGCCAGCCTCCTTGTTGTCCTATTGGATAAAGCCCCAGATCGCTTGCTTTATAAAGATCGCGCAAAGTTTCTCTCTCTAGGTTTCCGGTAAAGATAACATATTTTTCAAGTTTATGTTGCTGTATATAATGCTTAATTTCTTTTTCATAGTTTTCATCTCCTGTTTTTCCTGCAAGGACTAACACCATATGAGGAATTTTGTTTTTGAGTTCATTAATTATTTTAACACTTGCCAGTTGATTTTTTGTTGTTGTTATCATTCCGCTTTGGACTATGACAAATTTGTTTTTGAGTTCGAATTTTTTTATTGCTCTTTCTGCATCGCCTTGCGAGAAGAACTCATGGTTTACGCCGTAATAAACGATACGTGCTTTTTTGTGATAGCGGATTTGAGCGCGCTGCTGATTAAAGCTATCAGCGACGCAAATTACGTTTATACTATTTTTTACAATTTCTCGATCAAGATAGTTTCGTAGCTTGTTTGCTTGTTTAAGCAACCAACTTGCATCAGGTTTACTCCAAAGGTTAGGAGGTTCATTAAGCATCCAGACCACTGGTTTTCTTTTTGGAAAAATAGTCCAGGTGGTGGGAAAATTATGAACATTTATAACGTCGTATTCGTCAATTATTTTTGTAATCGTTCTTCTATATACTTTAACAAAATCGATAATTTCTTTGGTGTTTTTAAATCCGGGTGGTTGTAGATCAATGGTATGTTTGGGAATGATGATATTTGTGTTAATGAGTTTTTGTTCAACTTCCTTTGATGAGGATAGTGCAAGTATATCATTTTTGATACCGCGTTTGGTGAGCCAGTTTGCAAGTTCAAGAATAAGCAGCTCTGCTCCCCCTAAAAATTTCATTTGTGTGTGGACGATGAGCACTTTAGGATTTTGTTTTTTTATAAGTTCTTGAGCAAGTTGTAAATCTTCTTGCGTGTTCACATTAACATATGATTTGGTTATGAGTAGTGTTTCTACTTTTTTCCCCTCGTCAATTGCCAACTGAAATAAATCGACCATCTCTTTTTCTTGTCTGATCATGTTTATCGGAGTTTTTGGAATGTAGTGCAGTAGTTCATTTTTTATAATACAATGTCCGGTTCCTTTGATATTATTTATAGGGAATCTTGGTTTTTCTATAAATCTAAAAATTCTTCCCTGTTCATTGCCCATTACTGAATAAGTTTTAGCAATACTTGACTTGTCAGGCTCTGGTACCACTCCGCAAAGAATGTAGCAATCGTTTTTTCTGAATCGAGCAACCATTCCTTTAATATTTGCATCAACTAAGAATTCGTCGCCAAGCATCAAAAAAAAATCAGCGTCGCCGATAGCTTTGCTTGCCGTTTCAATTGCGTGAACTAGCCCTTTTTGTTCTTTTTGTTCGACATAGACAACTTTAATTCCTCTAAAGTTACTTCCTACATAAGCAATGATTTCCTCTTTTTTATAACCAATAACGATGATTATCTCTTTAACTCCTGCTTGCAAGGCGTGCTCGAGATTATATTCAATGAGCGGTTTACCTAAAAGAGTGAGCATACTTTTGTTTTTGTCTTTAGTAAATTCGTTGAGACGAGAACCTCTTCCTCCAGCAAGTATTACTGCTTTCATAAACAGGCGGAGCAAAAGATTATTTAAAGAATTTGGATGGTTTGTTAGATGTTATCCAATTGTTATGCTAGATAACCACTATTTCTTAAAGCTCGATGGAAGCTTATGTGTGATTGAGCAATCGGCCCGTAAAATCTTTTTTTATCTTTTAATTCTCCAACGATCTTTTCTACTTTTTCAAGTTGGATTGTAAAATTAGCTGCTTCAGGTTTTCTGTTGTCTTGAGTTAGAGCTCTCTTAATATTTGATTCAAACTCAGCAATTTCGTCTATACTGTTTAGTAAAGGACCTTTTCTCTCTGTTGTTTTTGCTGCAATATTGGCCATATAATCAAAATCTGCTAAATCATTTGCAAATCGAGATAAATCGTCGATAAATCCAAAACTAAACAGCGGTTGTAACACTATTCCTGCAGTTCCTGCTGGTTTTTGAAAAGGTAAAACTTGGATAGCTCTTCCATATGCAAATTGGATTGCGTTTTCTAATCCTGCTTCTTGTCCTAGTTCAAGTGCAGCGGTTACTCCTGGATGCTGTCCATATACTCCCATTCCGGCAGAAGCTGCTTGAATTCCAAATGGTGCTGTAACACTTCTCCCTCGTAAATGAAACAGAAAGAATTTCCCTATCGGATCATAACAGTTAGATAAGTTTCCAGTCATTGGACCAGTAAGATGTGGAAATTCTGTTACTAGTCGTTCACTTGGATACAAAAAAGGTTTTTGAACTATTCTTACACCACTTACACCATTTCTTTCTGTAATTGTCAGGTACTTTATACCTTGTTGTAAATGCGACGGGCCGATTACTCCTTCTTCCATCCTTGCAGCGTTGAGTCCTCTCCATTCTTCAATAGTTTCTAAATTAAGTTTTTTTTCGTATAAACTTACTTTAAATGGCCGATTATTTTTGTTTGCTAATCTACAGAAATCTTCTAATCCTTGAGGGCTTTCTAAATAAAAACAATTCCCCATGACCACTAAGCAACTAAAAACTTTTTAAGGATTACTATACTATAAGAACTATTTTATCCTTTCAACGATGATAGGAGCGACAATTTTTGGCTGCATTTTGGGATTTCGCTCTCGAGCCATTTTGTTTGATTTATCAATAGTTTCTTTGGTGAGATTTGAAAGATCGTACGCCGGACAATAAATACACTCGGGAGGAACTCTATCTTCTCTAATTGCTTTTCTCATTTCAACATAGCGCTTTGAGTACCAAATGTCTTTTATTGGAGTTTCTATCGCATTTCCCAGTGAAGTACCATGCTGCCAATCGCGGTTGTTTGCTTCATTGAGTGAACAGCACGGAGTGATATCTCCGTTTGAGAAAATGAATGGCATAATTAATTCTTTACAGTTGTGCATGTCAGGTCTTTTTTGCAAGCCTTCTGCATCTTTTTTTGCATTAAAGTTAACAGTTATTTCAACACCTAACTCTTTTGCTTTTTGACGTACTTTATTAATGTAGGTTTCATCGACGGCAACTGCAAAATCCTGGGCATCTTTAAATGCATGAGTCATTGGAGTGACCAGCACTTCGGCGACTTCTGTATCAAGAGACTTGACAAACTCAAGGAATTTGAATATAGAGTCTTTTGAATCTCTGGTTATAATATAGTGAAAACTAAGCAGCGGGAAGCGCTTTTTCATTTGTTTTTTGAGTGCGACAAATCGTTGAATGTTGTGTATTGCTTTGTCGAAATTTCCACCCCGCATAACTTTTTCGTAGGATTCTTTTGTTCCTCCATAAATTGAAATGAACAAAAAGTCCATGCCCGTGTTAATTAATTCTTTAATATGATCGTCATCTTTTAAATCGTTGAAGTGATCAAAGGTTTCTATAATGGTTCCTTTTGATTTTGCATAGCTTAACATTTTATGATAGTCTTTATTGAGGTATGAGGTTCCAATTCCGGTGAGCCCCAGCCATTTTGGATGTTTACCAAATCCGTCAAATATCTTTTTGAAATCTTCAAAGCGAATGTTTTTTGGGGGTTCTTTCCAGTAAGAATGTTCACAGCAAACACAGGCGTACTGACAAGCAGTTGTTGGTTCTATTTCTAGAAACGGAGGAAATAAATCAATGCCTAATTTTGGAAGAAATTTATTCATGATAAACGCAGACCATTTTCGATTCCACCAAAGCGGGTAAACCCAGAAAATCATATTATATATTTCGCGCCATCTGCCATCGTAAACATAGTTAGAAACAAGTTTTACTTTGTGCTGAAGGGACATTTGGGGCATTAGATCAAACCTTTTTTGTAGAGAAAGATAGGTATGAGGGTTTATAAGTTTTGTGTAAATTAACTATAGTTTAGTTTAGAAGTATACAAATTCTTTTAAAGAAATTGGGTTTGAAAAGATAAAGAGCATGAAAGTATTAGTAACGGGAGGATGTGGATTTTTAGGAAGTCATATTTGTGAATTATTTAAAAAACGCGGGTGGGAAGTGATTGCGTTTGACAATTTGACTAAGGACGAGTTTAAGCGAAATGAATATATGAAGCCTGAGGCGCGTGATCATAATCGCAAATTGCTTGAACGACAAGGAGTGCTTGTGGTGCAGGGAGATGTCCGCGATAAGGAAATGTTATTTGAATATTGCAAGGATGTTAATTATATTTGCCATACAGCTGCGCAACCGACGATGACGATGAGCTGGGAGCGACCTGAACTTGATTTTTCTATTAATGTGATTGGTACTTTTAATTGTCTGGAAGCGGCACGACATTTTGGGATACCTGTTGTTAGTTGTAATAGCGTTCATTGTTATGGTCCTGATAAAATAAATAGTGAGCTGCATGAATTTGATTTTAATTGTCCTGATTGTGATTATCAACTTAATCGCTATGTACGAAATCCGGTTGCTATAACTGAAAATGAACCCTTATTGCAGGGGACGGTAACTCCGTTGCATGCATCAAAGGCCAGTGGAGAAAATTATGTTCGCTGCTACATTGATACGTTTAATGTGAAAGCAGCAAGTTTTCGGCTTACCGGAATTTATGGTCCTCATCAATTTGGAGGGGAAGATCATGGATGGGTGGCTAATTTTGCGATACGTAACGTTTTGGGTATGCCACTTTCTATTTTTGGGACGGGAAAACAATTGCGTGATATTTTGTATGCAACTGATGTTGCCGAGGCATTTTGGTGTTTTTATCAAAAACAGGTTTCCGGTATTTACAATATTGGTGGTGGAGAAAAAACGATGATTAGTTTACTTGAATGTATTAGATTAATAGAAAAAATAACGGGGAAGAAATCAAACATTGTTTTTAGTGAAGGAAGATTTGGAGATTTGCGCTATTATGTTTCAGACATTAGTAAAGCAAAAAATGAGTTAGGGTGGGAGCCGAAAATATTGCCTGAAGAAGGAGTGAGAAAATTAATTAGTTGGATTAAGGAAAATGAGCATTTATTTATTCAGACAAAAAACTAAATACTTTAGTATGTAGTTAGCTTTTAACGAGAAAAAAGTTTTTTCTCTGACTCTTTCAAAACCGGACAAATCCAAAGGATTTGGTGATGAATATGAAACCATAATTCATATATGCTTATAAATTCATATTTTTTTTCACTAGCATGATTAAAGTTATAATGATTGCGCATGCATCTCATTCTTATTTTGCGCATGAGGGAGATGATTTAAAAAAAATTGTTTTGAATGATTGGTATTATAAGACTGCATCGCAGCTGCAAAAGTTTCATCCAGAAATTACCGTTGAATGCTGGGCTCCAGAAAAGATGAATAAAGAGTATGAAACATATGAGGATGGAGGAATTACGTTGCGATTTTTTCCGACGGTTTTTTCTCCAGTCTATGGACTTGATTTTTCTTTTCAAATGCTTTTGGCGTTAAGAGAAGAAGTTGAAAAAAGTTATGCACAAGGATACAAACTTGTTATTCATCTTCATGAATGCCATAATCTTCATGGACTTATCATTCTTGATTTATTTAGACATCAAAAAATTATTGTACAACATCATGGAGGAAGCTGGCCTTTAAAGCATTTGAAAGAAAATTTTAAAAAACTCATTTTTTTCCCGTTCTTTTTATTGGGGCAATTGTATGAAAGCAGGGTCATTAGACATGGCTACAAATTTTATGCGTTAAGCGAAGAGGAAATGAAATATTTAAGAAGAAAAAATTGTAATGTTGTTTTTCGCACTATGGGAATTGAAGATGATTATTTTGAAATTATTGATAAAGAACATGCACGAAAAAAATTAGGGATTAACCTCAAAGAAAAAAGTTTGTTGTTTTTGGGAAGGATTAGTAAAATGAAGGGTCTTAATTATTTACTTGATGCGATGCAATCATTGCCGGGGGTACAACTCTACGTTGCAGGATATGGAAAGGAACGTGAGGAGCTTGAAAGATATGCTCAGGAAAAAAATCTTTCAAATGTTATATTTTTAGGAGGATTATTTGGACATGAAAAATTATTGCATTTAAGTGCGTGTGATGCACTTGTTTTGCCTTCCCTTAAAGAAGGAGCTCCGGTAACGGTTATGGAAGCAATGGCGCGCAATAAACCGTGTGTGGTGAGTGATGTTGGCGGAGTAAAGATGATGATCGAGGATGGAAAAAATGGAATTATCATTCCCCGAGGAGATGTTAGCGCATTAGTCGAAGCGATTACTAAAATTTTGTCGTGGAAAGAAAAAGATATACAAAAATATGCGAATGTATATAAATGGAAACAAATTATCGCTGATACGGTGAGGGATTATACTAATGAGTAAAGAAGAGAATGAAGAAGAAACAGAATCATTTTTTAGTGATGAGGAAGAGGAAAAAGTTAAAGAGCGATTGCGGGCATTAGGATATCTCGACTAATATGAAGAACATAGTGATTATCATTGTTGATGCGCTGAGACCAAAAAATTTGAGTTTGTATGGATACTCTAAAGAAACTGATAGTAATCTAAAAAGAATTGCTCAGGAAAGTCTTGTATTTGATAATCATTTTTCAGCATCAAACTCTACTGCTCCCAGTTTAACTTCTCTTTTTACTGCGAAATATCCCTCACATCATGGGATTATTCATCAGTTTCCCTATACAACCGAAGCTGAACTTGAACAATTAAAAAAAAATAAATTTTGGTTTCCTCGTTTTTTACAAACTAAAAGATATAACACTATTGCGATAGATTGGCTGGGAATGTGGTTTAAGAAAGGATTTGATTATTATGAAGAAAAAAAAGAGGTCCCTAAACCTTTTTTGAATAATCCTATCGTTAAAAAAATTCTTCTAAGTCTTCCTGCATGGGCATATCGCCTTGGTAAAAAAATGACAAAACAGCGAGCATCAACCGCATTTGCTCCAGCTTCACAGACTATGGACTTGGCACTCACTAAAATTAAGGAAAGTAAAAAACCTTTTTTTCTTTTTATGCATTTTTGGGATACCCATTTTCCTTTTCCAACCGTTTCATATACAGGTAGTAGCCCTAAAGATATTGACAAAGTTTTAGAAACTATTCCTCATGCTTCACAACGAGAATATTTTAGGAAAAGAATTGCTGATATTGGATTATATTCTATTGTAGATATGATTGGAAAATACGACGCGTCTATTGCACTTGTTGATAAACAAATTGGAAGATTATACGATTTTTTGAAAAAAGAAGAATTGTGGGAGGAAACTGTTTTTCTTGTATTGGGAGATCACGGAGATAACCTTACTGAGCACGGAATTTATTTTAGCCATTCTGGACTATTTGATGAGTCTATACATGTTCCGCTTGTTGCGCATTTTCCGGGAATTAGTGGAGGAAAACGAATTAGCGGTATGATTCAAAATATTGATATTATTCCTTCGCTACTCGATTATCTTGATTTTACTAAAGAAACTTTTGAAAAGATCGACGGTAGATCATTTATTCCCCTTATTAAAAAAGGAAAGGAAATACGCGAGAGAGTTTTATTGTTTGATGGATTATCAAAAAATATTAGGGGAGTTCGGACGAAAAAGAGAAAATTAATTATTGCAAAAGATAATCAGTGTCATTTATGCAAAGCTCATCATCATGAAGCAGTTGAAGAGTATGATCTTGAAAAAGATCCGACTGAACAGAAAAATGTTTTTGCGGGGAAAAGTGAGTTAATGAAATTTTTAAACTACATCTGACTATACTATTTAAAAAGAAAATGATGTTTAAATTTTTTTTCTAGTATCTCTAAAAAATATTAAATCCGACTTCATTGGAAATCCATCTGGATAATAAGTAGTATTGACCTGATAGAAACCGCTAAATCCATATTCTTCAAGCAGTTTTAGATTTCTGCTCATCATCCCCTTTTCTTCATTTTTATTTATATGGGTCTGCTCTAACTGTATAAAGTCTATGTTCTTTAATTTGTCTCCAAATCCCTCTAAAACTCTATCTTCCGCTCCCTCTACATCAATTTTTACAAAGCAAGGCCTTCTTATCTCAATAGCTAAAGAATCAAATCTTTTCAGCTCAACTTCTCTTTCTTCTAACTTTTCTTTTTGTATTTCTATTGGTTTTAAAAAACTACTTTCAACGCCCTCTCTCTCTCTCTGAAGGTAGAACTTAGCTTTTTTATTAGAACTCCATAATCCATAATTGAAAACGGTTATATTTGGGAACCGGCTTTTTAATGATAAACAATGTTCCTTGATAGGTTCTATTGCATAAATAACGCAATTTGGAAAGACTCTTCTACAAGCTTTAACTAGTTCACCTTTATTAGCTCCAATATCGATATAAGTGTTTATTTCTGGAGAAAATTTCTTAACAGTTAAAAAATAATTGGTGAACATTGGTTTGACTCCATGAAAAATATCTACAATTCCTGAAGGCTGATCTATTATCCTTAGCAATTTATGTTTGATGTTCATTAGATTATTTATTTTGAAAAATAGAAAAGGCTATATAAATATTTATATCACGTGTATTAAAATATCATCTCTTAGAAAATATCTAAGATAACTTTATAATGTTGTGATTTTTTAGTTTATTATGAACTATGAAAAAAGAGAATGAAAATAAAGTGCGTTATGGAACGGTTTCTCTTCCCCTGCCCCTTATTGACAAAATTAAAAAGAAAATTAAAGGAACTGGCATGCCTAACGTTTCTTCATACGTCAGTTTTGTGTTGCGACAAGTTCTTTCAAGTGACGAAGTGTTGCTTGATAAAGAAGAATCTGAAAAAATCAAAAAACGACTTAAAAATCTTGGATATGATTGAGTTTAATCGTCATAATCTTTAAAAAGTCATTATATATAATTATATGTAATGACAAATAAAAAAAGAGTATTCTTATTTGGTATCGATGGAGCTCCTCCAGAACTTGTTTTTGATAAATGGCTTGATGATTTGCCGACGATAAAAAAATTAATGTGGGAAGGTAGTTATGCGCGACTGAACAGCACTATTCCTCCTTCAACGATTATTGCGTGGAATTCTATGTTGAGTGGAAAGGATGCAAGTGAAATAGGAGTTTTTAATTATACCAAAAATGAAAATGGAAAATCAAGATTAGTGAATTCCAAAGATATTCGCTGTAAATTAATATGGAACTTACTTGGAAACAAAAAAAAGTCAATTGCACTGTATGTTCCGCTTAGTTATCCTGTAAAACAGATAAACGGGGTTATGGTAAGCGATTTTATGACTCCTGGAGTTGATTCCAACTGCGCCTATCCTGAAAAGATAAAAGAAAAAATTAAGTCTATGAAATATCCTGATATATTTTTTGATGTTGCTGTTGGATTAGCAGGACATAAAGGAATGGAGATAAAGGATCTTATTGATAAGACTTACAAAATGACTGATATGCAATTAGAAGTTCTAAAAGATTGTTTACTTAATGAAGAGTGGGATTTTTTCATGGCTGTTATGATAGGATCAGATAGAATGCAGCATATGTTATGGAGACATTTTGACGAGACGCATAGAAGATTTATTCCTGATTCTCCTTATAAAAATGCATTAAAAGATTATTATGTTTACCTAGATAAAAAGCTCGGAGAGATATTAAAATTCTTAGACGACGATACAACAATAATTGTTACTTCTGACCATGGGATGATTAAACAAGAGGGAAAAATTAATATTAATAACTGGCTGATAAATGAAGGATATTTAGTTTTAAAAGATAATTTAGATGTTCACGATAAAAAAAGATTTAATCTTGATTTTGTAGATCTGGAAAAGAGTATTGCATGGGGTGGAGGGGCATATAATGCTCGGATTTATATTAGTAAAGAGAAACTCAAAGATAAATATGAAGATATTAGAGAGGAATTGATCAGAAAACTTGAAAATATACCTGATGATGATGGAAAGAAGTTAAACACAATAGTATATAAAAAAGAAGATATATACAATGATCATTCCGATCCTGAATGTCCTGATTTAACAATTTATTTTGATGATTTGAGATGGGCAAGTAATCCTGACTTAGGACAAGAAGGAATCTATTCTTGGGAGACTGCTGCTGGAGCAGATAGTGCCGGACACTCTAGACAAGGGAGTTTTATTATATCTGGAAAAGATCTAAAAAATACTGGCTACATGGGCGAAATAGATTTAAGACAAGTAGCTCCAACTATTTTAAAAATTTTGGGGGAGAAAATTCCAGAGGATATAAAGGTAAAACCAATAGACGTCTTTAATACATTTTATGAGGCTACACTAATAGATACAGTGGACGGCATGCAGTTTAAGATTTATTCTAATTCACATCCTCAAGGATTTGTGATTGCAAAACCAAAGTATATTCCAACCTCGCTGATTGAATTTGAAGGGATGAAGAAAAGATTTATTTTTGAAAAATCTATGAATCGGTTTAATCTTTTTACAAAAAAAGAAATTGTTCAGGAAAACTTAGATAGACTCAATAAAAAATTTCCTTATTATGTTCATAAGTCGGATAGTCATAATAATTGGTTTTTAGGAGTTCCTGTAAATAAGATTAAGAAAGTTCATGATTCAAAAGCTGGATTAAAAGAGTTCATGAGAGTTCCTGATGAAGATTTAGATGATTATCTAAAATCTGTTAGGGGGATTATTGATCTAATGATAGAATCTGGAGTATCTGTTAATGATTTAGGAATAAGCCATTCAACTTTACTTTCAAATTATACTCCTGGAAAATCTGATATAGATATATTGGTGTATGGAAAGGACAATGGCTGGAAAATTATAAATCATCTGGAGAAAACTAATCATCCTTTGTTAAAATGGAAGTCTAAAGAAGAATGGGCAAGATACTATAGGGATAGAGTTGTTTCAGAGCAATATAGCGAGGAGGAATATGTTTTTAATATGACAAGAAAAAAAGACGACGGTTTTTTTAACGGACACGTTTTTTCTATATTTGTTGTAGAAGATGAAGAAGGATGGTATAGATGGGATGATTTGCATACACCGCTTGGGACTGTTAAAATAAAAGCTAAGATTAAAGATGATTATAATTCAATTGTAAGACCGGGATATTATGAGATAGAAGATTCGCAGGTAATTGAAGGGTATGAAAATGTTGTGGTGAAAAGAATTGTTAACTGGGCAAGACCATTTACTTTGCAAGCAAGAAAAGGAGAGACTATTGAATCTTGCGGTTTATTAGAAAAAGTAAAATCGGATAATGAAGAGTTTTACCAATTAGTTTTAGGTTATTTTGATACCTATACAACCGATCGAGGGAAGAAAGAGTATCTCAAGGCTTTAATTTAGGAGGGAAAATGCATTTTTACGAATCTTCTATAATAACGAGCAAGGATGGTATCCATTTTCAAGTTTATGGAAATGAGCATCCTGTTCATACCCTACTGGTTAAACCTAAATATATTCCCACTGATAAAATAGAATCTAAAATATTGCAATCAAGATTTATTTCCGGGAGAAAAATGAACAGATTAAATTTGTGGGAAAATAAGGAAGAAGTGAAAAGATATATAGCCGAATTTAAATCAAAATATCCTCAATATATTTTTAAGAGTGAGATCCATAATAGTGAAAGACTTTTTTTTGGACTACCTATAGATGAGATTGAGAGAGTTTATTCCCCTAAAAGAGGATTGTCTGAACTAATGAGTTTTAACCAAGATAATCTGGATCCACACTTACGATTAGTATATGATTTTGTTAAATTCATCTTAGAAAGTGGTTTAAAAATTGATGATTTGGGTATAACTTACTCTAGTCTAGTGGGCCATTATTATTCTTCGGTATCTGATATAAACATAGTCGTACATGGAAAAAACAATTTTATAAAATTAATGAATTTTCTTGAAAAATCTTCACATGAACTCTTAAAATGGAAAACTAAAGAGCAATGGATTCAGTTCTATAAAAGAAGAAATAGAAGAAATATATTTGATGAAAATGATTTTATAAAAGCTATGTCTCGAAAAAGATCTGAAGGCTACTTTGGAGATTCTTTGTTTGTTATTTTCTGTGTTGAGAACGAAAATGAAAGATGGTTTAAATGGGGAGAGGAAACTTATCAAGAAAAAGGGTTTGTTAAAGTTAGAGCTCGAGTAAAAAATAATTATAATTCAATTGTAAGACCGGGATATTATGAGATAGAAGATTCGCAGGTAATTGAAGGGTATGAAAATGTTGTGGTGAAAAGAATTGTTTTTTATTCTCGCGATTATGCTATGATTGCATTTAACGGAGAGTTAATTGAAGCACAAGGTATATTAGAGAAAGTTTCTCCTAAAAATGGTGAGCCTTACTATAGAGTTGTATTAGGCTATTTTGATTCTTATCTAAATGACAGAATAGAAAAAGAGTATATCAAACCTATTTTTGAGAGTGATAATATAAACAAGTTTTCTGGTGATACCTGCGAGTTTTGTAACGAGAAATCTATTGATATTGGATCAGAATCTAGCTATGGCTCTATAGTTATCTGTAAAGTAGGTGATGCTCAAAATGGGTGGTTTGCTTCATTGTCTCCAAAAACCGCAGGGAATATTCATGAAGATTTTTCTATTCAACTCATACCTAATAAACATTTAAAATATTTCTCTGAGATAAATAATTTTGAAGAATCTGCTAAAAATTATGGTATTTTGTTTGGAAAAATTAATCATGCTGTTTTTGAGATGCTCAAAGAACAAGGATTTTCTGATAAATCTCCTGTTTGTATTTATGGTAAATGTAAACACTCTGATGAGCATATACATATTAAGATATTTCCTTATAGAAATGAAACTGGACAGCCTTTTGTTGTTGATAGTAGTTTTGAGAAAAAGAAGATTTATTTTGATGAAGAAGGTGAGTTTGTAAAGATGAGTCCTGTCAAGAAAAAAAAGATTGATGAACATAGATTACATGAACTTGCTAAAAAATTTATTGAGGTATTAAATTAACAAATGGACGCAATATATCTCTCTCAAATTCTTGGTTGGAGTGCAACTATCTTATTTTCTTTGATGATGGTTCCTCAAATAATAAAGACTATAAAAACAAAAAATACTGAGGGTGTTAGCCTGCTTTTTTTTATAATTTATTTGATAGCTAACATAATCGCTATTGTTTATGCTCTTTTGATAGATCAGTTCCCTTTGATATTTAAATATGCTTTAGCCATAATGACCACTTTATTTTATATTGCTGTTTATGCTATATATTACAAGAAAAAATGAAAAAAATAGATCTACAAATGCATACCACTTTTTCCGACGGTAAGTTTAGTCCATGGGAGGTTATTGATTTTGCACTTGCAAAGGGAATGGAAGCAATTGCAATTACCGATCATGATAGTGTGAAGGGAATTGTGCCAGCATTAGCTTATTGTAAAAATAAACCAATTATTTTTGTTCCTGGTATCGAATTAAGCTGTCGAGAAAATTTTTATGAGGGGACAATTGATGTACTGGGATTATTCATTGATCACACTAATACTGCCTTAGAAAAATTTATTGCACGAGATAAGGAAAGAAGAATAATTGAGAAAAAAGAAATTGTTACAAAATTGCAAAAACTAGGCTATCAGATAACTTTTGACGAGCTTACCAAAGAATCAGGGGAAAGTTTAGGAAGACCAATTATTGCACGCATGCTTGTGAAAAAATATCCAGATACTTTTAAAACCGTTAACGAAGTGTTTGCAAACCTTATTGGCGAGGGCAAACCTGCGTATGTCTATCGGGAAAAAGCTTCTATTAAAGGGGCAATAGCAGTTATCCATGAGGCAGGAGGGATAAGTGTATTAGCACATCCAGGGAGATATGGAGAGTCAACCGATAAAATAATTAGAAAATTTATTGATGACGGAGGGAAAGGTATTGAAGTCTATTACCCTTATAAAAAAATATTTAAGATTTCTATTGAACAGGAAGAGGCGTTGATTAAAAAATTTAGCGGGATTGCAAAAAAAGAAAATTTGCTTGTCAGTGGGGGGAGTGATTTTCATGATTTTGAGCGCGGGACTGAAATTGGTGATGGAGGGATAAGCAGAGAAGAATTTAAGAAGTTTTCTCATTATCAGAAATCGAGAGATGATTAGATTCCTTTAAAGAAAAGAATATTGTTTGATTTTAGCCATAATTATAAATAGTGACTTTCTAGTTATTTTTTATGGAACCTAAAAAAATTGGAATTGTGGTGATGTTTAAATTAAATGCTGGCGGAGGAGCCCCTCGGGTGGTTGTTGATTTAATAAAATCGTTAAATGAATTCGGACATAGCGTTTATTTTTTGAGCCCGTGGAAATTAGATCATAAAAGAATAGAAGAAATTTATGAACCTATCCCTATAGAAAAAGAATACAATTTAGATGAAAAAAAGAAAAGATTTGCCCTGGGAAGAAATCTTTCTCGAATCATGATAAAAAATGAATTTATTACCATGGCTAGCGAAGTAGATATGATTATCGATGTTGACGGAGGAATATTGGATAGATATTTGCCTGAAGATAAGAAATATGTTGTTTGGAGAATCTCTGCGATTAATCCCCAAAAAAGCCCCTGGGAAGAAAAAAATTGGAAGCTGAAAATAAAGGAAATTATTAGAAAGATTATTGAAAAAGAAGAAGATCATCCTTCTCCTAACCATAAAATTTATGCCGTTGATGATTGGACTCGAGAGAGTTTAATTAAAAAATGGAGATTGCATCCAGAAAAACTTTGTTTGTATCCTGAAATAAAAACTCACCAGCTTTCCTATAACAAAAAAATTAAGAAAAATCAGGCAATAATACTGGGGAGAATTGTGCCCAATAAATGGGTTGATGATTCGATAAAAATTTTTGCTCGAGGAACTGAAGGAACAGATTATGAATTAAAAATTGTGGGAGGAGTGAGCCCTGATACAGAAGAATATATTGAATATCTCAAAAAAGTCGCGCAGGATTATGGAGTAGTCGATAAAGTTGCATTTGTGAAAAATCCAAGTTTTGAGCTGCTTAAAGAGCATTTGGAAAAATCAAAGGTAGTTATTGATTCTCAGCGCGATATTAGTTTAACCATGACTGCTATAGAGAGTCTTGCGTGCGGAACAGTAGTACTTGTTCATAAAAATTCTGGAACTTTCAAAGAGGTTCTGGATAATGGTAAATTTGGTTTCGGATTTGAAACTATTGCAGAAGGAGCTAGAAAATTAAAAGAAATCATTCATGATTTAGAAAAAAATAAAATTGATCTTAAATTATTCGCAAAAAGAGCTGAATTTTTTTCTGGGAAAAAATTTAGAGAAAGATTAAAACAAATCCTAAAAGCAGAAGGAATATAATTATTTTATAACTTTTAGCTCTATATGAATTTGTGAATATAATCCATTGATAAATAAAGATAGATATTTTTTTACAAAATTTGGAAAGAATTTTCCTAATAAAGTTGGTGTTAAGATTAGTGAAGAAATCTCAAATTTTTTATCTTTTTCTATTCGACAATTATCTTCTACAAATTTGATAAATGACTGTTCGTTAAACCAGTGTTTGGTGTCTAAATCGGTATATGCACCTTTATTTGCATAATGAGGGACTTCTATACGGATCATTGCATTATTTTTGCAGATTCTTCTTAATTCTAGTAAACATTGTCTTGGATCATAAAAAAAATTAAGACATTGTCTTAATAAAACGTAGTCGTACGTATTATCTTTAAATGGATAGGGGAATTTATTTGCGTCGCAGAAAATTACTTTAGAAGATTTCTGCCAGTCACAGTTGTCCCAACCCTCTCGTATATCTGAGCCGCAGGAGAAATTTAGTTTTTTCATTTTTAGATATGAAAAATGAGATATAAAAAGTTAGTTGTTTTGAAAAATTGAGTAAGAACAGAACGTATTCTATATTATTATAAGAATGTTTAAAAATAGGGACTTTTTGGAGAGAATATGCAAGAGTATACAATTGAGAAAGCTGTTGATGGAACTGAGATTTCTAACATATATATTCACATTCAATAGTATATTTAAGTGATTTTTTGTCAGATGTATGATGGGTGAAAAAAGGAAGGCATTAATAACAGGAGTTACCGGCCAGGACGGAGCATATCTTGCTCAATTTTTGCTTGAAAAAGATTATGAAGTGTACGGCATAGTGAGAAGAATCTCAACGCCAAATTTTTGGAGATTGCAATATTTAGGGATAATTAACAAGATAACGTTTATATCTGCTGATCTGGCTGATATGAGCTCATTAACTGAAGCAATACATGAATCTAATCCTGATGAAATTTATAATTTAGCTGCGCAAAGTTTTGTGGGGAGTAGTTTTGATCAACCGATACATTCTGCGGACATCAATGGCATTGCATTACTAAGAATCTTAGAAATTGTTAGAAAATTTAATCCTAAAATAAAAGTCTATCAAGCAAGCACCAGTGAACTCTATGGAGATTCATGCGACATAGATGGAAAACAAAATGAACTTACTGCGTTTAAACCCAATTCTCCGTATGCATTAGCTAAACTTTTTGCTTTTGAACTTGCAAGAATTTATCGAGAAAGTTACAACATGTTTGTCTCTAACGGAATTTTATTTAATCACGAATCGCCGTTACGAGGACTAGAATTTGTAACAAGAAAAATTACCAATGAAGTTGCGAAAATAAAATTAGGATTAAGCCAGGAACTTGTTTTAGGAAATTTAGATTCACACAGAGACTGGGGTTATGCAAAAGAATATGTCGAGCTCATGTGGAATATACTGCAAAATGATACACCTGAAGACTTTGTTATTGCCACTAATCAAACGCATTCTGTAAAAGAATTTGTCGAGGAGGCATTTAAAGCGGTCGGACTAGACTGGAAGTTATATGTCAGAGTCAATCAGCAGTATAGAAGACCGTATGAAGTTACTTATTTGAAAGGAGATTATTCTAAAGCAAAAGAAAAATTTGGGTGGGAACCAAAAACTGATTTTAAAGAATTAGTAAAGCTAATGGTTGAAGCAGATTTAAAGAGATGGCAAATGCACTTGAATGGAGAAACGTTTGCCTGGGATGCCCCAAATCATCCGGGTCATATTAAATATCTTTACAGGGCTAAAGATAAATAATTGTACAAGGAGAAAAAGATGGAGCTTGGAAGAAAAATAACAAACTGCAGAATGTGTGAATCTGAAAAGCTTTATGAATTTTTAGATTTAGGATTTTTGCCGCCAGCTGATAAAATTTTGTCTAAAGAAGATTTAGATTACCCAGAAATTTATTTTCCGCTTAAAGTGATGCAATGTAAAAATTGTGGTTTGACACAGTTAAAGTATGCAGTGAAACCTGAAATATTGTTTGGAGAAAGATACAGTTATGAATCTTCGATTACAGAAACAGGGAAAAAACATTTTTTTGAGATGGCAAATTCTATTGTTGATAAATTTAACATTGAAAAAAATTCTTTAGTGATAGACGTTGGGAGCAACGTAGGAGTTTTACTTGAAGGTTTCAAAAATAAAGGGATGAATATTTTAGGAATAGATATCGCTCAAAAAATTGTGGAGATAGCAAATAGCCGAGGAGTTGAAACATGGAGAGGTCTCATGAATGAAGAAATTTCTAAAAGAATCGTTGAACAAAAAGGTAAAGCAAAAGTTGTTACGGCAACAAATGTTTTTGCGCATATCGATGATAAAATTGGATTTATAAGGGGGTTGCAGATTTTGTTAGACAGAGATGGAATTTTAGTTATAGAATCTCCTTATTTGATTGATCTCATCGATAATTTAGCGTATGATACCATCTATCTTGATCATTTAGAATATCATTCTATAAAACCGTTAATAAGTTTCTTTTATAATCATGATATGGAAGTTTTTGATGTAGAGAGACACGAAATTCACGGAAACTCGATAAGAATTTTTGTTGGAAAAAAAGGAATGAGAAATATTAACGGAAAAGTGTTTGAAATGCTTGACTTGGAAGATCAAAAAGGAATTTATAATGAAAAAGTTTTAGGAGAGTTTGCTAAAAAAGTTTTAGAACATAGAAAAAAGTTTTTTGATTTAATTTATAGTTTAAAAAAACAGGGCAAAAAAATTGTGGGGATTAGTGCTCCAGCAAAGGGAAATACTTTATTAAATTACTGTAAAATTCATGGACCGCTTATCGATTATATGGCTGAAAAATCGCGTTTGAAACTGGGACATTATACTCCTGGAATGCACATACCTATCATTGATGAAAGTCAGCTGTTAGAAGATACCGTTGATTATGGGATAATTTTTGCGTGGAATTTTGCAGAAGAGATAATAAAAAATAATAAAGAATTTATTAGAAGAGGAGGAAAATTTATCATACCAATCCCAGAGCCGATTATAACGGGGGGAAGTGAAAATCTTTTAGGAGTCAAGGTAGAAAAAATAGATCCTGTTTTTATGGATGAACGAGGGATAATTAGTGACCTACTTAACGAAAAAGTTAATCATGTAGGATTGATAACCACTGAAAAAGATGCTATTAGAGCCAATCATTATCATAAATTATCGACCCAATATTCTTATATTTTGCAGGGAAAATTTGAAGTTTTATTGGCTAAATTTGATAAACCTGATAAAGTACAAAGAATTGAATTACATGCTGGAGAGATGATCACTATTCCACCGAATGTTATTCATCGATTTAAAGCAATAGAAAGAACAATTATGATTGATATTATTTCTGAGTCACGAGACGGCGGCAAATATGAAGATGATGTATATAGAGTTACACTAGAGATGCCTGTTTAATCTCTTAGTCCTATATACCAATCTCTATTCGAATCATCTTCGATTGGAGCCCAGTTTGCATCTATTCTAAAATCAGCTGGATTATGCGGTCCTTGTACCAGCATTCCTAGTGCTGAATCTGGCTTTGTTGCGTATAGCGTATGAAATTTATTTGTAGGTATTCTTATATGAGGATTATCTTTATTAAGAGCTTCTTTTCTTATTACTTTTCCATTATGATCAAATTCTATATAGACTAGTTCTCCACACAGATGAATGATTGATTCTGGCGCTGAGCGTGCATGGGGTCTAATCAAACTTTCAGGTTGAATTGCATTCATCCCAATTTGAGTTTGAGGATAAATAGGTTGATGATAAAAATATGCTTTTCTTTTCCTTGGTTCTTCTCGCGACGCTTCTATAAGTGGATCCAATTCCGGTTGTAGTAGTTGAAGTCTTTCATTTCTTGTGTAAGCTAAGTCGTTTTTAATTATAGGGTATATTTGAGGATGATGAAACATTTTTAATTCGTCCCATTCTAATACAAAAGTTACATTTTCTAGATATCTTAGTTTATCTGTTCGTTGCTTAATTCTTTCTCGAGTTAAATTTGCGAGTGGTTCTATCACATCTGTTTGAAGTTTATTCCATGTCATGAGTATTTACCAGATCTTCTTTGTAGACGTGTCGTGAGCACCGTAATGTTCCCCATGGGCCGAGTGCATCAGCTTTATCTGCATCTCTTAAAACTGAGCCAACTAAATCTTTACCCTGATACAATTTAAATGAATGATTTGCAACCGCCGCAACAATAGCTCCTTTTTCATATCCACTCACTCCTAACTGATCTAATATCTTAATTGTTGGGGCAACACTCCAGAGCGCATGATCGGTGTTTGCTAATTCTCTTCCTTCTCCTCCTGATTTTTCCTGAAGAGCTCCTAGATCATGACAAAGTGCTGCGAGTACACAAGCGGTGGGATCTGCTCCAACCATTTGCGCAAGTGTCTGTGCCACTGTTCTAACCCGAGAGATATGGCTCCATCCATGCGCCCAAGATTTTCCCAATTCTTCATATTGAAGCTTGACTAAATCGATCGCTTGTGCTATTAATTGATTATCTAGTGACATACCTACTGATGATACATTCTATTTTTAAAGATTACTATAATCTTTAAGGTCTTGTTAAAATGTATTCTTCTTGAGTCATTCCAAATAAAGAGTATTGATTTCTATATTTTTCTCTAAATCCTCTCGAAGATTCAAAACATTCATTAATAAGATTATCATCAAGGAGTTCTACATTAGTATCCAGATTAACCCCCTGTTCTCCAAACACTGCTTCCTGGTTCTTGTACCATCCTTCTATATCTTTATCAAAAAAATCGGGAATTCTATCGGGGGTTGAGAAAGTTATTCTTCTGGTTTTATCATCTAAAGCTTGTCTTAAAGTGTCTACTGGAATCCCCTCATAAATTAGATGGATTAAATAAGGATGGCTTTTGTCTTCTATCTCATAAAACTTTCTAATAAACTTTGCAAATACTCCTATTTTTTCTCTTTCTAACTCTTCTATTTCATCTACTTCATCTCTTCTTGGATTTATTATTTCTCTAGTTTGATAAACTCCTACAAAAGATGAGATAAAAATTAAATTACTACTTTGTGTTATTAATTCTCTAAAATTAGTATCTTCTGTAATTAATACTCTTTCTAGGTTACCTTCTTTAATTTCTTCAAGATTACCAACACTATAATGATAATTAGTTCTCCAAATAGGGGCTCCCATTAAATTTCTTACTTTACTCTACTTTTAAAGGTTGTTATTAATTGATATAATCTTTAAAAATTGTTGAGAATATTTTGTTAGATGATACCGGTGTGTACTCCCTGGCTTATTGGAAATGAAAAAAAGTATGTGAAAGAAGCAATTGAGACAAACTGGATAAGCAGTGCGGGAAAATATATTGAGAAATTTGAAGAAGAATTTAGTAAGTTTTGTGATGTGAACTATGGTGTTTCTTGTACTAGTGGATTTGCGGCTTTACATCTAGCATTATTGGCTGTCGGCATCGGGAAAGGAGACGAAGTAATTGTGCCTAATTTTACTATGTCTGCACCGGTGAATGCAGTGATTCTGACTGGAGCTACCCCTGTATTAGTTGACTCAGATAGAGAAACCTACTGTCTTGACGCAAATAAAATTGAAGAGAAGATAACAAAAATGACAAGAGCTATTATTCCTGTTCATATTTATGGTCATCCTTGCGCAATGGATAAAATAATGAAATTAGCTAAAAAATATAATTTAGTTGTTATTGAGGATTGTGCCGAAGCCCACGGAGCAGAATACCGAGGGAAAAAAGTGGGAAGTATTGGGGATATAGGCTGTTTTAGTTTTTATGCAAATAAGATACTTACCACAGGGGAAGGAGGGATGTCTATAACCAATAATAAAGAATATGCTGATAAAATGAAGCTTATCCGAAACTATGCATTTACTCATCCTAAATTTTTACACAAGGAATTCGGAGTAAACTATAGAATTAGTAATATCCATGCGGGAATCGGACTAGCTCAAACTGAAAATGCTCAAAGACTTGTCCAAGCCAGAAGAAACGTTGGAATAAGGTATAATAAAATTTTAAAAGATGTAGGAGGAATAGTTTTACCGACCGAGAAACAAGGCTGTAAAAATGTTTATTGGATGTATGGAATTGTCTTAAAAGATGAAGTTAAAAAGAGCAGAAAAGAAATTGTTGAAGCATTAAAAAACGAGGGGGTAGAAACAAGAAATTTTTTTATACCAATGCATGTTCAACCTGTTTTTTTGAATGGCAAGTATGAAAATTCTCCTGATTGTAGCGGAAAATTTCCTGTTTCAAATAAACTAGCAAAAAGAGGGTTTTATTTACCGAGCTCAAGTAATATCTCAGATAAGGAGATTAATTTTGTTTGTGAGAAGTTAAAAAATGTTTTGAACTAAAATTTCTGATAACATTCTTTAATATTCTAAAATCATTTTTTTCTATTCCTTTTATTAAGACCATTGCTAAGAAATAAATCGTTATTCCTAGGACTATTTCTAGTACTGCATAAGCAAAATTTAATTCAATCTTGAGATTTATTAGATATAAAACACTACCCATTATAATAGAAGCTGCGAGTGGTTTTAGAAGATAACTTATTTTTAGATGCATATTTAATTCTCTTTTTGCAAAAATTATTAGCCCAATAAGATAGAAGAGATGACTTATTACTGTTGCAAGCGCTGCGCCTGCTATTGCTAGTGTTGGAGAAATATTCAATAACAATTTTATTAGAATATAATTTAATATTATATTAAGGAAAGTTGTTATTATGATTATTCTGATCACAAATTTTGGCTTTTCTCTTGCAGAAAATATTGAGGTTATAAGGCTGATTAAAGGAACTTCAATAATCATTACAGAAAGAATGTAAAAAGATAATGCTCCGGGAAGATATTGTGCTCCATAAATTAATTCTATAAAATAGCTCCCTAATATTAAAATACCAAATGCTGCTGGAACTGATAATACTAAAAGATATTTTATTAGTTTATTTGTTGAGTTTTCTAGGTCGGCTTTTTTTAACTTGGTCATTATTGGCAGCATTACATTTGAAATATTAAGAAAACTCCATAGACCTGCGGTTAAGGCATATACTGCGCTGTAGAATCCTACATATTCTGCTTCGAGAAATATACCGATCATGAGAATGTCTATATATCCAAATAAAACAAGAAGAGAACCAATAGTTCCTAATGAAATGAAAAATCTGAAAATTCTTTTTTTGTCAACGGTTTCATTATTTCTCTCAAATATATAAGGACTTACTGTTCTCATGTTAATTAATAAGAATAATCCTGACAGCACTATGGCGATTATCAAAATTGTTATTGTCCCAATTACATACTTAGATCTATCAAGAAAATAGAACATGAGTAAAATTCCAGTTATTCTGCTTATTTCAAACAAGAATTGTTTTACGGTTATGAATTTTACTTTTTCAATTGCATAAAAAAAGTATTCATAAAATGATCCTAATGAATAAGCTAGTACGTATAAACTTGATAATAGTAGCGGCAAAAATAACAAAGGCTTTTTGAAAACATACATCGACAACGGATATGCCAAAACTAATAACGATAAAGAGATACCAATTGTTATCATCATTTTTAATCTAAAAAGATATTTGTAATCTGCAGCTGCTCTTTTTTTTTCGCCTTTTCCAATTGCTTCTGAGACATACCTCAGAATGCTTTGGTTTATTCCTGTGTCTATAGAGACTA
>Ga0209542_10003462_pt1 | contig 33746 bp, 32 predicted proteins | sample RifCSPhighO2_01_FD_184028 | JGI IMG/M metagenome (GOLD analysis project Ga0209542, IMG submission 184028) | Soil microbial communities from Rifle, Colorado - Rifle CSP2_plank highO2_0.1 (SPAdes) (version 2) | ecosystem: Environmental > Terrestrial > Deep subsurface > Rock core/Sediment ... | reverse complement strand
CTGATCTTGACGGTCCTTTTTACTATGATAAGGAGCTTGGCTTCATTTTTAAGTTCGAGGGTAATAATTTGTTTAAACTCGCAATTTAAAAAGTTGATGTGACCCTCTGACAATAATAAAACCCGCCTATAGCGGGTTTTATTATTGTCAGAGGGTTCTCTCCTATCTTTTCGCCCATTGTGGTGCTTTTCTTGCCTTTTTGAGACCGTACTTGCGACGTTCTTTAGCTCGGGAGTCTCTTGTGAGGAATCCCGCTTTTCTGAGTTTTTTGGCAAAGTTAGCATCAAACAATACAAGAGCTCTACTTAGCCCGACCTTTATGGCATCAGCCTGACCGTGTATGCCACCACCTGAGGAAACAACAGTAGCCTTGAATCGGTTTATTGATTTAAGTTTCTTTAATGGAGACTCAACTATGTTTTGCAACGGGATTGTTTTAAAGTATTCGTAATAAGGTTTACCGTTGACTGTTATTATGGCCTTGTCTTCAGACACTTGTGCGTCTGTCGATTTTTTGGTTAAAACTCTAACCCTAGCAGTAGCCTCTTTGCGTCTGCCGACCGCCTCAAAGTACTTTTCTGGCCCCTGTGGTTTGAGCGGTAAAGCATTCATCGCATCTGTGTCTTCTGCGATTGTAACCGACTCTTCAACTAAAACAGGCTCTGCTTTGGCCACAACCTTTTTTTCTTTTGTTTTTTTAGTTGTTGATTTTGCTGGTACCATAATAATTTTTGTACTAACTCACAAACTCTATTACTGCCATCTTAGAACCGTCACTTATGCGTGGGGGTAAATTGATTATTCTTGTATATCCACCGGGTCTTTGGCTAAATTTTTCGGTGGCTTCGCTGGTTAATTTTTTGGCATAAGTCTTGCCTACTTCTGATATCAATAATTTAGTTGAATGTAAAGTATTTATTCGGGCCTTGGTAACTAATTTCTCTATATACGGCCTAAGACTCTTGGCTTTTGCCTGAGTGGTCTTTATCTTGCCGCTTGTTATTAATGCTCGAGCTAAATCACGCATCAATTCCTTGCGTTGTTTTGTTTCTCTGCCAAATTTTCTATTTTTTTTGCCGTGATTCATTTATTTAATTTCTAAATTTTTCATTATTTTGCTTCTTAGTCTGTTGGGGGCGAGCATCTTGTATACTGCTGAATTTAAAACCTTCTTGGGATTAGAAGCAATAACATCTTTGAGTTTTCTAGTTTTCATGCCTCCTGGGTAGCCAGAATAGTGGTAATATTTTTTTTGTTCAAGCTTTTTGCCTGTGTATTTAATCTTATCTATATTGCTAACTATTACTTTGTCATCCGGGAGCTCATTGGGGCGATACTTAGGTGAAGTTTTGCCACGTAAAATCACAGCAATTCTGCTTGCAAGCCTTCCGAGTGATTGATTTGTTGCGTCAATTTGATGAAGCATGTTTTATGTTTATAGCCTATTCAGCTTTCTTTTTTTTGGCTTTTTTAATTTTGACAGTATCGCTTTCCGCTGGCGGTAATTCAATTTTAGTTATTATATTAAAATGATCTATTAAAATCTGTGCGGCTTTTGCTAGGGCTTCTTCAGGACTAACACTGCCATCCGTTTCTACGTCAAGTAAGACCTTGTTGTAATCAGTTCTTTGCCCTACTCGGATATTCTCAACAGTAAAGTTGACGTTCCTCACTGGTGTGAATATACCATCCACTGCTATTTCTCCAACACTGAGCTTTTCTTTTTTTATCTGATCAGCTGGAACATAACCGACTCCCTTTTCCACAGTGAGTTCCATTTCAAACTCACCCTTCTTGTCTGTTACGGTCGCTATGTGTGCATCTTTGTTGATGACTTCTGCATCTGCGCTCGCTTCTATATCGCCTGCTGTTACCTCTCCTTGGCCCTTGTGGTGAAGCTTGAGCATTACAGGCTCATCTTTAAAGACCCTAAACCTAACGCCTTTAATGTTCAACATAATCTGGATTACATCTTCCAAAACCCCTGATGCTGCAGAAAATTCATGTTCTACACCCTTAATTCGTATCGATGTTATAGCCGCTCCGTCCAGAGATGATATCAATACTCTTCTAAGAGTGTTTCCTATCGTCATGCCATATCCAGGGTATAGTGGTTCGATCTCAAAAACTGCCTTGTTGCCGGTTTTGGAAATTATTTTGGGCTCTGTTGGTAGCTGGATCATATTCTTATCGATTAGGACTTAGTTATTAGGACTTAGTTAATTCTAAGGTCTAACGCCGAAGTTCTAACTGTATATTTTAACGTGAATAATATTCAATTAAGGATTGCATGTCTTTGGCCTCAATCCCGCTGTCTTGCATTGTCGGTACTCCCCCCACTTTAATAAGTAAGCTATCTTTATCTACCGTAATCCATTTTGGGGATTCATATTTCTTAATCCACTGTTGAACATTATTTGAAAAATAGGTGGATTTCATGCTACTTTCTCTTACTTTTATTACATCTCCGGTGCTTACCTCAAAGGATGCGATATCAACTCTGCGTCCATTTACCATAATATGTCCGTGGTTTACGAGTTGTCTTGCTTGATCTCTTGATTGGGCCAATCCGCCTCTATAAACAACATTGTCCAGTCGTTTTTCTAATTTTCTTGCTAACGCCTCACCGGTTTCTTTTCTTGATTTCATGGCATCTTGGACCATGTTCTCAAACTGCTTTTCCATTATTCTATAAGTATGTCTTATTCTCTGTTTTGACTGAAGTTGTTGGCCGAACTCAGAGGATCTCCTCCTGAAACTTTTGCCGTGAACACCTGGTGGATACATGCGCTTAACTGTGGCTGATTTAGGAGAAAGTGAACGCTCGCCCTTTAAGAAGAGCTTTGCGCCAAGTCTTCGTTCTATTTTTTCTCTTGGTCCTGTATAACGTGCCAATTTACTAGTAAAACTATTAAACAGAAGTTAGAAACCAGATCTTTGTTTCTCTATTTTCTAGCCTCTGCTTAATGAATTTTTATATTCTTCGTGGTTTTTTAGGCCGGACTCCATTGTGAGCCATGGGCGTTGCGTCTATGATTGAAACAACATTTATACCGCTCGCAGCTATGCCTCTTATTGCCGCTTCTCTTCCTGGGCCTATTCCTCTAACACATATTTTTGCCTCCTGGAAACCAAACTTCTTGGCCTTTTCAATGGCATCTTTACCCACAATTGTAGCCGCATATGGTGTGGACTTGCGTGCTCCCTTAAAGCCCATCATTCCAGAAGAAGAAAAAGCAAATACATTGCCGTTGGGGTCTGCTACTGATATCAGGGTGTTATTATAAGATGAGGATATGTATACTGTACCTCTCAGGATCTGTTTCTTAATTGATTTTTTGGGTGCAACAACATCAGTCTTCTTTGGAGCTGTAACGTTGTCACCTTCAGTTGTAGCTAATTTTTTTTGACCCAAAATGTCTAGAACAATTACTAGTAACTAGAAACTCCACAATGGAATATCCAGAAACTAGATGTTGTCATTTTCTATGTTTTCTGTGCCGACGGTTTTCTCCCTGAACCAGCTGTTCTTCTAATATTTCCCCTAAGAGTACGAGAATTGGTCTTGGTTCTACCGTGTATGGGCAAACGTCTCATGTGCCTAACTCCACGCCATGAGCCTACCTCTTTTAGTCTTTTAATATTTTCTGAGACTTCTCTGCGAAGATCACCTTCTACTTTGTAGTTGTGATCTAGTACACCTTGGATTCTGTTTATTTCTTCAGCCGTAAGGTCCTTAGCAAGCTTGTCATTAGGTACGTTAGCTGACTTTAAAATTACCCTGCTATTTGTTGGCCCCACCCCATAAATGTATGGCAATGCAAATTCTATTTTTTTGTTTTCAGGAATATTAATTCCAGCTATTCTAGGCATAAATTGACCCGTGGCCGCTGGTTTACCTGTCGTGGCAGTTCGGTGCCAGCCAGCGCATATAAACCATCAGCCGCAATCTATATTAAATTTAACCTTGTCTCTGTTTGTGCTTGGGATTAGAACAAATGCAGTAAAGCCTCCCCTTGCGGCGAACTAGTTTACATTTGTTACACATTTTTTTTACTGAAGCACGTACTTTCAATTTTTCGCTTCTACTAGCATAAACTACGAAGTGCAATGCATCTCCGAAGCCTTGGCGTAGAAGATCTATACTATCTTCTGAAAACTATTCTTCCTTTTGTACCATCCGGGCTCAACTCCAGGGTCACCTTATCACCAACAATGACCTTTATATAATTCATTCTCATCTTACCTGATAAATAGGCTAAAATTTCTCTTCCGTCAACAAGCTGGACCTTAAATTTTGTATCCGGTAGCGCTTCTATTACTGTCCCATCTTCTTTTAATTTTTGTTCGTTGTTACTCATTAAATTCTCTTCAAGCTGTTTTTACCTTTTTATCATGGCCTATTTAACAAAAAAACCAGATTTCTGTTGGAAATCAGGCCGATCCTTCACCTTCTTCCATTGCCCGTAATCTTAGCAAAATAGATAAACACTGTCAAATTGGCTATTCTTTCTCAATTATTATTTTGATTTTTGATAAGTCTTTGGGGATACTGCTTACCCAAAATGGAGAAAGTATCACCTTTGTTGATTCTATTTCTTTTATGTTTTGGAAATAGGAACGGATTGATTCTTCATTCATGCCCTGAATCTCCTTCTTGATATTTTCCGAATCAATATTGAGAACAGCGCCGCCAGTTATATGTGCATCAACGTTCATTGCTGAGTTGTCTTGGTTGTTCTTCGGCTCAGAATATATTATCGTCAAATTTCTTTCTGACAGTTCTAGCGTGCCATCGCCTTCTATTTTGTGACGTATGAGTCTTAAGACATCAGATTCTCGGAATGCTATCGTTACACCAGATCCGTTAATTGTCATGTTAAGATTTTCGGCGGCTTCACCTGACTTAACATTTGTGGAAGGCGGATCTATTATCAATTGAATAGAATCAATAATTTTTAAATCTCCTGCCTGATTTTTTATTCCTTTAATTATCTTTTCCTTTAACTTGTTTGTAAGATCTTCCTGCGCCTTAATAAAATCCTCCTCGGTTACAATTTTTGAAGGACCTACTATACCTCCTGTCATGGGTTGTGTAGATTTTGCGTAGAAATCGTTGGATTTTGGAGAACCCTCAAACCCGGGAATTGTAAAATTGGAAGGAGCTATATTGTACTCATCACCTGCTTTATCGGCATAGACGATAGATTCTATGCTTCCTTCCATTGTGTTGTCTCCTGTTCTCTTGGCAGCTGGAACTTCTATCGTTTGTGGAATTCTGTAAATTAAACCCGAGTTTGTCTGAAATCTTGTGGTGGCGACCAGTCTTTGTGGAGACGTGCCTTTGTTGTATATCGTTATCTTGCCGCTTGCCTTTTGAACTACATTTTTTTGGCCTGTAGCTGGGAATGTAGAACTTTCCTTATCTTTATAAGCAAATTTTTGTCCAGGGATTCGGTTAAAATCTAAACTAACTTCGGTTGCAGTGCTTGATGCAGAAATGTTCATCTTAAAATCGAGTGTTTCTTTTTGTGGTTTTATAACAACACGTGCGCTGCCGAGTGTGGTATACAGTATCAGCAACAAGACCAATACCACTAACGTAAAAAATATTATAGGTCCTCTCCTAGTTTTAAACGGTGACTTAAGTGAGGTGAATTTGGCACGGTTATTAAATATGTTTTTAATTTTTGGGGGTTCATCTTTTTGGCTGGCCCAAATTTTGGCTATATCGTTATCTGATTCTTCAATGTCAGTCTTAACCTCAATTTTAAAATCAGAAGATTTTTCAGTCTTTATTTTTATTGGTCGGTCACTTTCTGGTCTTATTATATCTCTTAGGATCTTGGCCGGCGCTGATGTTTTTGCGGCAGCAAGCCTAACATCAGGCTCGGAATATTCTTCCGCTGGTCTAGTTTCCATCGTTTTTGTAGTTTCTCGTTTCTTGGTCACATGCTGTTCGAGTACGCTGAAACCATAAGTTGAGGCAAATTTCACAACAGATGGATCGCTGGTCATGATGCTTATTTTTTTATTGGTCGAGTCAGCCTCAGTTTTTATTGATGAAAAATTTTGCTCTTTTTTGGCAAAGTTTGAGTTATTCGGGAATATAAAAATTATTTCTTGTGCTTCGGTGTTCTTAAGTGCATCAAAAACCTCTCTGAAGTCATCGTTCTTCTGTATATGTATGATGTTTGTTTTAGACACTGTTATTGTTAATTATAGCATAGAATTCTATAAAAATATCCACTAAAAATAAAAGACCCTAATTCGGGTCAACTTTTTAAAATTTTATATAGCATTATGCATCCAGCGATAATCACAACCGGCCAGAAAAGTATCTTGATAACAGAAATTACCAAACTTAGTAGAGATAAAACAAATAAAATGGCTATAGCCAGAAGAATGAATACCACGAGCTTCATTGTCGGGTTTAATTGATTATATTGTTTTACTCCGTTACTTAGGATTCCCACTCTGAACTCCTATTTTTAAAGAAAAAGGCTAACCTGCACATTATAGCTTATTATACTATCAGTGTCAACGTAGAAAATCATAATTCAACTGTGGCTCGTATTCTTCTAGTGCCAGCGGAGACGGCTTCTTCTTTTGCTATTTTAAACGTGCCTATTTCCCCGGTGTGGTTTACGTGTGGTCCGCCACACAATTCTTTGGAAAATGGTTGCCCTTCGGCTGGCTCAGGGCCAATAGTGTAAACCTTTACACTATTGGGGTATTTGAGTTTGAAAAATGCCAGAGCACCCGTTTTTATCGCCTCCTCATATGGCATTTCTTTTTTGTTTACCTCGTAGTTTTTTTTAATAGCTTCATTTACCAATTCTTCAACTTGTTTAATTTCTTCCGGGGTGACCTTGCGTGGAAATGTGAAATCAAACCGTAATCTTTCAGCGGTAATGTCTGATCCTGCCTGATGGACATCATCACCCAAAACCATACGCAATGAGGCGTGTAGCAAGTGTGTGGCTGTATGTAGACGCGTGACCTTTACCAGTTCTTCTTCGTTGCCTGCTTTTAGTTCGCCGGTATCGAGTATTAATCCATGCCCGCCAAATTTTTTCTCGGAACCTTCTCGAGATTTTGATTGATGTTTTTTAAATTCCTCGTCAAAGTCCTCACGGGTTAGTTTTTTTGTTTTTTCTGGTTCAGTGTCCTTGATTACCTCAAAAGGCATGCCAAAACTCTCATACAATCTAAATGCTTCTTTTGCATCAACTTCGCGGATTGTACCCAACTCTTTTCTAGCCTTATCAAGAGTTTTTTTAAATCTTTCGTACTCCTCTCTAAGCGTTAAAATAATTTCATCTTTTTTAGTAGTAAGGTCAGAATAATGATCGCCGTATACATCGATAATCGGTTGGATGTCAAATATACCAAATGCCAAGACTCTGCGCATTAATCTTCTTAAAACATAACCTTGATCTTTGTTTGATGGTTGTATGCCGTCTGCAATTAAAAACACTGAAGCTCTTAAATGGTCAGATACGATTCTTTTTTGTCTTTCAGACAAGCTTGTCGGTAAGTTAGATGTTGTTGGCTCAAAAAGATCAGTTTCGAATATGTTCTTTTTTTCCTGGACTATCATGGTCAGTCTCTCAAGCCCCATGCCGGTATCTATGCCTTTTTGTTCAGATGGTTTCAGTTTGGCCTCACCTTTTAATAGCTTATCTCTTGAGCCATCGCAAAAGAATTCGTTGAATACGATATTCCATATCTCCACATCCTTCCCATTCCCATTTTTGCAGTATATTTCAGTTGTTGGACCACAAGGTCCGGAGTTGCCAGTTGGTCCCCAAAAAACATCTTCCATTCCCTCTTCCCGAACATCAGTTATGCCAAGTGACTGCCATATTTTTTTAGATTCCTCATCTTTGGGTACGGCGGAAGATCCCTCAAATACGGTTACGTAAGAAATTTCAAGTTTAATTTCTTGAGTGATAAATTCATGCGCGTATTCAATCGCCTCTTTTTTCCAATAGCTTGTGCTGAGTTTTGTCGAGGCGCCTCCAAAAGAAAAATTACCCAACATTTCAAAAAAAGTCAGATGTGATTCGTCCCCAACCTCATCAATATCAGAAGTACGAATGCATTTTTGAATTGTGACGGTATTTAGAGAGCCGAAATCCTTAATTGGATCAGCTTCGCCGGTATAATAAGGCTTGAATTGTTGCATGCCGGCGGTCGTAAAAAGAACCGACGGATCTGTCGGAAGCAGGGAGCTTGATGGCACAATTTTGTGTCCACGCTTCTCGAAAAACTTTAGGAATTTTTGACGTATGTCCGAATGAGTCATAAGATAATTCTAGAATAAAAAAAACACGCTTTCAATGCGCGTTTAACTTTTCAATACTTTTTGAGCATAAAATAAGCAGAAGTGAATAGCACTGCTGCGGCAATTGGAGTCGCAAGCTTGCCTATTAGTGAAATGTAAGCATTTTTGAGATCTTCCGGTCTTGGATTGCCTTGCGCTGCCTCTTTGTTGAGTTCCATGATAATTATTATATCTGGCCAGAGACTAATCTTGCTCCACAAAATGATTATAATGAATAAGACTAATGTTATGGTTGGTGCCAAATAATGACTCCTTTTTTGGTTTAATATGACTATCTTTTGGATTGCCACTTTTTAAGCAACTTGCTCGCTAGTTTAACCAAAAACAAAATTATTGCAACTATCAAGAACAGCCATATAAGCCAGAGGATTAAAGTTATGGCTAATCCTAATAAAGAAAAAACCAAGGAAAATAATTATTAGAGACTCAATTAATTTCATGTGCCTATTTTAGTACTCAAAAAACAAAAAGTAAAATTTAAAACAAAAAAGCGGCTTAGCCGCTAGGAATCGATATCTGGTTGAAGTTGTCTTCTGAGGTTTTCAGTGTAGCGACGCCAGAAACACAATGAGGAACACCCAATGAGAATGCTTATTGGTCCTAATATAATAAGCAAAAAGAAGCTTATTTTTGGTGCATCCAAAACGTAAAACTTACCATAACACAGTTTTGCATTCGTAGCTGTATCACAGTGCCACATCATGACATATGCGGCGATGCCTCCCAGGACCCACAACGTAAAAATTACAAGTAGCAAAAAATTTATTAACACAAAGACTCCTCTTGTGAATATCTTTTTAAATTTTAGCAGATATTTATAAATTGTCAATACCAACTAAACTCAGAGACGAGGATAACTATTTTTGAGAATGTATCTTTTTTATGAACTTTTTGACTAGTTTTATAATAAATAAAACTATGGCTACTATCAAGAACAGCCACATGAGCCAGATGGTGAGGCTTATAACTAGCCCGAGCAGGAATAGGGCAATAAATACGATGATTAGCGTTTCTAAAAATCCCATTACCAATATAATAGCACTTTGTTTAATAAAAAACCACTACTGATGTAGTGGGGTATGTGAATATTCTACGGGGGTGTCTTCTTGTCCTTCTGTTCTCACGTCTGTGAAAAGAATTATGGCCCAGCTTGGTAATCTCGAATCATCTTTTTTTAAAAAACCAAAAAGAAAATAGCACACTGGTGATATTTTGTCCAATGAATGGTATCGTCGATGTGGGTGGCCAGAGGGATTCGGCTTTGACTCTCGTCGCCTTCCGGCAGCTCGGTCTAGCCACCACCTCGCGGTTCCGACTAGCTCAATGCTCTCGGAACATCGCTCCGGTGTTCGAATCCCTACACGAGCCAAACTTTTGTCTCGCTTGGGTGGCCAGAGGGATTCGAACCCTCGGTCCCTGCTGCCACAGAGCAGTGCTTTACCGCTAAGCTATGGCCACCATGCGGATTATTTTACTATAATGTCACTGTTGCGTCAAAAAAAGCTCATTTTGGCGGTTTTAATTAATTTGTACCTATATCAATCTGGGCGCCGAGAGTTCTCAGTTTCTCAGGAACATGGGCATAGCCTCTTTCCAAATATTCAATACCAGTTACTGTGCTTTCACCATCGGAAATTAAGGCGGCAATAACATATGCGAACCCGGCTCTCAGATCCGGTATGTTAATTATTGATCCTGAGAATTTACTCGGACCTTTGATTACACAGCTGTGCAGATGTCTTTTGCTCTGGAAACGGCACGGCGTTCCTAGGCAAAAAGGTGCTAAGTCTATATCCGCCCCCATTTTTTTTAGTGACTCTGTGTACCCAAAACGATTTTCATACACGGTATCATGTATTACAGAAAGTCCTTCGGCCTTGGTAAGAGCAACGGCCATCGGTTGTTGCCAGTCTGTCATGAATCCCGGATGTACATCAGTTTCAATGTGTATGGGCTGTATGTTTTTTGAACTTCTGAAAAACATCATGCCATCAGCATAAGGTTCATAACCTCCTCCAATAGAACGGAACACTTTTAAGAAAGAAATCAGGTCATCCTCTACAGCATTTTTAATAAAAATACGTCCGTTTGTGGCAATGGCCAGTGATGCAAATGATGCGGTCTCTATTCTATCGGGAATAGTATGGTGTTCTGCGCCACGCAAAGAAGCAACTCCGGATACAGCGATGTTTCGTTCGCCTTCCTTGATTATTTTCGCCCCCATTTTTTTAAGAAACGATATTGTGTCCCAAATTTCTGGTTCGGTAGCCGCATTTGATATAACGGTGGTGCCCTGTGCAAGAACTGCACTCAAGATAATATTTTCGGTGGCTCCTACGCTGGGATAAGGTAGATTAATATGAACCAGATTGGGGCCGTTGCCTTTTGCATGAGGTATTTCAAGTCCAAAGCCGGAGGGAGAATTACTAGATGCTTCGTAATACTGTTCATTGGAATCTATGTTTGCACCCATGCTTTTTAGCGCATTTATGTGAAAATCAACCGGTCGCGAACCAATCTTACAGCCACCCGGTATGGGAACATGCGCTCTGCCGGCGCGGTGCAGTAGTGGACCTATGAGTAGAATGGGTATCCTATTGTAATGCTGGAAATCTTGGCTAATGCGCGTATTAATTATCTTGTTAGTCCGAACCTTTAGTGTAGATCGACTTAACCATTCATAAGATGTGCCGATTTCAGTAAGTATATTCAACACTGTTTCTACTTCACTTATTTTTGGAACGTTATGAAATATACACGGTTCCGAAGTAAGCACGGAAGCCACAAGTTGTTTAGTTATTGCGTTTTTTGCGCCAGACACGCTTATTTCACCATTTAAGGGTTTGCCACCGTTAATTCGGTAATATTTCTCTTTGGAACTCATTTCCGCCTCATTAACTTTTGAATGTTCTATATGGGGCAAACAATAAACCAACCCAGGTTTACTTACAAGCCAAAATGAGATATAATTCGGTTCTTATGCCGTTTTTAGTTGAAGAGATAGAAGTGGGTTTCAGGGGTTAGAATTTTGTGGTATAACCCCAATATGCCATACAAAAACAGAGAGGATCTTTATCGAGCTCAAAAACAGCACAGATTAAGAATTAGAAAAAAATTAATCCTTCTTTTATCAAAAAATGAATGTATTGATTGCGGTGAAAAAGATTACAGGGTTCTTGATTTTGATCATATTAGGAGGAGAAATAAATTCAAATCTGTTTCGGAAATGAGATCGGGGCACTATTCTTGGAAGTCTGTATGTGCCGAAATAGCTAAATGCGAAATAAGATGCGCGAACTGCCATAGGCGGAAAACTTATAAAGAAAATGAAAAAAATATATAAAAAATAACCCCTCGTAGCTTAATGGATAAAGCAGGACTCTTCTAAGGTCTTGATGGGGGTTCGATTCCCTCCGAGGGGACTGAGCAAGGTGAAGGTAACAAGAGACAAATTAAGCGCAAGGTTTTAGCGGGCTTGCCCGCCGAAACTTTAGTGAAGGCGGGCCGTAGTGTAACGGTAGCACGAGACGTTTGGGACGTTTTAGTCCGAGTTCGAATCTCGGCGGCCCGACCAGGTTAAACCTTTAAAATTATTTTTGTTTTAGGTCTTTTGTGCGACTGTATCTTGACGACCGAAACTTTAGTGAAACCTGCCTTCGCAGTCTAAACGGGCTTTGTCCGTCGTAACCTGCTACGGCAGGCGAAGACGGGCTGTAGTACACCGGTAGTACGCGCGATTCGGGTTCGTGAGAACCGAGTTCGATTCTCGGCAGCCCGACTGAGTAAAATGAAGGAGGGATGAAGCAAGTCGACTGCTCGGCTTGTGGCGAGAGGAGAACGGCGGAGCTTTGTTTGGGTCGCATGGGGCGATCCAAACAGCGAGCAGGTGGCTAGCCCGAGCCGCCGGAAGGCGGCGAGAGGCAAAGCCGATTCTCGGCAGCCCGACTGAGATGCAAAACACGCCATTCTGTGGCGTGTTTTGGTGAGAAGCCTTTATTTATTATTAAGATATCAATTTATGTCTAACGTTTGGAAAAAATTAAAGAAAGATTTAAACAGTAAGCCGATAATGGTTTTAGCACCCATGGCCAATGTGACTGATTCACCATTTAGGCGAATTGTTGCAAAATGCGGCAAACCGGATATTTTCTTTAATGAGTTTATTTCTTGCGATGGGTTGTTTTCTAGCGGCAGGGATAAATTGCTAAAATTTTTGCGATTCACCTCAGTGGAGCGCCCTTTGATAGTTCAGTTTTTTGGATCACGGCCGGATAATTTTTATAAATGTGCCCAACTAGCTCAGGAGTTTGGATTTGATGGAATAGATATAAATATGGGGTGTCCCGATAGAAGTGTCGAGAAACAAGGAGGTGGCGCGGCATTGATAAAGAATCCAAAATTAGCGCAGGAAATAATCAAAGAAACAAAACGCGGTGCTGGATCTCTGTCTGTTTCAGTAAAAACCAGGTTGGGTTACAACAAAATCGAGATTAAAGAATGGATTCCTCGTATTCTAGAAATGGATATCGAAGCCCTGTCTGTTCACGGGCGAACCAGAAAGGAGATGTCATCGGTTCCGGCGCATTGGGATTATCTTGGAGAGATTGCCGAAATGGTTCACGGAAGCAATGCATTAATAATTGGCAATGGTGATGTTGTAGATCTAGCCGATGCTTACTCTAAGGCCGATACATATGGATTGGATGGAATAATGATTGGTCGTGGAATATTTAAGAACCTTTGGTTTTTTAATAAAAAACAAAAAATCATAAGTCCGAAGGAGAAAATTAAAATTTTAAAAAAACATCTGGAACTATTTAGTCAATTTTGGGGTGAGGATCAAAATTTTGATGTCATGAAAAAGTTTTTTAAGGTGTATATTAACGGCTGGCCAGGAGCAAATGATCTTAGGGCTAGACTAATGAATACAAAAATTAAGAAAGATGCCGAATCAATAATAGATTCCATTTTTTAGAGTTTTTTGATATTCTTTAATGGATTAAATATCATGCGGGCATAGTACAGTGGTAGTACATTAGCCTTCCAAGCTAAGGACAGGGGTTCGAATCCCCTTGCCCGCTCCGAATAAATTAAAACCATCTTAATGAGATGGTTTTAATTTATCTCTGCGGGCAAAGCAAGCCAACTGCTTGGCTTGTGTGGGGATGAGAACGGCGGAGCGTTATCCCGCAAGCTTGCGGGATCGCGAGCAGGTGGCTAGACCAAGCCGAGCGACGGCGAGGCGAGAGGTAAAGCCGAATCCCCTTGCCCGGCTATAAAAAGATTTCCGGGATACTCAAATCCATAATATTGACTAATTATCCATAAACTTACATAATATGTTATAAGTTTGTTGAAAAGGAGCGGGAAGTGATATCAACAGAAGCTAGGGATTTGCCTGTCCCCGCTGGGGTAACCATACCTTTTGAAGGGTGTTATCCTCAAAAAAGTATTGAATTTCTTGAGCAAGCTTTGAAAGAAAAAAAGACTGTAATCTACGGTGGACTTTCTATTCTGGGCAATGAAGGGTATATGGCAAGGGTAGTTGCGATTTTTAAACCAGGACTAATCATTCCAAGTGGTTGGGGATATATCGATGGTGGACCTCCCGGAACTCCTCAGGGACTCTTTCGTGTCAACCTGTTGAGTTTACGAAGTTGGCCTCTCCTATCGCCTAATTACATGGTTTATGTTGCTGGAGAAGCACGTTCATCTATGAGCGATCGCTTCACACCGAAAGAAGATTTACATAATATTATTAGTTGGGCATTGTCCCATATTCACGACTAGTCACCTTTGGACCCCGATGGGTCCTTTTTAATTGACTTCAATCATTCTCTAAAATTAGGATATAAGATATATCAATGACCATCTCGCTCCAATAAATAAAAAGCGGCAAGATTGCCGCGGTAATTTGTTAAATATTATTAAGATCTAAGCCCAGTTCGTGGAGAGCTTTTTTTGCTGACCAATAACCTATTTGAGTGAGCATTTTTTTGATCTCTTCATCAAAGTCTAAAAAAAGAATGTAGGGCAAATCTGTCTCGGGTCTAATAAATACTATTTTGCAATTACCTCGTTTTTCTAGCGCAGATTCAAGGCGCAAGCGGGAGTGGTGATATATGTTTATCAGAGTTACCCTGCTTAAAAATCCTGGCCAGTTTGATTCTTTGGGGTCATTTTCGCTGAAAACTGGAGGGTATCCTCGATAGGCGTCTATTACAAAGATGAGATCGCAGCCGCTGTCTACTAATCTTTGGATGGCCATGTCGTTTGAGAATGCACCGTCAACTAGTACCTGACCATCTATTTTTTTTGGTTCAAAGAATGGAACGATGGCGGCTGAGGCCATACATATATCCAGAAGTCTGTTTTTGTTATCTAGCGAGTTTTGAAAAAATACCGTTTCTCCTGTTTTCAAATCCGTAGTAATTATTTCAAATGGTATTGTTGATGGGCTAAAGATATCATCTAGATTACGATTAAAATACTTTGTCATGTATCTTTTTAGTGGCTCTGAATCAAGCAGCGAGGATCTTTTGAAGGGGTGACTTATGGTTTGAATGGGATGAAATTTTGAAATATTCTTTGGAGTTAATCCCATCCAAGATTCCGAAACATCAGAAAATGCTCTTGCCGAAAATAGCGGAACAGCGAAAGATCCGGCCGAGCTGCCAATTATTCTGGTGATCGGTATATTGTGTGCATCTAGAGACTTAATTAGAACAGGTACGGCACCGCTACCTAGGCCAAGATTACCGAACCCACTTCTCAAAAAAATACCCGCCTTATTCATAAAAATAAACCTCTTTTTAAGGATCAACTTTCTATGATATAAATTTAAACACTTTTGTAAATTAAACAAGCAGGTTGTGAACAAAAAACACAACCCCGATATTATCGGGGTTGTGTTAAATTTAAATATTCCGGATCCGAAATACTAAATTTTATAGAACAGCTTCTTTTAAAGCTTTGGCTGGTGTGAACTTGGCCTTTTTTGAGGCTTTTACTTGCACCATCTCTCCAGTCCTTGGGTTACGGGCAGTTCTGGCTGGACGATCAACTACCTTAAAAACCCCAAAACCGCTCAAATTTAACTTCTTATCACCTGACTTCATGGCCTTAACTACTTCTTCCAAAAGACCATCAAGTGTCTCTCCTGCTTGTTTCTTGGAGACATTCCATTTCTCAGCCAAAGTCTGTACAAATTGATTTTTTTTAATTGGCATATAGCACCCCCTTTCTGCGTTAGAATCTAGAAGCTAGAATTTAGTAAAAACTATTCTCTACCTTCTACTTCCTAATTTATCTTGCATATTCTATTGCTCTTGTTTCTCTTATTACGTTAACCTTTATTTCTCCAGGATATTTCATTTCTGATTCAATTTTTTGTGCTACGTCTCTTGCTAATTTCAATGCGCTCAGATCATCTATTTTTGTAGGTGTAACGAAAATTCTCAATTCTCTTCCTGCTTGTATGGCATAAGATTTTTCTACTCCCTCAAATGAGTCAGCTATCCTCTCTAGGTCGCCAAGTCTTTTTATGTATATTTCTACAGTGTCTCTCCTTGCCCCTGGTCTAGCACCAGATATAGCATCAGCAGCCTGTACTATGCGTGATTCTGGAGTTGAGTAAGGATATTCCTCATGGTGTGCTTCCATTGCTGCCACGACCTTCTCATCTATACCGAATTTTTGTAGGATCTTGCGGCCTATCTCAACATGGGTACCCTGAACTTCATGATCAACTGCCTTCCCAATATCATGGAACAATGCTCCTTTTTTTGCAACCATCGAGTCTGCTCCAAGCTCTGATGCCAGCATCCCAGCAACGTGCGCCATTTCTATCGAGTGCAGTAATACATTTTGGCCGAAACTTGTCCTGAAAGCAAGACGACCGAGAAGATATGTCAGCTTGGGATCAACTGCTCCAACCCCCACTTCAAACAAAGCTGCTTCGCCTGCCTGTTTTATTTTATCATTTATTTCAAGGCGGGACTTCTCTACCGTCTCCTCTATCCTGGCTGGATGAATACGGCCATCAGCAATAAGTTTGTCTACGGTTAACTTGGCTATCTGTCTACGTACCGGATCAAAGCCTGATATTATAAGGACTTCTGGGGTGTCATCAATAATTATATCAACTCCAGTAAGTCTTTCAATGGTTTTTATGTTGCGACCCTCTTTTCCGATTATCTTTCCCTTGACTTCGTCTGACGGCAAAGAGACCACTGTGGTAGTTGCATCGGATATGTGTGAACCTGCATAACGCTGCACAGCGGTTGTTAGTATTTCTTTGGCCTTGCGATCCAATTCTTCTTTGTTAGATTGTTCAAACTTGCGCATCTTGTCGGCAAGTTCCTTCCTGTATTCATCTTCAAGATTTCTAAATAAAATCTCTTTGGCTTCATCTTTTTTTAAGGCTGCTATTTTTTCAAGTTCCTGATTCTGTTTTTGTAGCTTAACTTCAAGGTCTAATTTCAATGTTTCAGCTTCTTGGAGTCTTGATTCAACATTTTTTTTGTTAACGTCTATTTCTTTAGACCTGGAATCCAATTCTAACTCTCTTTTGCCGAGCATGCCCTCAATCCTGAGTAATTGCTGGTGTCTCTCTTGCTCTACTTTTTTAGAGTCCTCCAGTGTTTTTAAGGAGTTATTCTTAGCCTCGAGGATTATGTCCTGAGCCTTGTTTTTTGCATCAACGAGAAGGTTTTCAGCCTTATTTTTAGCTGAACTTATACGCTTATTGGTTAGAAACAGGTTGAGAAGGTATCCTATCACTAAGCCAGAAATTAAGGCTAAAATGCCCCCTATTATGGAGTATATTCCAATGTTCATTTATAAGATTAAGCATAAAAACCGATTTAATATCCTCTGCCTTCGGCAGACAATCATGTCAGCCGACACTGTTGTAGGCCAGAGAAGGTTAAGATTAGTTTGTGCTGTTTTAAGTTTGATTTATAAAACTAGACCTTCCTTAATATTAGTATTAAATGGCAAATAAGTCAATTTTAAGAAAAAACAAAGATTCGATACCATTAATTTCCCTTATTTGTTATATTTACTGTATGAACAATAAAAGAAAAACTTTTGTTTTGGCGATTCTGGACGGGTGGGGTTACAGTAAGAAAAAAATAGGTAATCCAATAGCTGCGGCCCAGACACCGAATATGGATATGTTTTCAAAAAAATACCCCATGGTTTTACTTCAGGCATCCGGTTTGGCAGTTGGCATGACCTGGGGAGAATCTGGTAATAGTGAAGTGGGGCATCTCAACATTGGGGCAGGCAGAATAGTTGAGCAGTATTTATCCAGAATTAATAGAGATATACAAGACAATTCTTTTTTTCAAAATTCAGCCCTCGTTGATTCTATCGCTCATGCCAAAAAAAATAATTCCAAGCTTCATTTGATCGGTCTTCTTACCTCTGGTACGGCACATGCCGACTTCTCTCATATTTTGGCATTGTTAGACCTTGCTTCTAGAAATGATTTAAAAAATGTATCCATGCACTTGTTTTTGGATGGTAAGGATTCTGGTCTCAATGAGGCGCCGGAACTACTCTTAAAACTAAAGGATGGTATTAGAAATTATGGTTATGAAAATATAATTACAACTTTAGCGGGTAGAAATTATGCAATGGATCGGGATAATAATTGGGATTTGACCAAGGAGGCATATGAATTAATAAGTGAGGGCAAGGGCTCAGTAGATTCAGATTTTATCTCTCTCATTTCCGCCAATTATTCCAGGGGTCTAAATGATTCAAACATGAAGCCCATTGTTGCTGACCATGATTTTAAGGGAATTAAGGATGCTGATTCTTTGGTGTTCTTCAATTTTAGAGAGGACAGCATGAGACAAATCATAAGGCCCTTTGTAGAAGATGGATTTTCATTATTTAAATCAAAGCAATTTAATGATTTATATGTGTGTACAATGACGGAATATTTGAGGGGCTCTAGATCCCATGTAGCATTTTTGCCTCCTTCGGTGCCTAACAATTTAGCAGAGGTCCTGCAGCTAAACGGCAAAACCCAGCTGCACATAGCTGAAACTGAAAAATATGCTCACGTTACCTATTTTTTTAATGGTTTGAGGGACGGTGAATTAGTTGGAGAGGTAGACGTGTTTATCGATTCAAACAAAGACCATAAATCTGCTCCAGAGATGAAAAGTGCTGAGATTGCAAATAGGGTCATAGATTATTTAGAAAGTTCGCTATATGATTTTATCGTTCTTAATTTGGCTAATGCTGATATGCTGGCTCACACTGGAAGTTATGATGTCACTCTAGCCGGTGTTGAAGCGGTAGACCGGGCGTTGGGAAGAATATTTTCTAAGTTAATTGAGAAGGAGGCGATTCTTATCGTCACCGCTGACCACGGAAATGCGGAATCCCTGGTTTATAGAGGTAGTGGTGAGGAGGAGACAAGGCATGATGATAGTCCGGTACCTCTTTATCTGATTGGTAGAGAATATGAAATTGAAAAAAGTAATTCTCGGATTACAGAAGAAACTTCCAGTGTCGCTGGTATACTGGGAGATGTAGCACCTACCATATTAGAATTAATGGGTATACCCAAACCTCCGGATATGACAGGTAAAAGTCTAATTGAACTACTTGTAAAAAATTAATTTATTATTCCCCCACCAATAACTTCCTGTCCTTTGTAGAATACTGCGGATTGGCCCGGTGTTATTGCTTTTGTGGGTTTTTGGAATTTTATCACGACATTTTTTTTATCTGATCGACTTAGGGTTGCTGCCTGGGCCTTATTTCTATAACGTGTTACAACATTCACATTGAGTGGGAATTTTGCATTTTTATTGATCCAATTGATCTCAGCAGCATGGCTTATTTTCAGGAAAAGATTAGTATCTTTTTCTGAGCCGGCTACATAAAGTATATTATTATCAAGATCTTTAGATGTAATAAAATGTGGTTTGTTGGAGCCGCTTATTTTAAATCCGTGTCGTTGTCCGATAGTATAATAGGCCGCTCCTTCATGCGTCCCTATTACTATTTTCGTTTTTGCCAATCTAACTTCTCCTTTTTTAGGTGCGATATAATTTTTTAGAAAATCGGTGATATCTAATTGTCCAACAAAACATATTCCCTGGCTGTCTTTTTTGCTGTGGTTTGGCAATCCAAATTTTTTGGCAATTTTTCTTACTTCTGGTTTGGTGTATTCACCAACTGGAAAAAGACAATACTTTAATTGTTCCTGAGTTAGGGTCCACAGGAAATAACTCTGATCTTTGTTTACATCCCTTGCTCTTAATAATTTAAAAATTTTAGAGCTTTTTGAAGATATCTCGGTTTTACGAACATAGTGCCCGGTCGCTATATAATCTGCTCCTTCAGAAAGAGCTTTTGTAAGAAATAGTCCGAACTTTATTTCTTTGTTACACATAACGTCAGGATTAGGTGTTATACCTTTTTTATATGAATTAATCATGTAGTCAGCTACTTTTTTGCCGTATTCTATTGAAAAGTCCCAAGTTTTAAATTTTATATCAAGTTTAGCAGCAACGCTCATGGCATCGAATCTATCCTCTCTCCAATTGCAGTAACTTATATTCTTATCCGGACTCCAGGGTTTAAAAAAAACTCCGACTACATTAAATCCCTGCTTCTTGATAAGCGCTGCTGCAACCGAGCTGTCTACGCCACCAGACATGGCAACGTAGATGGTCTTCTTACTTCTAGTCAGAGGAATCATTATTAATATTCTACAATTATTTTTTATTTTTGTCCATTTAAAAAACCAGGTATAATCCTGATTTAAACTTCGTGAACGTGTTAGTCTCTTTTCCCGTGGCACTGTATTTCGTGCAATGCTTTGAGGTTTATGATGATACGATTTCCGCACAATCTGCAGGTTGAACAGCACGCAACGACGTGTTTTTTGGGAACTCTTTCGGAATGGCATGAACATGTGCATTTGTGTGTGCATTTGACGGGCATTGTTAAATAGCTCCTTTTTATTAAACCTCGCTTATACTATTGTATATTGAAATTATTGTAAACTCATTGGCAGTGTGTTATAATCAAAAAGGTCGAAAGAGATTCTTTAGACAATCGCTTACGCGATTTGTTTTGTTAAAAAGTTGGAATGGCTACGTAATTATTTTGTACGTTGCTTTTGCTGCTTATTTATAAATTGAAAACATTAAAATGTGTTGATATTGATCCAAGTGTATCTTGCGACTTCGTGGCTTCTGGTGCCGATAATGCTCAAGTTATGAGCGATATGATGGCTCATGCCAAGGAAGCACATGCCGACAAGGTTGCTGGCATGTCAGATGACCAAGTGAACGAAATGATGATGCCGCATATCAAGGAAGAAGTTGAAGCTGCTATGTAGTTTCGAATCAAAAACCCCTGAGCTTGTCGAAGGGGTTTTTGATTGGCCGGGTTTATATAAAACAAGAGCCCGAGTTTGCTCGGGCTGGTTATGAAAGTAGCTCTTTGGTCTCGCGACGTAGCGCGACCTTATCTTTCCTTCTGTCATATCCAGTTTTTGGAATATGTACCCCGCCGGTTTTTTGGGGAAGCGGGATTCTCCACTTGGGAAAATCCTCCCGCTTGATAATAATCGTGTTCGGTTTTTTCATGGTTCCTCTCCCTTCCGAAATTTAAAATAATTAACTTTTAAACTTTGGAAGAAACCCCACGTTGCTGCGTGGGGTATAACCAATGACTGTACCTGGGAGGAGGAATACCAGATCCTTTCCTCGAGACGGCCGCTAAGCCGTACGCCCGAGTAATATCGCCTTGCCCCTTGGGCAAGGAGCCTCTACCCGCAATGATGCCAGTACCCGGTTTTCCACACCGAATACCGATACAGAACCAACGACCACGGGTTCAGCTTGCCGCTCCCCAGGGAGCCGGTGTCTTCGTCCGTTCGCTGCCGTTCTTCATCAGTCGGTATGTGGACCAGGCACAGTCAAGATTTGCTGCTTGCTTCTAGAGAGGTGGGCCGGACCGTTCCGACACAACATAGGATACCACCTTCACGCTGCAGTGATCAGCTGCTGTCACGTTTATCCCCCATACCCGAGGGTCTCTCCAACTTGTCCTTTTCAAGATTTATCGCCATCCAGCGCGTCTCGGTCAGGAGCCACACTGACCAAAGCTGGTCTTGACGTTGGTGTGGTCAGAAGCAAGCAGAACTTTTGTACTAAAGGTACATCTGAAGTTGCAATACTTGTACTAAATCTATCCAAGCGTTGTATCCTCAGATGTCCCTTCAGGGACATCTTCACCTCACAGCCCACGTTGGTGAAACATGTGCTAAGGGCTATCCTTAAGATTTGTAAAGCTTTGCCAAATTATACTTGGCATTGCGGGTTTTTCGCCGACCCGCGGATCCGTCTAGTTCGAATCCCGATCCTTGTTTCCAAAAAGCCGTTAATTATCCAGAACATTAGAGATCTTTTTAGAATCTCTTATAAAAATGTGTGGTGTTTGTGACAAAACAGGTTTTTAAGCCAGTAGTGCCGTTTTGCTCTGGTCTAACTTACTTTCCAGATGCCATTCCGGATGGCTGTTTCGCTTTTGGGCAAAACTTTTTAACAAAGAATAGTGCACTAGTTGGTTACCTTTGGGGTGGAATGTTTGTAACCAAGACATGTCATAACTTAAGCTTACATTACAAGTATAGCAGAGTCATTATAGTTTGTCAAGAGGCACTGACAGAATATCGCCTTAATGTCAAAAGAGCTTTATTTTTAAGTCTTTTTTGTGTATTTATCGTAAATAAGTTACCTGACAATAAATTTAAACAAGTTAAGTTGAGGTAGATTTTTTATAAAATAAATGGGGTACCGTGATGACGGGCTTGCCATTTAGGCTTTTGCCGCCACCAGGGTACCCCTGGTCTAAAAAGACTTTCTTTGCCCCTAGTATCAAACTGGGGCTGAACAAAGGAATCGTTGATTTAGCGCTCTATCCTCTATGCTATAACTAATTTTGACTTGCGCCTTACCACTGTCCCATCTATCCTTCCTACTCTTGGTCCCGCGGAGTGGGTCTGTGGCCCGGCCGTACACTCTTCGTCGTCTGACAAGTGTACGGCCGGAGCCTACCATCCTCCACCCATGGCAACCTCCAATCTGAAAAGAGTATAGCATATAGCCATACTAGTGTCAAGTGATTAGCCACGGAGAGTACCCCATTTATTTTAGTTAGAATTCCATATAAGGTAAAATATGGCTTTCATGGTTGCGGCAATATCCTTGTCTTCTATAACCACACCTACCGGCTTGGCTTTATAGGTTGCGATCGCAACCTTATTATCAAAAATAGAAATATCAGCAGTTATGGGAAAAGTATCTGAAGAGATATGTTTTGTGGATCTTAGTTTTGATGGATCATTCGCGCTTTGAATCGGACCGTCTTTACGTGTGTAGAGAACCATAGTTTCAATACCTGCGGCGACCCTTCTCTTGGTGTAATCCGTCTCATGTTTTGGGAAGATTTCGAGAAGTTTGTCTAGATTAGTAAATGCTTCTATTTTCTTATCGCCGGCGGTTAAGAAGTCTTCTTGCATTGCTTTTGCCCCTGCAAGACCTTCGAAGAATCTAACTTTTGGCCTATCCCCCGCTCCGGCAAAAATATCATTTAGCTGTGGCAGAATCCTGTTCATTTCCGTTTTTTTGAGATCCAAATCCTTTTCAATCATACTGAGCATATTGAGTAATCGGTTTGGAGATTCTGCAGAGTAAAACGTCTTTTTGCCTCTTTGAAATTCGCTCATTAATCCTTTTGACTTGAGAGATTCAATTTGGAGGTAAGCCGTAGGTCGATTTATGTCAGCTTTTTTAGCAATATTCTGAGCAGTTTCTGGGCCGGAATCTAAAACAGCCATGTAGACCTTGGATTCTTTTTCTGAGAGACCCAAATTTTGAAGTTCTTTTTCTAGCATGTTCTAATTATAACACGAGATAGCTAAATGTGTACAAACAGATCAAGGTTTTTTATCGCCTGAAATTTTCTAATATAGTCAAGAGTCTCTTGCCTGAATATGCGGCTTGCGCTGGATGTATTTAATTGGCTACTGAACCAAGCCAGACCTAATTTGTTTACCGAGTTGACTACCCTGCCTGGCCCGCCATTATATGCTGCTGCGAGCATTTCTTCAGTAATACCCAATGAATTAGTTATGTCCTTCCTCGTTATTTTTGATAGGATATCTTTTTTATGGCTGTCAAAAAATAAAACCATTGCTTGGATTGCGTTAACGTGATTGGCCATTCCTAAGTTGTAGTCTTTTATTAACTTTGCCTCCGGATATCTAGATACCATATTGTCGTATGTTGGTTCAATGAATTGGGCCAAGCCAGAAGCTCCTGCCGGTGAACCAGTGTATCTATAGGCTAACTCCTGATTAGCTCCTATTATGGCAAGTACTCTTTCGCCGAGAAACTGGCCATCATCAACGGAGTTTCTAAAACCATCCGGATCGATGTGTTCGACAACCATTATATTTCTCAATATATCCTTACTTATAACGTCAGTTATCAATAAATTTGATTCCACTTTTGATTTAACCTCTTTTTTTGTTAGTTCTGAAAACGCTTTATCAATATTTTCTTCCAGGTATGCCCTTCCTGCGTTTATTATCTCTTTTTTGTGAATGGCTGAAGAGTAGGGAGTATATATGATATCAGTATAGGGCGCGCTGGATTTTTCCGACAGCCCCGTTAGGTATTTGCTGGGGAATAAGTATTTATTTGCAATAACAATTAAATCGGGCATGTCTGTTATGGAATAGTCTGTATTGAAGCTGTTCCACCAGTTTATTTTGAGAGAGCTTCCGACGTCTACAATGTCATCATGAAAAATTGATTCTTCGGGTGGAGATACTGTTTGAATATTTATAATGCCTGTTTTTTTATAGTCCCGAGTATCCTGCTCACTAACCCAAAGCCTTGTTTCAAAGATTTCTCCTGTTTTTATGTTTAAAATAGCTAATGCAATTTGTTTGCTTGTTAACTCCCCCGCCCTAGTTCTATATAAAAGTGGCACAGAGTCTCTTAATAAATTTTGGCCCTCTCTTATTTTGTCTGATAGAGAATATTTTGGCATATTTTTTATTAATGAAAAATCGGCAGAATTTATTACCGCTAGTTCTTTGGTGTATGAAAAATCAGATCTTAAAAAAAGACCCACAATTATAAAACACATAACCAACAAAGAGATACTCCTGAATCTCAAAAAAGATAAAATTTTGTTTTCTCTGGGCCTAAGTAGGTTTATTTCTTTTTTCATATTCTACAAGCTATAAGTTTTGCTCTATGATCGCAGCCTTGTTTTGTACAGAATTAGCGTAAATATTGCAGGCTCGGTTTGTGCTGGTTGCACTTCCGCAATAATATCTTTTGGAGGCAGCTATTTCGCCTGCTTTTGTTTGGCTACCAGCTCCATCTTTTGAAAGCTTGGCCGCAGCTGCAGTGAAGGCATCTTCGATGTTCCAGGGGTCTGCCGGATTATGTCCTGTTTTTCTTGAAACCTCTTCCCTATAACCCATCCAAGTAGATGGTATGAATTGAGCAGGCCCCATGGCTCCACCCCAACCTGAGCCGCAAGAAATTGGCGTCTGGAATGGGTCTCTCCCTAGTTCTGCGGTGATAGTAAGAAATAAGTGCAGGTCTCTGGTTGGGTGTATCCCCTTGGTGTAGATTTGCCCATTTGAAGCACGGCGAGTGGCCCCGCTAGTTCCATCGACGATGTAGCATTTACCAACGTTGCTTCCCAAGGCGCTTTCCTGTTCAAGCTCAGCCAGTAAAAATGCCGGCCGTATACCATATGCAATTGCTGCTAATTGGCCGTACTTGATAGCGTCTTCTACGCTTACACCGTTTTGCTGCAAGTATGTTACCTGTTCACGAATGCGTTCAATATCTTGTTTGGATTGTTTTAGTAATTGTTGGAATTTTGACTCTTCACCCTTTGTTTCTTTTAGTATTTTATCTTTTTGTCCTTTTGTTCGATCCAAACTTTGTTTTTCAGATTGTTCTAGGTTTTTTAATTTTTCAAGTTCATTTTTTTTATCAAGTAAAACCTCCTCCTTTTGTTCAAGATCTCTTTTTAGTTCATTAACGCTTACAATTGTAGTTCTAAGTTTATCTTGAGTATCTTGAAGATCTTGAAGGTTATCAAAAAAATCAGATATCGTTTCATTTTTGAAAAGTATTTCAGTTAGATTTTCCTGATCAGCTTGATGTGTGAGGCGTATATATTTAGCCAAAGCCTCTTTCTGAAGATCTATTTGAGATTGAGCCAAAATTATCTGGTCCTGGGTTTGGCCGACCTCAAAGTTAGTTTGATCAATTGAAATCGCCAGACTTTTTATTTCAAGTTGTACTTTGTTTATCTGGGCGTTAAGACTCCAGATCTCGCCCGAAAGTGTTTTGGCTTTTTGACTATTTTCATCTATCTCCTGCTGATATATATCTATTTGTTGTTGGAGTTGTTCTATCTGTTGATTTCTAGCATTTATCTCTTCTTGTATATCAGCCCGTACATTAAAAGAAGGCCAGACAAAGACAAAAAAAGCTAACAAAAAAACTGGCGCAATAAATTTATTCATTACATCAATTATAACAAACTTAAGTCAAATTTTTTAGGGCTGTAAAATTGGCTCCACCCTATCGTTTATAGAAATTACAACTTCTTTTACTGTTGGGAATTGTTTGGCAGTGGTTTCTATTTGTTGTCTTATGGATGTCACAAGGCATGAGCCAGCAACGCCTTCGTCAAGTTTGCTGTCAAAATCAAGATAAGCGATATTATTTTCTATTTTGGCTGAATTTAGCTTAACACCAGAATTTATTGAAGTGTAAAAACCTGCTTCTAATTCTTCGTGTGCCGGTCCTTTCAGTAATTCTTCTATTGATGTTTTGAGTGGAGTTTGGGTTTTATTCGATGTCCTTGCTACGGAGTAAGTTTTTTGACAGGTTATTTCCGGGTCAAGATTATTGTTTAGATAATAAGAAAAAAATGAGGTTGAGTTTTGTTGTAAGTCTAATTCCCAAGTTGTCTTGTGAATATCCTCGCCATCTTTAGCTGAGATTTCCATAACAGCAAGAATTATTTTGTCCGGCACAGTAGACAGTATTTTAGTTAGATCAATTTCTTGATGGAAGTACCCAAATATGCCAGCATCAGGTGCGCTTGTCATAAATGAACCTACGTATAGTTGTTTACTGTTACCATCACTTACGCGATAATTTATCGTGTTTTCAAAGGCCCTTCCCTTGCCGTAAATGACAAACTTAGTGCCGATGATTTTAGTTTCCTGAGTTGGTAAAAATACTTCAATTTCTTTTTGTTTCTGGGCGGTATTTGGGGTCTGCACCTCGAAACCTTTCTGGGGGTCAATTGGATAAAAATACTGATTATAATAATAGAAAAAAACCTCAGCAATTACTGCAGTAATTCCTAAAATAATGATTATAATAAGGCGCCTACTCATCTTTCTATAAGTCTAACAATTCGCCCTGACCTAATGTACTTGACATTGTTTATCATGTATGTTTAAGTTAGTTATCTTTAACAATAGGGCATGGTACACCAATGGCCGAAGACGATCTAGTTTTAGAGCGCAGTGGAGCCAAAAATTTGCGAGAATACTTCAAGGAAACTCGCGAGATGAGGGATATGCTTGTTTGGATCTGGAAAGATCTTATGAGCCCCGAGGGTAAGAAGTTTATAGGGCACGTTAGTTGGGCCTTATTGATATCAGCAATAATTGAGATATTAAATCCCATTAGTGTAAGGATGGTTATCGACGGCTTAAGTCAGGGCGAGGGTGGAGAATCTCTGATCGTAAAAGGTTTTGTGTTCATGGCGATCCTCTATGTGATCAAGCGTTTAGCTGAATATTGTAAGGCCATATTTCGTGAATTCTTATTCGACAAAAATCTCAGAAAACTAAGTAATAAAACTTCTCTTTTATTTTTTGAGAAATCTCTAGGCGCTCATACTAGTGACAGTCCCTTACTTAATGAGTCTACCGTCAGAAAGGGTCATGATCGGGTTCAAGAATTACAAAACATGATGGCATATGAAGGACTCGAAACAATATTGAACTTATTGATTGCATTTATTGCAGTCTGGGTATTAGATGTCAAATTGGGGCTAACAGTAACTGCGATAGGTTTGATGCATGTGGCCTGGTCAACCTTCTTAAATCAGAGAATGCTCCGTGATTGCTCGCCAATTGAAAAACGTTGGCGTCACTTAACTAGACATCGAACCGAAAGGTGGAATCGAGTTGAAAGGGTCAAAATAAGTGGTCGTGTTGAAGCCGAACTGGACTACATGGAGAAATATTATCAAGAGACTGTTGTTCAAGATAGAAAATTCTGGATCTGGTTTATAAGGCATGCATCGATTCGAGGCACAATAGCCTACGCTATCGGTAATTTGGCGATCGTCGCTTATGGTGCTTATCTGGTTTACACGAATCAAATGTCTCTGGGTTGGATCTGGCCTTGGATTTCTTATAGCAAAAGTCTTGTAGATAATCTTTGGCGCATAGGAGATATAGAACAAAAACTTAATTTCTTCACGCCTTATATTATGGCGCTTAAGAATGCCCTGAGTTTCCCAATTGGCATAACTAGGGCTGCTAACCCTGTTGTGCTAACAACAGATAATCCTTGTAGGATAGAGTTCCATAATGTATCACATCGTTTTCCTAGCAAATCAAAGGACAACAAAGAAGCACCATCAGTGCTAAATAACATATCTTTTGTGATAGAGCCTGGTCAAAAGCTAGCCTTAATAGGACCGACTGGCGCTGGTAAATCTACTATTATGAAATTGTTGCTCAGATACATGGATCCAACCTCCGGGTTTATTACGATTGATGGAGTAGATCTAAGAGAGATTGATCTTAATTCATGGTGGTCAATTGTTGGTTATATTCCTCAAGAACCTCAAATAATGAATGGCACTATTCGGTACAACCTTACCTATGGTATGACCTCCGAAGATGCTGAGCAGATAGCCGAAGATGAACTGTTACGCACAATGAAGATGTTGCAGATAGATTTCGATGATCTAGATACAAACATAGGTTATGGAGGAGTTAAACTTTCTGGTGGCCAAAAACAAAGACTTATGATTGGCGCTGCTGCTATCAAGAAACCTAAGTTCATGGTTGTTGATGAGGCAACTAGTTCTCTTGATGCAACGACAGAAAGATTGGTTCAAGAAGGCTTGGAGATGGTTTTGAATAATCGAGGAGCGTTGATAGTGACCCACCGGCTCAATACCGTCAGGCGTATGTGTGATAAGTTTGTTATGGTAGACAGTGTTCAAGGATCAGGCGGTCACATTGTGGCAGAAGCCGAAAACTTTGAGGGTTTGGCGAAACAATCCACAAGATTTAGAGAGTTGGCCAAAGACCAAGGAATAAATCTGTTGACCGGTGCAGATGCTGAATTAGTAGAAATAGGACACCATGCCATACGCTCAGATTAAGCAAATCCCAAACCCCACATACGGGGTTTTTAATTAAAAATTTTGACGTTGATGTTTCTCTTTTGATTTTCAGAAACCAGGTTTTTTAATATTGGGGCTCGGTTAAATTTGTTGGTTACAATAAGGTCAAAAGTCGGATCATCATTTATAAAATATACCTGGACAGCACATTCAATCATGCCCTCTATTACGGATTGGTAATGTTTAACTTCTTGTGGTTTAACTGCTTCAAAGCTTTGCCACTCATATTCTTTACCTACTTTTTCAAAAGTCTCAGAAGGAAGAACATAAATAAAACCCTCATGATCGCCGCCCATAAAATCTTCAGCAGATGATCCCCAGATACATATATAAGCTATGCCTTGCTCGAAGCCTATACTAAAAATACTCCTGATCGGAGAACTGAACATAAATAGCGCCGCAAGATCTACGCGATCGGTTCCAAATACGGATGCACGAGTGTGCACATGATCAGGAGAATCCTGGTTTAGTATCGGTATTAGCAGGCCTTCTATTTTGCGAGAGCTTCCGTGATATAATTTTTCCGGTTTCATAAAATTAATTATAGTGCTAATCTTAGCTTTATGATAGCCAAGATTAAAACCTATCTATTCGGTTCTATTTTTAGGCGAGGGGCTACCATTTTGACAGTTCTCACATTCGGTAGTTATCTGCTTGGTCTTGTCAGGGACATGCTTTTTGCTCGTGTGTTCGGTGCCTCTAGACTTCTGGATGTATATAATGCTGCATTTATAATTCCCGATCTCCTGCTTAATGTATTCGTCGCAGGCGCGCTTACAGCCGCCTTTGTTCCTATTTTTACTCACCTTCATGCTCGCGATGAGGACAAGGAGGCTGAGAAGGTTGCGACTACAATGCTGGTGGCAGCACCTGTTATCCTGATAGTTATCGGCATTCCTGCTTTTATATTTATGCCCAAGTTGGCAGATATGGTTGCTCCGGGCTTCCAATTTTATGACAAAGATCTGCTTGTTTTGATGGCTCGTGTTCTCTTGCTATCACCACTTATTTTTGCCGTTTCAAACACATTAGGAAATGTACTGATTTCTTTTGAAAGGTTCTGGGGTTACGGTCTTGCCCCTATTTTTTATAACCTAGGCATTATAATTGGTATTCCATTGGCTAAAATTTTCGGTCCACTGGGTTTAATAGAGGGTGTTGTAATAGGTGCCTTAATGCATCTGGGAGTTAGGGCCATTGATATATCTAAGAGTAATTTCCGGTGGAGGTTTCCGGTCCAGTGGCGTCATCCGGAATTTCTTAAAATTTTGAAATTAATGATTCCAAGAATGGCTGGGCAGCCGGTTGAACAAATAACATTTTTTATTTTCACTAGTTTGGCCTCCACGTTGGCAGTGGGTTCAATAGTAGTCTTGAGCTTTGCCAGGAATTTCCAAAGCGTGCCGGTAAGTCTTTTCGGAATATCTTTTTCAACTGCAGTATTCGCTTCATTGTCCAAAAAAGCTGCGCTTGGCGACAAGGTTGGGTTTATGCATCATTTAAAAGAAACCTCCAAGATACTTGGAGTGGTTTCTGTTCTCTCTTCTGTTTTTTTATTTTTTTTCGGAGAGTGGTTTGTCGGCTTGCTTCTTGGTGGTGGTCGTTTCAATAGCGTTGATGTGATGAGGACTGGTAAACTTCTTGCCTTTTTTGCGTTTGCGATTCCGGCCGAGAGCTTTATGCATCTCATTGCACGTTCGTTCTATGCCCTAAAAGACACCTGGACTCCACTTTTTGTTACATTGCCTGGTCTTGTGGCAATTGGTTTATTAGCAAAGGCTCTTCTTCCAGCCATGTCTCTAAACGCTTTACCGTTTAGCTATTTTATAATACTAACTAGCGAAGTTGCTTTATTGGCCTTTATGCTTTCTAGGAAAGTTAAGAAGCTTTGAGGCACTAGTTTGGATACACAACTATCATGACCTTATCGCCGCTCTTAATATAATCTTCTTCACTCGCAAGTGGCCAACCATCTCCGCCCGTTGGTGCGTCATGTATGGCTTGGTATATAACCTGATCATCGTAGATATAGTTATGTCCCCTCTTTGTTCCGACATCATTTGTTATAAAATCCCCCTCCTCCGTAACGCCTTTTATTACAAGCATGTGATAAGCTGGACCCGGAGCAGTATAGTAGGGGTTTTTTAGATCACGCCCTGAAAAAGCCACAATCACTGGCCTGCCCGCAAATAATTGTTGTTTGATGTCGTCGCTGTTCTTGACTGGCAAAACTTCAACCTTCCGGTATCCAAAATATTCACGTAAAATTATTGCTGTCTCCTCAGAAGTGGTATGAAAGTAATATCCAAATCTCTTTTTCTCCCAAGTCACCAATTTTAATATAGCCTCTTCGGCTTCACTTGTTGTTAGGGTTTTATTTTTATAAAATCCATCAACCAATATTGCTGATGTTTCCTCGCATGCTTCTTGATAGGGCAACTCCCAATTGCCTGTTGGTGCTTGGGCCATAAATGGAACAGCAAGGTTTATGCTTCCCGAGGGTTTAGTTGTAGGTGGTGGATTTTGTGTTGCTCCGCTAGATTTACTTGGTGTGGGTGATTGAGAGTAGCCAATCTCAGGCGGCAACCCCTTTTTCCTCCATCCGAACACCAGGTTAACAATATCTGATCGTAAAAAAGTAAGGGTCCCTATAATTACTACGAAGGCTATAATAAAAAAAATAGGATAATTTTTATTGCGCACTATTTTGTTTTTTAAATTAAATTGTCCCGCTGTAGCGGGACAATTTAATAGATGTTGTTTAATAGACTGGCCGAGTTATCGGAATAATATTATTCTTTGGGTACAACTCAGGATCGATTACCCTTTCAAAGCAAGTATAACTATCTTCGTGATCCCAATTTTGTTGTTTGTACATGACCGGAGTTAAACTTTTATCTGATAAGACTGACTTGTTCTTTGTTTTGAAATAAGAGCATAAGCTGAAGGACAATTGGCCGCTCCTGATGTACTCATATGTTTTGTTTGTTTCTGGATCAGTAGGAGATATAAAACCTCTTATGCTGTCATTTAACTGGTTTAGGTTTGCTGGTAACGAGTTCTTGTTCTGCCAGTAATTTATTATTTCACTTTGGATTATGGAAAGATCATTTACTCTTTGTTCGTCAAACCTTCTTGCGCGCTGTGCCGTTGGAGAGCCTATCAGGATAAACCCATATACTATGCTAACCAGAATAATTGCCGAAACAATCCAAGCAAATAGTCTTGGTTTATTTGATTTGTGATCACGTTTACGTAGATCCCAAAGGTAATATCCAAATACCCCGGCTGCAACAATCAAGATTACCAATACCTTTAAGAAAAACTGGGTAGATAATTCCCCCTTTAAGAAATTAAATATCAAACTTATGAGATCTATTATAATTGTAACAGCAGAAGCAAAAAGAGTTATATACCAAAGCCATTTGCGCGATTTTATTTCTCTTTTTTCCGGGTCTTGCTTGAACTCGCGGCCAATGAGCCAGGATATCAATATGTATATGGGCCAGACAACTATGAGTGTGGACATAGCCCAACGTATTGGGTCATAGGCGTAAGTGTAGTAACTGCCGTAATAATTGTAGCCAAGCTGGTCGGGGAAAAGTACATTCACATACTGCCACCAGAGAGTGATAAAAGCGACCACGCTGACATAGAGCGTTATTGTGCTTAAAAGATGCAGAAACACATCCTTCGGGGTTCCTTTTTTAGTAATATTTTCCATAGGGTTATTATAGCACAGTTAGCGATTTTTTAAAATCTTGAATGTTTGAAATATCCTCGGGATCAAGTCCATAATATTCGGCGAGATAATATGATGTCCACATGGCTGTCGAAATTGCTATAAATGACTTGTGCCACAGGGACGGCCCGCTTAAGTCTATGCCTAGGACTGGAAAACCCTGATTTTGGAACATTTCCTTCGTGGCGACAAACCTAGTTTGTATTTTGGGTTGATCATCAGGATCATTGAGGAAAATATAGGCAAGTTTATCTTTGAGGTTACCTTCAAAAATTTTATCATTTATGCCAACCATTTCATTGTGATTAAGTTCCGGCAAGAAATTGTAAAATGCCGGCACCTTTGCGGTCTCGTTAAGACTTATTTTAAGATATCTAGCCAAACCACTGTTTTTACCGGAAGAATAAATTAAAACAATCCTATTTTGGAGTTGTTTTGCCAAGTTTTGGCCAACCTGTTCAGTTTTTTGAAAATCGCTATACCGAATTGCTCCGTCGATGTCGTTAAGCAGAGATACTTCAGCCATCGCCTTCACTGCTGCCTTAATATTGTATCCTATGGCAATACGTGGACTGTTGTTAATCTCAGGAAATTTTATAAAAGGTATACCATGTTTTTGGGCTAGCTCGATTAATTTCCCACCTGTACTTATGACAATGATTTGCAGCTTTCTGCCCAAGGCTTCTTCAAACGAAGATATGGCCTCTTCTGTGTTCCCGGAATAAGAACTACAAATAACAAGGTAATTTTTGAGTTCTAATTCATCTATCTCCGGTAGACCATAATCGCGGTGAATTATAATATCAAGCTTTGGTTTCCAGCTCATAATAATTCCGGCAGAAAGATTAGAGCCTCCAGTACCACAGAAGATGAATTTGTTTTTTTTATGAAAAGCGGTGGAGTTTTCTATTGTTGGCTCGTATTCTAGTTGTTTGGGGAAGTCTTGGATTAAGTCTTTAAACATAGCTTAATTCTAATCTTTTTGAATAAAATTACAAACCCAGCCCAAGTTCACAAATTTTTTCCCCTCGGCTCCGTATGTGTGTTTTGCTGGTCGCGACGATGCGCTCCTCTCGCAAAACACACATACCTACGCCGAATGACCCGTCCCGCTACTCCGGGACTCTTGTT
>Ga0209542_10003461_pt1 | contig 33753 bp, 35 predicted proteins | sample RifCSPhighO2_01_FD_184028 | JGI IMG/M metagenome (GOLD analysis project Ga0209542, IMG submission 184028) | Soil microbial communities from Rifle, Colorado - Rifle CSP2_plank highO2_0.1 (SPAdes) (version 2) | ecosystem: Environmental > Terrestrial > Deep subsurface > Rock core/Sediment ... | reverse complement strand
CGTTGGGGGAATTCGGCGGGAATCCTTGGGACGCGCTTCGCGCGTCCCGCATTTCTGCTTCAAAAAAACCTTTGAGTTCTGTTCTGGTGCCCAGGAGAGGACTTGAACCTCCACGCCTTTCGGCACTACCACCTCAAGGTAGCGCGTTTACCAATTACGCCACCTGGGCAGATGACAACCTTATTCTGCGGCAACTTCTTCTTTTTGAGAAGACTCTGTTGTAGGAGCTGCGGTCTTCGTGTCGGTGTTGCGGCCGCGCTGGTCGACCGCTATCGAGCGGCGCATGGCGCGCTTGACGTCGTGCGCGGCCTTGCGGCGGATAAAGTAGAGCTTGGCGCGGCGCGTACGCGTACTGCGCAAGACTTCTATATCATCTATCATCGGCGAGTAGAGCGGAAAGATTTTCTCGACCCCGACGCCCGAGGAGACTTTTCGCACGGTAAACATCGAACCCGCCTCATGACCGTGCTTAACGGACAGTATCACGCCTTCGAACGCCTGCTTGCGGACGTTTTTAGTGGTAACTTCTTTTTTGTTGGCTTGCTTTTGGGTTTTAAGCTCGACGATGTTCTGCCAGACGCGCACCACGTCCCCGGACCGCAGACCGAGGTCCGCGCGTTTCTGCATGTCGATAGTCGAGATGATTATGGAAGATTTCATATATGTTTGACCGAAAGACTGTACCATAGCGCACCTAAGCGCGCAATTCTTTCTCCGCCTTCAAAAAGTCCGGAGGCAGCGGTGCCGCGAAAGTTTTTTCTTTGCCTGACGGGAGAGTGATGGTGACAGAAAGCGCGTGGAGCGCGAGGCGCTTAAAACCGAGCAGTGCCGGGCGCCCGGGGCCGTAGAGGACATCGGCAATAATCGGATGCTGTATGGCCGCGCAATGAACGCGGATTTGGTGAGTGCGGCCTGTTTTTGGGAAGGCCTCTATATATGCGGAGCCTGCACCATTAGCAATGCGGCGCCAGGTGGTTGAGGCTTCGCGCTCCACTCCGTGCGGGCGCGTGGCGGAGCGAGGACCCCTGCCGCCGCGCGCGCTCCCTATCGCGCGCTCAATGGTGCCGCGCTCCTCTTTGAGCGCGCCGTGTACGAACGCCCGGTACACTTTTTTAACCTCGCGGTCTTGAAACTGCTCTTTTAAAAAAGCATGGGCCTCTTGCGTCTTTGCAACCACCAGCACGCCCGAGGTTTCCCTATCGATGCGATGCACAAAATGAAATCCGCCTTCTCCGTATTTTTTTTGGAGCCACGCGGACAGCGCCGGATACTCGTGTTTGCCGTCAGGGTACACGATCATCCCCGATGGTTTATTAACCACAGCTACATCGTCATCCTCAAATATAATTTTGACATCTTCCATCGGTGGGCGGTACAGGGCTCGAACCTGTGACATTTCGAGTGTAAATCGAATGCTCTACCAACTGAGCTAACCGCCCGTCCCCTCGCCAAGAATCGAACTTGGATCTAGAGCTTAGAAGTCTCCTGTTCTATCCGTTGAACTACGAGGGGTTAAACCCCATCTTACCAAGGCAATAGGTGCCAGTGCACCATAGCATATGCTACCAGAATCGCGATAGCCCCGAATGCGGCATGGACCGAGTATTTATTGACGAGCTCGAGTACCGGCGCGCCGAACTTCCACACCAAGTACGTAACCACCGACATGCGCCCGCCGCGCCCTATTGCAAAACCAAGTATAAAAGGAAGGAACGGCGAGCCGAGTATCCCCGCCGCGTAAATAAAAATCTTGTCCGGGAGCGGGGTAAAGGACGCCAAAAGCATCGCCAAAAAAATCTGCGCGCCCAAGAGCCCTTGTGCGCTCGCGTACGCGTCTACCAAACCCCACGAAGCCAAAAACGGCTCTCCAAATGCGCGAAAGAGGTAAAAGAGCAGCCAATATCCCACCGCCGCGCCGGCAATGGACGACATCCACGATACGGCAAGAAACGTTTTCCATTTTTCCTTATGCGCCAGAATAAGTACTGCAAGAAAAGCTTCGGCGGTCAATGGAGAAAAAATAGTATCGGTAAAGGCGATGAGCGCGAGCCACGCCAAAGCAAAGCGGCTCTTGGCGTGTTCGACAAACCACTCCCATCCGCGCTCCCGCGCCGTCGTTATGTGCTCAGGGAGATGCATTATTTTTTAATTCTATCAAGAAAACTCTGCAGTATCAGCGCCGCCGCCGAAGCGTCCAATTTTTCTTGGCTGTGATTTGCCTTGCGTGACTTCTCCTCCGGAGCAAATTGCCGCGCGGCGAGCGCGGAGGTAAAGAACTCGCGCTCGTAGTGCACCGGCAGGCCCGTAAGCTCGCCGATATCTTTTTTAAACTGCTCGATGTCCTCCATAATTTCATTCTTCTCTCCGGAAAAATTACGCGACTCCCCTATCACTATCTCTCCTGCATTCTTCTCTTTTATAATCGAGGCGACTTTAGAAATGGCGTCGCGTCCGGCATTAACGGTTGCAAGAGGAAAAGCCATTGTTCCGTTGTCGTCCGAAACAGCCACCCCGATGTTCTTTGTCCCGTAATCTATGCCGATGTATTTCACCACACCAGTGTAAGTGTTTTCGGGCAACTTGGCGACTTTTCTATATTTAAAAAAACACGGTCCTCAATGAAGACCGTGCTGACATCAAAAATTCGATTATAGGCTGTCGATATAGTCCCCGACTTTATACGGAGCCCACAAGGGGAACCAGCAACCAGCCAGTATCGCAAGAATGATAACCGCGCCTTGGCTAAAGGTCATCTGGTTCGGGTCCTGGGGACCCGTCAGCTGTATGCCAATTATCATCCCGCCAATAATCACGACATCGGCAACAAGCGAACCGAGAGTCATCAGACCAGCCTTTACAGGCGGTGATTTCACACATGCACACGTCATGTCGAATCTCCCTTTTAGGACAACCTTTGCATCTGTCACTATTTTATCTCATCAATCAAATTTTTGAAAGACAGTATCGGTATATACCTGATAAAAAACCATAAGCGGAGGGTGTAGGACTCGAACCTACAAGGGCTTTCGCCCGCTTGTTTTCAAGACAAGTGCCTTACCATTCGGCGCAACCCTCCATCTTTTTAACCTCTTAACCAACTCTTCTCCAAGTAGTGTTCCTCAAAATGACAATTTGGGCAAATGAGTTCTAAATTGCTGGACTCGTTATTTTTCCTGTCTCTATCCTTATGGTGTATGTGCAATATCTCCTGCTTACTATAACTGCATCGCTCACATTTACCTCCCCTCTCCCTTATAACCCTCAACTTTATTGCTCGGATTGTTTGGGCATTATCGCGTGGCCGGCCGATTTTATATTTAATTCCACTCCTATTCTTATTAGAGCAAGTACGGCTACACGTCTTTTTGTTGGCACGCGCGAGCATGGACGTACCGCATATTATGCAGGGCGTTTCCTTTCGGCTCGCAATTCCGTAGCAAACACTAGTGCAATATACTTTACCTTTATTCTTCTCAATTTCTACTGGCCTTCGGTAAACTTCCTTGCCACAAATTAGGCATTTGTTATTCGGTTTTCTTACGTACTCACCCACTCAACCAGTATACCACAAGTCCAAATCCTCCCCCACCGCATTGCGCGGAAAGAAACGTTTTTATAGTATGGCGACAGAGGATTACAGGGAGACACAGCATGAAACTCGAAGGGTTGGTGCACGCGATCGTCTGTTTTCCTCTCAATAATAGAGGAGAGGTGCTTATCGGCCGCAAAACTCGCATCATCGGGGTCGGACTCTTCAACGGCCCAGGCGGCGGCATCGAAAAAAACGAGAGTATCGATGAAGCCACGGTACGCGAGGTACGCGAGGAAACCGGAATAAAAATCGACCCGCGCCATCTCGAGCGCCGCGCGGTCGTGTATTGCCACAACTACGAAGAAGACGGCCTGACGCCGTTTGACTGCAAACTCTATGTCAGCATGGCGCCGGTGTGGCAAGGCGCTCCACGCCCCAGCGATGAATTTATCGACCTGCGTTGGGTCGCGCCGAGAGACTTGCCGGTCAATGAGATGATGGCCGGCGACCGCGACTGGGTGCCGCGGGTGCTCGTGGGAGATACTCTCGTGGCCGAAGTGTGGTACGCGCCGGGCATGAAGAACCTCGCTAAGCAGGCGCGCATCGAGCCGCGCACGCCGGAAGAACTGAACCGCTCATGGGTTATCCCGTGAGCGTTTTTCTTTGCGTATATAATAGGGATATGGCAGAGGACTCCGGTATTTCCTGGCGCGTCGACACGCATGAGCACCAAGAGCGCTCCAATGACTGGTATTGGGGTTTGGGGCTTGTCACGATCGCGGGCGCTGGGCTTGCGGTCTTTTTCGGCAACGCGCTCTTTGCGGTAATTATCCTGCTGGGGCTCGGCTCGCTGGGCGTCCTTATAGCGCGCGGTCCGCGCGAGCATGAGGTGCGCGTGACGTCGCGCGGATTGCACATGGACGGCACGCTGTACCGCTGGAGCGGCGTCGATTCTTTTTGGGTGGAGGATGAGAGAGCCCTGCCTGCCGGCAGGCAGGCGCATCTGCTTGTAACAACGCAGGGCATACTGCATCCCCAGCTCATTATCCCCATCGGCGACCTCAATCGTGCACGCAATCTGCGCGAGTATCTGCGCCGCATCGTTAAAGAGGAGGAACAGGAGCCGCACCTCGGGCACCATGTGGTACAGATGTTCGGTCTGTGATACAAAAGAGCGACTGCTCCCGTAGTTCAACGGATAGAATAGTAGATTGCGGATCTACCGATCCAAGTTCGATTCTTGGCGGGAGCACTAGGTTGAAAAAACAAACTGCTTTGCTTTTTCAAACACTTGTGCTGGGCGGAGCGATATTTTGCACTTGCAAAACCGCGAGCCGGGGTCGAGAGCGAATTTTCTGACGAGAAAATTCGACTTGTGACCACCAGCTGCGTTAGAGTAGAAAAGACCTCTCGTAGTCTAATGGACAGAACACTTCCCTCCGAAGGAAGAGGTGCAGGTTCGATTCCTGCCGAGAGGACCAAGGAAATTGCTTTTATATAATCACTAGGGTACTCTCTCCCCTAGCTGACCTTTAACTAAAATCTTTCAACCAGAGGGAGTTTCTTGCTATGGCTACTGGTACACAGATTCAAGACCATTACGATGTCGTGGGTCCAATGCACGCGCTGCGCATGGAGGACGTCCACGAATGCCCAGATTACACCTGTGCTTTCTTCGACGGCAAGCCAAAGTCGTACGTGCAGGCGCAAGCCGACAAGCATGCGTGGATCTTCGACGGCCTCGGCCTTGGCCAAAATCTGTCAGGCAAGCGCGTGCTCGACATCGGCTGTGGATGGGGTCCGATGCTTAACGCCGCGCGCAAGCGTGGTGGTAAGGCAATCGGGTTTACGCTCTCGCCTGGTCAAGTGGACTACTGCGAAGACCGCGGACTTGATGCCCGTCTGAGGAACTACAAACACCTCGGCCGAGGCGAGCTCGGAATATTCGACGGCATCGTATCGCTAGGCGCCTTCGAACACTTCTGCTCTATCGAGGATCAACTCGCCGGCAAACAGAAGGAAGTCTACCGAAACTTCTTCAAAATCTGCGCCGAGCGTCTGCCAGCCGGCGGCCGGCTGTTCTTGCAGACGATGACCTGGGGCAAGAGCGTACCCGACTACCGCAAACTCTCGCTCAACGCGTCCAAGGACTCGCCGGAAGCGATACTCGCGCGGATGGAACACCTCTATCCGGGCTCATGGCCGCCCGACGGGTTGAGACAACTAGTCGACTGCGCGAGCAAGTACTTCGACTTCGTCTCGCACAATAACGGCCGACTCGACTATATCGAGACGCTCAAGGGTTGGGATGCGGCAACACCAAACTTGTGGAAACCGCACAATTTGGGGCGGACATTGCACCACGCAATGCCCATCGCCTACGGCCTCCTGACGAGCCGCAGCGCGCGGATTCAGATGGAGTCGATCTGCCGCGGCGACCAGCGCCAGTGCTTCGAGCGTGAAATTATGAGCCACGAGCGCATCTTCTTCGTCAAGAAGAGGCAACACTAATAACACCGGCGCGCCCGCAAGGCGCGCTTTTTTACTTAGTCGAGAGGAGTTTGGCGACCTTGGCCTTGCGGCGGGCTGCCGTGTTTTTAGTCATGAGTCCGCGCTTTGCCGCCTTGTCTATCGCCTTGTAGACCAAAGCTATTGCCGCGATATCGCCCTTCTTGGCCGAGCGGGCGCCCTTGAGAGCGAGGCTCATGGCCTTTCTGCGCGCATCATTAAAAACCTTCTTGCGGAGACTCCCACGATGAGCTTTCTTGGCGGACTTTGTAATTGCCATGGGGACAGAGTACTCTATTTGTATATGATCGGCAAGCTTACCGGAGTACTCGCGGGCAGGCAGGGAGACGCGGTAGTGGTTGACGTGGCTGGGGTCGGCTACTGTGTGCGGGTACCGCTTGCGTTTACGCTCGCCGAGGGAGCGCCTGTCTCTTTGCATATCCACACGGCGGTGCGCGACGACGCCATCGATTTGTACGGATTTTTGATGGAGGAGGAGCTTCTGTTCTTCCGCCAGCTTATGACCGTCTCGAGCGTCGGCCCCAAGACCGCGCTTTCTATCATGAGTGTGGCGGAGCCGAGCGCCCTTAAGCGCGCGATAGCCGCGGGCGACGCATCCACGCTTACCAAAGTCTTCGGCATCGGCAAAAAGAGCGCCGAGCGCATAATCGTAGAGCTGCGCGACAAGTTGCAGCTTGAGACCGGGGTGCGCGAAAGCGGCGCCATGGGCACCGACGCGGAGGTTGTAGAGGCGCTTATGGCGCTCGGCTACAGCGCGCATGAGTGCAGAGCGGCGCTGAAAGACGTAATTGGAGAAGGTACAAAGGACAGGCTGGGCGCCGCGCTCAAGCGCCTCGGCTCCCGTTCTCACATATGAAAAACTTTATCCGTTCCCTTCTCCCCGAGCCTATACTGCAGGCCTATCATTTTGTGCTTGCCTCCAGCGGAGCGGTTTTATACGGCTTCCCCTCCCGCAAACTGGTGGTCATAGCGGTTACCGGCACCAAAGGCAAGTCGACGGTGGTTGAGCTTGTAGCCGAAACACTGCGTGCAAGCCTGCCTGCCGGCAAGGCAGGCGGCAAAAAGGTCGCCTCCGCGAGCACTATCCGCTTTTGTGTCGGCGATGAGAGCAAGCTCAATCTCCACAAAATGACCATGCCGGGGCGCTTCTTCCTGCAAAAGTTCTTGCGCCGCGCGGTAGACGCCGGATGCACGCACGCGGTGGTTGAGATGACCAGCGAGGGCGCGCTGCAGTACCGGCACAGGGGCGTGGCGCTCGACGCGCTGGTGTTCACCAACCTACAGCCGGAGCACTTGGAGCGCCACGGCGGGTTCGACGCGTATGCATCCGCCAAACTTTCTCTTGCAAAACATCTGGAGAGCTCGCCGAAGCGGCCGCGGGTCATCGTTGCCAACACGGATGACGCGTACGGCCAAAAATTTTTAGAGCACGCGGTAGAGGTCCGCGCGCCCTACGGCCTGAAAGACGCCGAACCGTATAATACTGACGACAGGAACGTACGGTTTGTATGGCGCGGGGTTTTATTTTCTGTCCCGCTGCCGGGCGTTTTTAACCTTTACAACTGCCTCGCGGCGCTGGCGCTCGGCGAGGCTCTGGGATTAAAGACCGGCGACATGAAGCGCGCACTCGAACACATGCCGGTAATACCCGGCCGCGCGGAGCGCATCGAGAGCGGCCAGCCTTTTGCGGTGGTGGTCGATTACGCGCACACGCCCGACTCTTTGCGCGCGCTGTTTGAGACTTTTAAAAATCACCGGATACTTGCGGTCTTTGGCGCTACCGGAGGAGGCCGCGACACGTGGAAGCGGAAAGAAATGGGAGCCGTCGCCGACAAGTTTTGTTCTGTCGCAATCCTCACCGACGATGACTCATATGACGAACATCCGGAGTCAATCGCGAAAGAAATCGCAAAAGGATTTACCCGTATCACGCCGGGTATACAAACAGACCGGCGCAAAGCGATTGCGGAAGCGCTCGCGCAGGCGCGCGGCGGAGACGCTGTTTTGATAGCGGGCAAAGGAACCGACCCGTACCTTATGGGCGCGCGCGGCAAAAAAGAACCGTGGAGCGACGCGGAGGTTGCCAAGGAAGAGCTGGCAAAACTCGGCTATAATTAACCTATGGCTGACGAACCGACAAAAGGAAATCCGGCCGAAGACGCGTTCTTTTTCTTCGGCGCTCTGGCTATACTTATCGTACTCTGGTACTTTGCCGGCGGGCCGGGGCAAGCTGACCTGCGCGGGATCTTCCTGGCCCCGCCACAACCACTTGGAACCGGCGACGCGTACGGTCCGCAGTTCGGCGAGTCGACAAGCACCCCAAAAGTTGAGGAGCCTCCCACCTTCCAGCCTGATTATTAGTTTTATTTATGCTTAATACTTTCCCCAATCTGCTGGTCCTCGGATTTTTTGCGCCCACGCTGTTGCGCGTAGCTGTCGCGTGCCTGTTTTTTTATGCGGCATACTCGGCATACAAACACCGCGGCGACGCCGCGCGCCTGCGCTTCCCGCTTATCGGCGAGGCTCCGTGGGCAGGCGGATTTACGACACTGATATACGCGGCGCTTGGTCTGATGCTCCTGCTCGGCTATTACACCCAGATAGCTGCGATACTCGCGGGTATCACTTCAATTAAAGGACTGCTGTTCTGCAAGCGTTTCGGACCGCTCTTCCCCTACTCACGCAGCACCTACCTGCTCCTGCTGGTCATCTGTCTTTCATTGCTGGTCTCCGGCTCGGGCGGGCGCGCCTTCGACCTCCCGCTGTAAAATTAGTGCGCCCGGAGGGTTACGATCCCCCGACCTTCTCCTTAAAAGGGAGCCGCTCTACCAACTGAGCTACGGGCGCATACATCTCGCCAAAAGATAGCGGATTGACAATACTATAGCAAAAGTTGCCCGATTTTTCTAGCAAAAATAAAATCTATAAATCCAGCGATAGCGTTTTTTATAAACACTTATAATTTTAGCGCAAAGCGCTCAAGCAGCAGCTCTAGCTCCCCCGCGCCGCGGTGGGAGTTGTGGTAGAGGCAGACTAGTTCGCGGGAGAGGTTTACATTTTTCATTTGGCGGGCTTTCCACGCCATCAGGCCCGCTACGGCCTCCGGCTTCTCCCCCGCGCGCCACGACGCCATAAGCGCCAACCACAACCCTTTTTTATCCCTCTTGCCCAATGCCTCCGCAACGCCAAAATTATCAAATCTATATTCTTTTTTCTCTGTCTTTTCTATCTCAATCTTCGCCCCGACTTTTTTGAGCGCTTCAGTTTCTTTTTTTAATAACTTTTCTTCGTGAAAAACAAATGTGTGCGGCGACTCGGCAAACACCTCAAGCAGGTCAAGAAACTCCTCTCCACGCTCGCTGTTAAGCGCGCCCTCTAACACAAACGTTTGGTTCCCGCCGAAGAGCGCCTCGGTCGAGGCAAGCGACACCAGCTCCTCGCTCAATAGCTCCTGCCACTTTAACTCCTCGCCCGCTATATTTTTGCCGACTGTTGCGATAATCATATCTTTTGCATCTCGCCCCAATTTTTACCCGTCTTGCCCTCAACCAGTATAGGGATTCCTCTCCTGTCTTTTTCCGGAATAACGCCCTCCATCAGCTCTTTGAGTTTCGGCGCAATATCCTTGACCGCATCCTCCTCTATCTCAAACACCAGCTCATCGTGCACCTGCAGTAAAAGATACCCTCTTTTATCCTTCTGCAAATATTCGTCCACGCGCAGCATCGCTATTTTAAACAAGTCGGCCGCCGTTCCCTGGAATGGGGCGTTGAGTGCCATGCGCTCCGCGGCGGCTTTGACATACGGTATCGGCGATTTGATGCCGTCAAAATACCTGCGGCGGCCGAAGTGCGTTTCGGTATAGCCCAGCCTGCTTGCCTTGGCAATAGTGTCGTCCATAAAGGCGCTCAGGCGCGGGAATGCCTCAAAATACTGATTATAAAACTCCTGCGCCTCGGCGCGCTTGGTGTCCAAGGATTGCTGGAGCGCATTGACGCCCATGCCGTAGAGGATGCCGAAGTTGATGACCTTGGCGCGGCGGCGCATTTCATAAGTCACATCCTCCGCTTTGACATGAAAGACCCTTGAGGCAACCTCTGAGTGGACATCCCTGCCGGCGCGGAAAATTTCGGACAGCGCCTCATCGCCGCTCAGCAGCGCCGCGATGCGCAGTTCTATCTGGCTGTAATCAAAAGCGACCAACACCAAGCCTTTGTCGGCTACAAACGCGTTGCGGATGATGCGGCCGAGCTCGGTTTTAATCGGAATGTTTTGGAGATTCGGGTTCTGCGAGGCGATGCGGCCGGTCGTGGTCCCCGTCTGCAGGTACGTGGTGTGCAGGCGGCTGTTGCTGTCGAGCAGTGTGGGAATAGTGTCGATATAGGTTGAGAGCAGTTTGGATAACTCGCGGTACGCCAAAATGGCACCAATGACAGGGTGCGCATTGCGCAGCTTCAGCAACTCGCTTTCCTTGGTTGAGCGTGCCCCGCCTGGCGTCTTTTTTTGTTTTGCCGAAGCAAGCCCTAACTTATCAAAGAGCACGTCGCCAAGCTGTTTGGGCGAGGAGATGTTAAACTCACCGCCGGCGGCGGTGTAGATGCGTTTGGAAATCTTGTTCAACTCCTTGTGATAGTCGGCGGATAGCGAGAGCAAAAACTTTTTATCAATTTTGACCCCGCGCGCCTCCATCCGGCGCAAAACGGGAGTGAGCGGGAGTTCTATCTGCTCGTATATAAACTCAAGATTACGCTTTTTTATTTCAGCCTCGATATTTTTGACCGCGTCTTTAAAATCCTGCGACCCGCCGATGTGCAAAATATCCTCAACGGTCGGGTCGGTAATGTTTGTATCTAATACCCACACTGCGAGCTGCGCGCGCTCAAAGTCAGCAGCGGGGACGGAAGCATTCTGAAAAAGAGTCTGGCCAGGTGCCTCCTTACCGCCCAATATTTGTTTCACACGCGGGATAAGCGAGCGGAATTCAAACTCGTTGAGCATTTCAAGCGCTTTTGCCGTGTCGGCGCTCTCCTTCCATGTTTTCTTCGGCAGTTCAAACTCTATCGGCGCGTCGCGGCGTATCTGCGCCAGCATCTTGCTGAAGACCGCGTTTTCTTTATTGTCGGCAACCAACTGCGCGTAGCGGGTTTGAATACCGGCTTTTTTTGCCACCTTCTCCACCCCGTCTTTTTTAATAGCTTTGTACACTCCCTCCAAACTCCCATACGTCTGTATCAATTTGAGCGCGCTCCCCTCGCCCACGCCCGGGACACCTTTGATGTTGTCGGACGCGTCGCCCATGATGCCTTTGAGGTCGGGCACCGCCTCGGGACCGAAGCCGTAGCGCTCCCGTACTTTGTCTTCATCGTAGGTAACAATGTCGGTCAGCCCTTTGCGCATGGTAAAAACCTTCACGCGCTCGCCCTGCACCAGTTGGAGCGTGTCCATGTCGCCGGAGGCGATGATGACCTCGAGGTTTTTGTCTTTCTTCGTCTGCTCGACGATGGTGCCTATGACGTCGTCGGCCTCAAAACCCTTTGCGTCGTAGAGCGGCAGGCCGAACGCCTTCAGCACATCGCGGCTGCGTTTTATCTGCGCAATCAAATCATCCTCCGCTTTCATGCGAGTGCCCTTGTAATCCTCATATGCCGCGTGGCGAAAGGTCCCTCCTGGCAAATCAAATGCGGCGGCCACGTAGTCGGGTCCGAGGTCCTGCATAATCCGCACCAGTATCGATATAAGCCCGTAGAGCGCTCCGGTAGGCTCGCCCTTGCTGGAGGAAAAATCCGGCAAAGCATGATAAGCGCGGTGCAAAATCGCGTGCGTGTCGAGTATGACGAGCCTCTTTTTCATACCACCTCAATATACCTCTCTCCCTCCCCCGCGTCTTGGGAGGAAAAGTTGATGATCAGGTCGGCGGGCGGCAGGGCTCCCTCAACTTTTTCCGGCCACTCAACCACCACTAATGTTTTTGGGTCCTTCAAAAATTGCTCAGGCTTCAGCGCCGCAAATTCTTCCGGCTTTTCGAGCCGGTACGCGTCTATATGAATTAATTTGGTAAAAGGCAGCGCCTTTTTGATTTCATATTTTTTCATCAACACATACGTCGGACTTTGCATGGTTTCGGTAATGCCTAACGCTTTTCCGAGCGCCTGCACAAAGGTTGTCTTGCCGGCACCGAGTTCTCCAGACAGAGCGAGTAGTGCGGCGGTATTTTTTACCGGGAGTTCTGCCAATACATCCTTGGTGAGTTGTGACAAACCGGAGAGTAATACCCTTTGCATAGCGTACAATATAGCCTATATGGTGGTCTTTGCCGATGATGAACAGCAGAAACGCCTTGATTTCCTCCGGAAGCGCGAGGAGGAAGAGCTTGCGCAAGTTCTCAGCGGCAAGTACGGCGTGCAGTACGTAGACCTCTCGCTGGTGGCGGTCAACGTCGACGCACTGCGCGTCATAACTGAAGCGGAGGCAAAAGACGCCGAGGCGGCGGCATTCGGCCGCGTAGGCAAAAAACTTTCGGTGGCCGTGCGCGCGCCGGAGAACCCGAAGGTCAAAATTTTGGCGGCAAAACTCCACGACATGGGCTACGACGTTACTCTCTATATGTGCTCCAAGGCGTCGCTGGAGCGCGCCTACCAGCGCTATGCCGACCTTTCTTATGCAACAGAAACAAAAGCAGGCGTTTTCGAACTCTCCAACGAGGAGCTCGAACAGCTGTTAACCAAAGTCACCAGCCTGCAGGACATCGGCAAACTTATCCAAGAGGCGGTGGAGCTCAAACGCGCCTACCGCATCACGCGCATATTGGAAGTCATTTTGGCCGGCGGGCTCGCGACCGGAGCCTCCGACATCCACTTCGAGGCGGAGGAAGCGTCGGTGCGCCTGCGCTACCGGCTCGACGGCATATTGGTAGACGTCCTCAACTTCGACCACGAGACGTACCGGCTTGCGCTGTCCCGCATGAAGCTCCTCTCGGGACTCAAGCTCAATATCCAAGGCGAGGCGCAGGACGGCCGTTTTAGCATTAAAATCAAGGGCGACGAGATAGAACTGCGCACGAGCATACTCCCCGGCAACTACGCCGAAACGCTGGTGCTCCGCATCCTCAACCCGAAAGCCATCGGCGTGGAGCTCGAACAGCTTGGGCTGGAGGAAAAACTGCGCCTCAAAATTGAAAAAGAAATCCAAAAACCAAACGGCATGATTTTGACCACCGGTCCTACCGGCTCGGGCAAAACAACGACGCTGTACGCATTTCTGCGCAAAATAAACAAGCCCGAAACAAAAATAATCACCATCGAGGACCCTATCGAGTACCACCTGCAGGGGCTGGTGCAAACGCAGGTGGATAAAAAAACGTATACCTTTGCCAACGGCCTGCGCTCCGCATTGCGGCAGGACCCGGACATCATCATGGTCGGCGAGATACGCGACGGCGAGGTGGCCGAGACTGCCATCAATGCCGCGCTTACCGGCCACCTTGTTTTTTCCACCTTGCACACAAACAACGCCGCGGGCAGTTTCCCACGGCTTATTGACCTCGGTGTGGACGAAAAGGTTTTGAGCTCGGCGATTATCGCGGCGCTTGCGCAGCGCCTCGTGCGCAAGCTATGCGTTTGTAAAATCGAAGGAACTCCGACGCCGGAGGAACAAAAAAATATAGACAAATACGTCGCCACCATAGTCGACCGCGCGCTGGTGCCGCCGGACACCAAAAAAGTGTGGCTGCCTAAACCCGATGGCTGCGAAATCTGCCACGGCCGCGGCTACAAGGGGCGCATCGCTATATTTGAGGCGGTGTTTATGGACTCCGCGATAGAAACAATCCTGCGCACCAAGCCCTCCGAGCGCGAGATATATCAGGCCGCCCGCGTGCAGGGCATCCCCTCGATGCAGGAGGACGGCATCATCAAAGTCCTGCGCGGCGTCACAAGCATGGAGGAATTGAAGCGCGTGGTGGACTTGGACACACAATAAAATATGGCGGAGTATTTTCTCCATCCACAAGTACAAAAGTTTATTGATGACTTACCTGCGGATACAGGAAGCCGTGTTGATAGGGGGTTGAGTCTTCTTAAAGAGCACGGGAGATTATTGCCGCCACCCGACAGTAAGAAAGTGGGTAAAGAACTTTTTGAGCTTCGAATCAGATCAACTATCCAAATACGCTTGTTTTATGGATTTTCTGGAGATTTGGCACTTATAGTACATGGGTTTATTAAAAAGTCAGACAAAATTCCTTTAAGAGAACTCCGACTTGCTCATCGGCGCTTCAGTGAGCTTGCATGATTATAACGTATTTGTTATAATGAGAACATGAAAGAAAAACAACTCATAAAAAAAGCCCGAAAACTCGGCTATATAACGCTTGACGAAATGCATCGTGAACTTATGAAAAAGAAAGGATTCCGCGATGCTTACGAGGCGTCTCGCTTTGAGCATGCAGTAATATCCGCAATGATACAAGCACGCATTACACACAAACTTACTCAAGCACAGGTTGCCAAAAAAGCTGGCATGAAACAGTCAGCGGTTGCCAGATTCGAGACAGGAAACGAGAGCCCTACCCTAGAAACAACCTCTCGCATCCTCGCCGCCGTAGGTGCCAAAATCCGCATCTCATAGCCAATCATCGACTTGAACACGATATAATAATTTACATGGATCCTTACTCTCTATTTAATTACATTGTGGTGTCAATTATAACAATTGGAATTGTGGCTTACGGCATACACCGATCAAAAAACAAAGACTTGCCAATACCATTTGAAGGAACTTTTTTATCTCTTTATTACACAAAAAAGGACCGCGAGGCCGGAAAGTTTTCTAATAAAACAAAAACGGCGCTGATAATAATGGCGGCGGTTGTTCTCATATTGCTTTTTGTCTCAGGTCGATAGAAACACAAAACCCCACGGGGTCAATGTTGGCCATGTGGAGTTTTGGTGTAGAGTTAATATAGGTTCGGAAGAGTATACCGCCAAGCAATACACATCATGCGCAAGCGCGTGAAGCGGAATTGATATCTAAGGATAGCCCCCGCAGACTATTGAGTAAACAAAAGTGCCGGAGCGTCCTCGGTAAGGTTCCAACGGTAAAGCTGTATTGCTTGAGGGTATACTTTTCCCAACTAGGAACATCCTAGCATACTAATATTTTCATGTCAAGCTCCGAAGAAACCTCTGCCGCGACTCATTCTGAGTCGCCTATAGCAGTAAGCCTTGATGCCACGCTACGACCGGCCACTTGGGATGAGTACGTCGGGCAAGAACCGATAAAAAATAACCTTCATATCCTCATTTCGGCGGCCAAAGAGCGCCAATCCCCGCCCGAGCACATCCTTTTTTACGGTCCGCCGGGGCTCGGTAAGACAACCTTGGCGCATCTTATTGCCAGCGAGCTCGGCGGGGCGCTCCGCTCCACATCTGGCCCGGCCATAGAGCGCGTGGGCGATCTGGCGGCGCTTTTGAGCAACATGGGCGCTGGTGACATCCTTTTTATAGACGAAATCCACCGCCTCTCTCACGCCATTGAGGAGGTGCTCTACCCGGCGATGGAGTCCGGAGTTTTGAATATCATTATCGGCAAAGGACCGAGCGCGCGCACCATCGAGCTCCCTTTGCCGCCCTTTACGCTTGTGGCGGCGACCACCCGCGTGGCCGACCTATCGGCGCCGCTGCGCAGCCGCTTCTCCGGCGGGACCTTCCGCCTGGAGTTTTATTCCGAGGATGACATCGCGCAGATTATCAAACGCTCGGCAAAAATTTTAGGCGTCGAGGTAGACAAAGAAGGAATAAAAGAAATAGCCAAGCGCAGCCGCGCAACGCCGCGCACCGCCAACTATCTGCTGAAACGCGCTCGCGACTACGCGCAGCTCAAGCGCGCTCCCCTTTCGGCCGACTTGGTAAAAGATTCGCTGGGGATGCTGGAGGTTGACGAGCTCGGCCTCACGCCGCTCGACCGCAAACTGCTTACGGTGTTGATAGACCGCTTCAACGGCGGGCCGGCGGGCGTCAACGCGCTTGCCGCGGCGCTGGCCGAAGAGCCGACCACGGTTTCGGAAGTCCACGAACCATTCCTCTTGCAGTTAGGTTTGATTGAGCGCACCCAAAGAGGGCGCGTAGCAACAGCATCAGCCTACAAACACTTGGGCAAAACCCCACCGTCCGATTTGAACGAAAGACTTTTGTAAAACTGGAACCTGAAAGCTAAAAGCTGTAAGCTAAATCAATGGCAGGACACAGCAAGTGGGCGAAGCTCAAACACGTTAAGGGCAAGACCGATGCTCAAAAGGCAAAACTTTTTTCTAAACTCGTCCGATTTATTACCGTAGAGGTAAAGAAAGCAAAAGGAGACAAAAATGCTCCGGGTGTACGCACCGCGGTAGAGAAGGCGCGCGCCGCCAACATGCCGCTGGACAACATCGAGCGAGCCTTGAGCAAAGCCTCCGGCGACGGAGCCGAACTTGAGCAAGTAACTTATGAAGCATATGGTCCCGGCGGCTGTGCTTTGGTTATCGAGGCTTACACCGACAACCGCAACCGCACCGTGCAGGAACTCAAGCACTTGCTCGCGCTCAACGGCGGCACGCTTGCAAACCCCGGCGCGGCTGTTTGGGCGTTCCATAAAAATGCCGAGGGCAAGTTTGAGGCAAGCATGCCGATTGAACTGAGCGACGAAGACTCACAAAAAATGGCCGAGCTTTCCGACGCGCTCGAGGAACACGATGACATCAATGAAATCTACACCAACGCCGCTTAGTATGCGGGTGCTTGCTTTTGATCCGGGGTACGAGCGGCTCGGGGTTGCTGTTTTAGAAAAACAAAAAGGTAAAGAAGTTTTATTGCATGCCGAATGCGTCCGAACTAAAAAGTCGCTTTCCTTCCCCGAGCGGCTCGCGGTGCTTGGAGCCGCCGCCGAAGCGCTGATAAAAAAATGGAAGCCGGATTGCATCGCAATCGAGAATCTTTATTTTGAAAAAAACGCCAAAACCGCAATGAATGTCTCGGCCGTGCGGGGGATGCTCCTCTATATTGCCGCCTCGCGGGGGCTGCCCGCGCACGAGTATACGCCGCTGCAGGTAAAGGCCGCCGTAACCGGCTACGGCCGCGGAAGCAAGGCCGATATCGCGCTTATGGTGCCTAAACTATTAGCACTTCCCCCTCGCATAAGGCTTGACGACGAGCTTGACGCTATTGCGGTGGGGATTACTTGCCTTGCATCAATCCGGTAATTTGATACAAAGTCTGTGTATTAAATAATCAGCATTTATTATGCACGGCGAGTTTGCCCCAGACTTTTTGTCGGAGGATTTTCTGTTCAGCGGTGTGCCTGAGGAGGAGGAAGTGGATGAGGCGGAAGTTGAGGCCGAAGAGGAGGAAGAGGCGGCCGACCTGGCCGATGTAGAAGAAGGGATGCTATAAGAAAACCGCTCACCCGAAGGTGAGCGGCACTGATAGACGATCGCTGATAGTTGTCAGGCTACCGCGGCCGGAGGATCAAACATCGACACCAGCCGACCATACCGATCGTTGGTCTCCATGTAGAAGTCAGCGAACGGATGCCGCTTGACCTGCACCTCCGGGAGCTGATCCCGATACTGCGCGAGATGAGACTCGGTGACAACGGGGCTCAAGAGCGCCCCACGCTGGCCGACCGTCAGATCGAGATGGAAACCGAGCACCCGCTCGCGGATGATCTCCGGAGCAACGGCTCGTACCACTTCCTGCTTGTGCCGCAGGGTGGCCTCGTCCCACTTGTCGACGTTGACGAAGTCCGCACCGGCTTCCTGGACTTGCGGCCAGAGGTCGATGAGAGCCTGGTCTTGGTCGACGAGCGCTTGGATCGCCAGCAGGGGCTCCTTCGGCAACGCGAAGACGAAGTGCTTGCCGACGACGCTGCCATGACCGATGTGCATCACGCCGGTGAGTCCGGCCTGCGACCCGATCATGAACAGCGCGCTGTGGTGAGGCACCGCTGCCGACACGTCGTCGCTGCAGACCATGCTGTGCCAGCTCGCTCCGCCACTTGCGGCCGGAGAGGTCAGGATGAACAGGCCATCCGAGACTTCCGGCGTGCCTTTGTGGCTGTGCTTGTGACGATGGTCACGAAGTTCGGTGTCGAGTTGCTGGAAAGCGTCCCGCCCCTCGCGTCCGGCTTGCGCCTTCTCCGCGCACCGCGCCTCGTAGGGGCGTGAAGCGTGGAGCATGAGCACGTTCTGATTCAGCACACGCCAGTCGACGGTCAGGAGCTGCGAGCCTTCGTGGGTGACGATGTCGCCGACAGCCATGGCGTTGCCGGGCAATCGGCCGGGCACGAACTGCGTATTGTGGATGTACAGCGCCTCGACCATGAGCAGAGCCACTTGGTCGGGGATAACTGCGACGGAGTTCACCGCAGCCCAACTGTAGGCCACGGCTTGATGCTGCCGACGATCGTCTCCACGCCAGTTGTGTCGGTCGAGGAGCTTGAGAAGATCGGCCCTATGGTCGAAAACGTCCTTGACGGTCTTAATCATGGCGGAACCCTCCTTCAGTGTTGCCAGGGGATCTCTTTTTGGCTCGGTTGAGCCAACTAAGTCCTCAAAGACAATACCTCAAGATAGTTGTTTTGTACAGTTATTTTCCTATTTTTATAAAACGGTGTTTTCCGATGCGAAAAACTGCACCAACTGGCGACGGAGCACTGGAAGCAACTATTTTTATTTCGCCACTGCTTTTGTCAACACGACGGATAGCCCCCGCAAGAACAAGACGAGAAAATTCTGAATTTGAGGGAATAATCCCATTTTTTACAAGTGTTTCTCTGAGCAAACCGCTGGCTTTAATTTCTTGAATATCTTCCGGTACTTCTCCTTTAGAAAACATCTTCTCAAAGTTTTCTTCGGCCTTAGCCGCCGCGTCTTTGCCGTGGTAGAGCGTCACAATCTCGTGAGCAAGACGCATCTTCGCTTCTTTGGGGTGGCCGCGCAAAATTACCTCTACTTCATGGAGCGGCATGTGTGTGCAGAGGGTAAAGTATTTTTCCAAGAGTTCATCCTTAAGTGACATAATCTTGCCGTACATATCGTTTGGCTCGTCGAGAATGTTTACCACATTCCCCCACGATGAACTCATTTTCCTGCCATCGGTTCCTTCAAGAATATCCGTCATTATGATGTCTTGCGGCTCTTGCTTATAGAGCTTTTGGATATCTCTCCCCGCTAAAAGGTTGAATCGTTGATCCGTACCGCCAAGTTCGACATTCGCCTCCACTGCAACAGAGTCATAGCCTTGCATAAGTGGATACAAAAGCTCATGGAAAGAAACCCGTTGCCCAGTATCCAACCTCTTTGCGATAAGTTCACGGGAAGCAAATTCGTTAAGTCCGAAAAGGCTTGCCATCCGAGTCAATTCGAGAAACCCAAGTTTGTCGAGCCACTCGGAATTGTAATGAGTTTCGGTCTTCTGCGGGTCAAGGATTTTAAATGCTTGGTCGAAATAGGTCTTCATATTCTCCTTGATCTTTTCTCGAGAGAGCATCGGCCTCTCTGCTTCTTTGTCAGAAGTGTCTCCTACAACCCCCGTCGCGTCGCCGATAATAAAGACCGCTGTGTGGCCCAGGTCTTGAAATGCTCTAAGCTTCCAAAGCGCTACAGCCCGCCCAATATGGATGTTAGGCGAGGTCGGGTCGATCCCCAGTTTTATCCGCAGTTGTTTGCCGGAGAGGAGCTTCTTGCGGAGGTCCTCTTTTACAATCACTTCGGACACGCCGCGGCTTAACACGGCATTAATGGCATTCTCGTCTGTATTGATTTTTGGCGCCCGCGAAAAAAGCCCCATATATTGATATACTACTACCCATGCACGAGTTTGTCCTGCTTGCCCGCCGGGGCATCCGCTACGGGCGCAAACACTGGCGAACTCTGTTTATGTGGGCTTTGAGCGCGGGGCTTCTTCTGAGCGGCGCGACGCTCTTGTGGGCGGCAACGCTGGAGCTACCCGACCTAAAGTCGCTCGAAACCCGTAAAGTAGAGCAGTCGGTCAAGATATTGGACCGCACCGGGCAAGTGCTTTTGTACGACCTCCACAACAAGATGCAGCGCACGGTGGTGCCGCTCGAGAGCATCTCCCCGTACATCAAACAGGCAATTATCGCCATAGAAGACCCGGAATTTTATACGCACAAAGGCGTCAAACCGACCGCCATTTTGCGCGCGGTGTTTACCAACGCAACGCAGGGCGACCTACTCTCCGGCCAGGGCGGTTCCACCATTACCCAGCAGGCGGTCAAGCTGACAGTGCTCACCACCGACAAAACGATAACCCGCAAACTCAAAGAGTGGGTGCTGGCGCTCAAAATGGAGCGCGCGCTCACCAAAGAACAGATTCTCGAAATTTATCTCAACCAAGTGCCGTTCGGCGGACAGCTCTACGGGGTGGAGGAGGCGTCGATGACGTTCTTCGGAAAGCACGCCGCGGACGTGTCGCTGCCGGAGGCGGCGTACCTTGCGGCGGTGCTCCCCGCCCCCACGCGCCTCTCCCCGTACGGCTCACACCTAAGCCAGCTTGAGGGGCGCAAAAAACTGGTACTCGACAAAACACTGGAGCACGGATATATCACGCAGGCTGAGCATGACGACGCGCTCAAGGCTATGGTTGAGTTTGTACCGCCGCGCGACACCTCCATTTCCGCTCCGCATTTTGTCTTTTATGTCCGCCAGTATTTGGAGGACAAGTACGGGCAGGACGCGCTTACCAACGGCGGATGGCGCGTCACCACCACGCTGGATGCCGACCTCCAGACAAAAGCCGAGGAAGTCGTAAACCGGAACGCTTTAGCCAATGTGGATAAATATAATGCCACTAACATGGCAATGACCGCGGTGGACCCTAAGACCGGCCAGATTTTGGTGATGGTCGGCTCGCGCAACTATTTTGATACCAATATCCCCGGCGCGTACAATGTCGCCACCATGAGCCCAGGCCGCCAGCCGGGCTCGGCCTTTAAGCCGTTTGTCTACGCGCAGGCGTTTGCCGAGGGATACACGCCTGATACCGTGGTGTTCGACCTGCGGACGCAGTTTTCGACCGCGTGCAGGGCCGATGATGTTACCAACAGCGAGTCGCCGTGCTACTCGCCGGTCAACTACGACAGCAAGTTCCGCGGACCGATGTCTCTGCGCGAAGCGCTGGCGCAATCTATCAACATACCGGCGGTCAAAGTGCTCTACTTGGTGGGCATCAACGACGCGCTCAAGACCGCCAAGTCTCTTGGCATCAACACGCTCGGCGATGCAGACCAATACGGACTCACGCTGGTGCTCGGCGGCGGCGAAGTGACACCGCTTGAAATGACCAGCGCGTACGGAGCCTTTGCCAACGACGGTATACACTTTGACACCACGCCGGTGATAAAAATAGAAGACACGCAAGGCAACATAATAGAGGACAACTCACAGCGTCCGGGCAACCAAGTGCTTTCTCCTGAGGTTGCGGAAAAAATAAACGATGTGCTTTCCGACCCGGTCGCGCGCGCACCGCTCGGGGAAAATACTCTCTTTAACTTCCCCGGGCACGATGTTGCGGTTAAGACCGGTACCACCAACGACTTCCGCGACGCGTGGACCGTCGGCTATACACCCAACATCGCGGTGGGTGTTTGGGCGGGCAACAACGACAACACCTCGATGCAAAAGAGGGTCTCCGGGTTTATCGTGGGCCCCGCATGGAGCGAGTTTATGCGCTACGCGCTCACTAAGCTGCCTGCCGAGGCGTTTGTACGGCCGGAGTACATACCGTCATCTAAGCCGGCGCTGAACGGCCAGTGGCAAATCCCCGGCAGCGACGGGCTGGTGCATGAAATACTTTATTGGGTCAGCAAAAATAATCCTGCGGGGCTCCAGCCGAGCGACCCGAGCCAAGACCCGCAGTTTGAGCGATGGGATGCGCCGGTGCGCGCGATATACGGCGGCTACGGGATATATGTGCCTTCTCCGGCTCAACAAATCCCCATCCCGCAGGTTGTCCCGCCCCAGCAATATCAAAACCCCTACGGCGGCTCCTTTGTCCCAAACTACCCTGTGCAATAAAAAACTACCGGTTCATCGGCATTGCTAGGTAGAGGAAGGATTCGTCGCCGGCGTCTTTTATGAGCATAGCTTTGCCCGGGCCGTTGGAGTGCAGGCGCACCGAGTCGCCTGAGATTGACTGAAGGCTGTCGGCCAAGTACCTGCCGTTAAAAGAGACGGAGACGGAATTCCCGCTTATCGCGGCTTTAATGGTTGAGATTTGTTCGCCGATGTCCGGATTGCGCGAGGAGAGAAACATCGACTTTTTAGCCGTATCGAGCGACAGCGACACCTGGGCGAACTTGTCGGCGAAGATTGAAAGTGATTTTAAGGCGCCTGCCATATCCTCGCGAAGCACAACCGCTTCGGTGGTAAATGATTTGGGGAGGATTTGGCGGTATTTCGGGAAGGAGCCGTCGAGCAGGCGGCTGGTGTAATACACACCGTCGGTCTGTATTGATATTTGGTTGTCGTTGTAATAAATTTCTATTTCCGCATTAACATTTTCGAGTATGCGCACCAGTTCCGCCGCGTTGCGCGCCGGTATAAGCATCTCCGGAACGCTTCCTCCTGCGCGGAGCGGCACGGTTTTTTCCGCAAGCCTAAAAGAGTCTGTTGCCGCGGCGATGAGTTTGCCCGCCTCTCCATAAATAAGCACGCTTTGCAGTTCCGGTTTAATAGCCGACATTGAAGCGCAGTGCACCACACTCCGTATTGCGCGCACAAAATCTCCACTTTTTATTTTAAAAGAGTGTTCCGCTGAAACGCGCGGCAATACCGGAAAATCATCATGAGAAAGTGTCTTAATAGACGCCTGGGCGCGTTCTGTTTCAATTTTAAATAACTCTCCGGCTATAGCGGCGGAAACTGTTTTTCCGCGCGTATTGCTTAAAAAACCATTAAGTACCGACGCCGGCACCGCGGCTATTCCATCGGATGAAACTTTTGCCGGTATTACAACCTCTACTCCACACTCAAGGTTGGTCGCCCGTAAAATAATTCTGTTTCCTTCCACAACCAATAATACACAACTTAAAACAGGTAAATTATTTTTTTTCTCCGTAAATCTTGAGGTAATGGAAGTTGCTTCAAGTAGCGTGCTTAAAGTAGTTTCAAATTTCATAAAATTATTATATAAAAACTATTACTATTATTAGAGGTGTGGATTGGTGGTATAAGTTATTTTAATAGTGTGTGGTAAGTGTATTTTAAGTTTTTTATTTAAGTACTTCATGTGAATTATTGTTGGTTATGTTTTTTATATTGATTATTTATATTTTTTATCAACATATTTATACATTATTTCAACATGAGCCGTATTTGGTGTATTTCATTGCTTAAAATACTATCTTGAAGGATATCTTTTTTAATTTTATCGCACGAGTGTATAACAGTAGTGTGGTCGCGGCCGCCAAGTTTCTCTCCTATAGTTGGAAATGATATTCGGAAGTCCTCGCGGAGTAAAAACATAATTACTTGCCGCGGACGCACTACCTCTTTACGGCGTGTTTTTTCATAAATACTCCCCTCCTCAACCCCGTAAAAACTCGCTATGGTTTTAACCACCTCCTGCACTGATATTACTTTTTTTGTCGACCCTCCGGCGCCGCGCAGGAGTATTTTAGCGTCATTTATAGTGAGCGGCTGACCGCGCATCTCAAATTGGATCATCAACATGTTTAAGGCGCCCTCAAGCTCGCGCACATTACCCTCGATAGTTGTGGCTAAATACTCCAAAACATCGTCCGCTAGATAAAAATTATGAGAGGCTGCTTTTGTACGGATTATTGCCAAGCGCGACTGGTGGTCGGGCGGGGTTACGGAGACTATCATACCGGCATTAAAGCGCGATTTGAGGCGGTCTTCGAGATTTTGGATGACGTTCGGGTGCTGGTCGGAGGAAAAGACTAGTTGTTTGTTGTTGTCATGCAGAAAGTTGAAGAGGTGGAAGAACTCCTCTTTGATTTTGTCGCGGCCGGCCAAAAACTGCACGTCGTCCATGATAAGGAGGTCATACTGGCGGTATTTTTCTTTAAAACCTTGCACCTTTCCCGCCTGCAGGGAAGACACATAATCCATCGAGAAGCGCTCCGAAGTAACATAAAAAACCTTTCGGTCGGGCGTATTGACGCGGAAGTGGTTGCCTATAGCTTGTATGAGGTGCGTTTTGCCTAAACCGGTTGGGCCATAAACCAAGAGCGGGTTGTACGCAATGCCCGGCTTGCGCACCACTGCCTGCGCCGCCGCGCTTGCGAGCTCATTAAACGGCCCGACGACAAAGGAGGAGAAGGTAAACCGCGGATTGAGATTGCTTTTTTGGTGCACCGTCTCGAGTGGAAGCTCGCTTACCGGAGGCGGCACCACCCGGGCCTCATCGCTACTGTTGCGCTTGGGGCCGCGGGAAATGACATACTCGACGGTCCGGACCGACTCGGAAAGAGTGCGCAGAGAGCGCAAAATATCCTTGTGGAACTTGGTAGAAAGCCAGTCACGGGCGAACTGCGAGGGGACGCCAAGCGCCACCGCGCCATCCTCGACGCGGACAATGTGGGTGTCGCGGAACCATGTATTAAAGTTCGGTTTTGAGATGGTCAGCTCGAGCTCTACCAGCGCATTTTCCCAAAGTTCTTTAGTGGTTGTCATAGAAATGGGATTGCAGTCACACAAGGATACTCGAGCATGGGTGGCGAGTCAAAATTGCCAAAAATGTTTACAAGTTGTGGAGAACTTGGGGATAACCTGCGGTTGACAGGTACGACTAGAACAATAAATACAACAAGTACAATAAATACAACAGGAACCAGCACAACAAACAACAAGTACAATAGATACAAACAAGACCATGGAACAGTTTAGATTTCGGAAGTGGAAAGTTTACAAAGACAGCCAAAAACTTTTTTCGGATATTCTGGCAATAGTCGCCACTCTCCCCTCTCAATACAAATATTCTCTCGGAGACCAAATTACACGGGCGAGTTTATCAGTAGTGTTAAATATTGCCGAAGGGAGCGGCAAGAACTCAATAAAAGAACTAAATCGTTTTTTGGATATAGCGGTCGGGTCTGCCTATGAAACACTGGCTTGTGTAGACACATTGCTGCAAAACAAATTCATAAACCAAAAACAACAAGAAAGTTTAGAAAAACAGTTGGAAAGTACTTGCAGTCAAATCGGCGGGTTTAAGAAAAAGCTCCGCGGAACCGGACAACCGGGATAATAAGTACAATATTTTTTACATCAGCTTCTTCTTTACAAAGATTTACCCGCATGGTATGGTCTTGAGCAGTCGAACCCGCCGCTTTTGTGGCGAACAAGGGAGCAAGTGCGATGAACTATCAAGTCACACCTGCCAGGTTGAAAGCTTGGCAACACCCGCTCGTTCAAGTTGTCGTGGAAGCGGCGAACAAGCGTTCTGACGACGACCTCAAGCGTGTCCTCAAGGACGCTGTCTTCGGTAACTGGGATGTCGATGGTGAACATGACTTACCCGAAACGCAACTTAGTTGTGCGGTCGGCTGCCCACCAGAGAAGAACAACCACTTCTGGGTCGCATGGAACGGCTTCATGCCCCTGCCGTTCACCAAAGATTCGGCGGCTGGCAAGCGCTTGACGGCCATGTGGACCGAGGTCAAGCAAGAGCAGCCCAACTGCACACAGGTGCAGGAGTTCAAGTGGTTGTTCTGGCAACCGGAGCGTGATGACAAGGACGCGGCTTTCATGACACAAGTCCTTGGCCGGGAGCCTGTCTATCATGAACTCGCGGTGTAGGTTATAGGCACGGCCATCTGGGCCGTGCTTTTTCTTTGTCCTAGACCCGTGTTTTCTTATATAGTACTTGTTGTTTGTGGTATTTATCGTTCTGGTCTGAAGTTGTACTTGTGGTATTTATTGTGATATTGTCCTAGTTATCTATGTCTCAAACATATCAACCAAAAAAGCGCAAACGTGCCCGCTCCCACGGGTTTTTAAAGCGCACCTCGATCCCGGGCGGCAAAAAGACCGTCCTGCGCCGCCGCCGCAAGGGCCGCAAACGCCTTTCGGCGTAAAACACAAACACCGAACAACAAACATGCTGTCAAAGACCAACAGGCTTTCAGCATCTGAGGTTCGTGAGATACTTAAGAGCGGCCGCTCGGTGCGCCTCGGCACCTTGTCGGCCAAGTATGTTATCGCCGCGCGCTCGAAGGCTGCCGTTGTCGTCAGTGCCAAGATCGCTAAAAATGCCGTGGAGCGCAACCGCCTGCGCCGTGCTGCCTACCGGGTTCTGCGCGCTTCCCTGCCCAAAGGCGCACGTGTTGTTTTTTTTCTGCATAAACCTGCGCTTGATCCGCTCGAACTAAGTTCTCTATGTTTGAAACTTATTTAGTACAGCCTATCTATAATATTTTTATCGCGCTGGTCGGCATTGTGCCGCAGGGCGATGCCGGGCTTGCTATTATTGCGCTCACACTCATTATGCGCCTGGTTCTGTACCCGGTGTTTACCGCCTCTATACGCACGCAGATGGGTATGACTGCGATGCAGGGCGATGTTGAGCTTATAAAAGAAAAACATAAGGATGACAAAGAGGCCCTTGCTAGGGAGCAGATGGCTCTTTTTAAAAAGCACAAAGTCAATCCGCTGGCAGGCTTTGGCGCACTGTTTATCCAGCTCGGCGTTCTGATAGCGCTCTATTTTGCACTCTTTAATAAAGGCTTCCCAAAAATTGATACCGATCTGCTCTACTCTTTTGTGTCGGCGCCCGCAGCGGTTTCAACCTCGTTCTTTGGGATACTAGACCTTCTTGCCCCGCATCACATCCTTCTGGCAATCATCGTTGGGTTGAGCCAATACTGGGCCATCTACCTGACGCTCGGCCGCACGCCGGTCAACCAAAAAGACAAGAACAAGGCCGCGGTAGCCCGCATGCAGCAAAACATGATGCTCTATTTTATGCCGGCGGTTATGGCGATTACCTCATACTATTTTGCCGCCGCCGTCGGCGTTTATTTTGTCGCCAGCAACCTTTTTTCGGTCGTACAAGAGTGGCTCATAAGGAACCAGTACAAACAACAACAAGTACAATAAATACAACTAGAACAATACCAGAACACGTTTTTGGCCGAGTTGTACTTGTTGTATTTATTGTACTTGTTGTATGGTAGGGACATGTCCCCAGACTTGTCCTCACTCGTATCAAAACTGCTCGAACTCCTCGGTGTCGAGGGTACGGTTGAGTTAAAAACCGGGCACCGCACTGTTGTCGCGGTCACCTCTCCGGACTCCGCGCGCCTCGTAGGGCCAAGCGGCGAGCATCTGCGGGCGCTTAATATGATAGCGCGCCGGCTAGTGGAGGCTAAGCACGGTGAAGAGTCGGCAGGCTTTCTTATAGACGTCAACGGATACCACGAAACCGCAATGGAAAAGGTGCGGCAGAGCGCGCGCATGCTGGCGCAGCGGGCGCGGCTCTTTAAGCACGATGTGGACCTCGAGCCCATGAGCTCCTACGAGCGGCTGGTAGTGCACGAGCTCTTTGCCGAGGACCCGGAGATAAAAACCGAGTCAGCAGGCGAAGGCAAGTTTAGGCATATTGTTTTGAAATACAAAACAATAGCTTAGAAGCTACTGGGACAGTCTTACTGCCCAAAGAGAGCGGTCTCCTTTGCGTATATAGATAAGATATTTGTCGTCCTGCGATATTGTCATCTCTGCAATATCAGCCTGTTCCCCCCCGTCGGCTCCTCCCGGGGAAGCGACAACATTCTGTCCGTTGATATCTGTATTTATTCTGAAAATATTCTCGGCAGAGCTGTTAAACCCCTGGTGCCAAAGATCAAGATAATTTACTGGCACAGATTGTATCGGTACCGCACAGAACACAATATTTGGCGTAAGCCGACTCCAAATACACTGTTCAGGAGATGGGTTTATTGCTGGAAGAGGAGCGTTGAGTCCGCTTTTTGTATCGCGCAGATATGATGACCGGGCCGTGCCATCAGATGTTTGGTATACGATTCTGGAAAAAGAGGAATTGGCTGTTGCAGTGAGTCCTTGCGCGTACAGTAGTGGCGCGTTTGCGCCGGTTTTTGCGTCTACAGAAAATACAATGCCAGGCACGCCTGCCGCAGGCGCGCTCTGCGCAAGCAGTGTGCCTACTGACGGCCACGCTATTGATATTTGCGAGAGCGGAAGCGAAAACAGTTTTTTAACGCCGCCACCGTCGGCATTTGCGGTGTAGCCGTCGCTGCCGGCGGTTGTCTTAACTAAGTACGCTACATTTGCTCCGTCGGGCGAGACTGCAAGGCTTGAGATTCCTTCCGGCAAGAACTGCACGCGCACCGGCACCGTGGTGGTGCTCGCCGGCTGTGGCAGAAGGAAGTGGACCGTTTTAAGAATGTTTGCGTCGAGGTACTGCATCAGCGCGCCTCTCCCCTTCTCACTCCACACCACCTTGATGATTCCGGGGATTGTGGTATTGGATACCGCTTTTGGCACAGCGCCTGGCGAGTCTAATACCAAATCGAAAGCATGGCCGTTTGTTTGCAAGACAAAACGCGCGATAGTTGATGTTGCGGGGCGGGTGGTCTGTATCAGTGTGGCGCCGGCAACAGGGCCGTCGGCGATTTTAAATATTTTTCCTGCCCCGTAGACAACTTGTTGTCCTACTGGGGTGCCGGCATTGGTATCGTCAGACTTGTTTACGGTAGTAGACGTACGATTTTCGCTTTGTGCAAACTGTGAGCCGGTGTTGGTTGCGGTATTGAGTGCTGGAGTATTAAAGTAGACAATCCAAATAATAATCCCCGCCGCCGCTATGCCGACCGCGACTATTGTTATTATCCATTTAATTTGAGTGTTCATAATCATTTATAACAATATGAAGTTGTGAGCCATCTCGACTGCCATTTTCCCCCGGCAGTGCCGCACTCTCCTTCGGTCTTGACGGCAGAGAGATAACAGTATGATCCGCTCATATCGCTGTACCAGCTTCCTCCCGAATCTTCGCAGTTTTTGCTTGCTGCCCGGTCGGTATTAGGTATACACGTGTCGCTGGTACCCCCCACAAGAACGGTTAGCTGGCCACAATAGGAATCTGCTGAACAACCGGCCGCATTGTTCGGATTGTTTCCACAAGGGGTAGAATTACTGCTTGGTCGGTCTGTACTGCCTGGCAAAGAAGATCCTCCTGTGTAAGTGCCACCCGGGGCCATTGGTATGTTTAAATTAAATTTTAGGAGGTCGGGGTTGATGGTGTAGAGGATAAGCCAGCAGCCGGTAAGTAGGAGGAGCCCCCACAGCGCCGCCACGGCGCGGTCCTTTGCCTTCTGTATATCGACTGCGGCCTCCGACACCATGTAGCCGATACCGGCCACCACCAGCATCACCACCGCAAAGAGCGAGCCGAAGGTGATAAGCAGTTTAAAGAGCGCGGATAGAAGCGCCGGGAGCTGCTGAGTTTCTCCCCACCCGTTGACAGTACCCGGCAGCGGCTCAAGCGGCGTGTAAGTAAGCTGACCTGTCGCCGCGGAGGCAATACCTGCAAGTGAGACAAAGAGTATGATTAAGAGAAAGGTTTTTTTCATAGTCCAAAGAAATTAAGCAGTGATTGGCCGGTGCTGGCGCCGAAGACAATTTGGAGCGCGGCGGTAGCTGTTTGTACAAACTGGTCGGGGTTGGTATTTTGCATCGTCACGCCGATTGCTGCGCTCCCCGCCCCCGAGCCGCTCTGCCGCAAGGTCAAAATGCCGCGCGCCGTGTCAGGGCCGGACATGTCTTCCCCGTTAAGCGTCCAAGCGTACGACAGCGTGCCGGCGTTTTTTGCCGCTACTGAAAAGTAGTACGGTTCCGCTTGCAGAGTAATCTCGTTAGCTTGGAGCGAAATAGCTTGAGGCATCGCCGCATCGTAGATAGCACCTCGAAGCGCGTCGCGCTCGTACAGCACTATTTTCGGATCTGATACCGGTATAGAAACCGCCGCGGTGCCGACTTTGCTTGCGCCGTAGTACACATCAACACTCACATCCTCGCCCGCCTGCAGTTGGTCTCCCTGTCCCGTAAAAACATACCGGCCAAGCCCCGACTGGTCCGGTACGCTGTCTCCCGCATGCGACCATTGGTATGAAAGAGCGTTCGGCGAGATGCGCGAGGAACCGGAGTAAACCGTCGGGAACGCCACTACTTTGTATGATGAGCCGGCGCTATAGAGTGCTTTGCCTAAGTAAAAAGGAGGTATAGTGGTGTCCGCCTCCCACACGAGGTTAATGAGTGATGGCGTAAACGAAAACGTTTTTGAAAATAATCCCTGGCTGGAGTCTATTGAAATGCCGACGGTTGTTTTTTGCCCCAATGCTCCGGTGGTAAAGGTGTATGTGCGCACCCCGACGCCCGATTGGACTGTTTTTCCGTCATGCGTCCAGGTAATGTCGGCATCGCCGAGGAACGAGCCGACACCCTGCGCCTCTATATTTACCGTTTGATTAGGCCCCGGCACTTCCGGATAGACCACATATTGTATCGGCGCCGGCAGAGCTTGCGCGTAGGCGGCAGGAGCCGCCAGTAACCCAACAACCAACAACAAACAACCAACAACTGCCGCTTTTTGCGCTGGCTTGATGTCGTGCATGCCCATGAGTTTTTGGCGGCGTTGTGCAAGGATTTGGGCGTTATGTTTCAAACCCCAAGGACCTTCCCCTTTTGCTTTGACAAATGATTTTGAAACAGGCACAGATGCCGCCACTTCGTCTTGCTTTTTCCGCTGGATGCATCGCCATACCATACCGGTCCACACGGGCAGAATATTCAAAAACGGTGCGGCTTCCGCCAGAAATCCTTTTATTACGGTGGACGGATAAAATGCTCCGTCAAACGCGAGCAAAAGGATAATGCCGCCGCCGATGGTCAAGCTAAGTGCCACATCGACTGCCGCGCCGATGGGGATGGCAAAAGTGCTCAATACTCCGCCGAGTGCTCCTCCATATAAGGCACATTTTGCGCCTTCCAGAAGCCCTATAAAAAATCCCGTTGAGGTGCTCCAACAGTATCCGGCGCCCGCGAGCGCTCCGCCGACCCCACCGCCGACCGGCGTAATAAACTGCATTGCGGCAAAACCGAGCCCGAGCAGAATTTGCAGTCCGTCGAGCAAAACAGCGATAAATAAAGCAAGATATCTCATATTACTTGTAGTGAGTCATATCGAACTATCCTCCCGCTTCGGCTTTTTTTTGCCGCAGCGCAAGAACTTGCGACGGGTCGGAGGTGATTATCTGGTCTTCCGTGTAGCTGGCGATGATTTTGATGGCGACATGCTTGAGTCCGGCAAAGAAAATCCCCTCCCCCACGTCGGACTCCAGCAGCAGAAACTTTTCCTCGTCGGAGAGGTTGAAGGTTTTTTGCAGGCTGTCAATCGTCGTCGGCGACTGCTTGAGCAAAATTTGTATCGAGGAGTTGGTAATCATCGGCAGGCCGTACGGCGACTTAAGAAAGTCGTCCACGTCCTGCGTGATGGTAGCGAGCCCCAAGTAATATTTGCGGCCGCGCTTTGCCATCGAGTAGAGGAAGGATGCCGTGTCGTCGGATTTCATCATCCACCACGCCTCGTCGATAACGAGCAGGCGCTTTTTGAGGTTTTTGCGCACCGCGTTCCAGATGTAGTGGGTAATAAGGTACATCGCCACGGGCTTGAGGTCGTCCTCCATGTCGCGTACGGAAAAGACGACGAACTTTTTGTTGATGTCGACGTTGGTCGGCTGGTTGATAAAGCCCGACCAGGTCCCCTTGGTGTACTTGGAGAGCCGCTGAACAAGCGAGTCGCTCCCCTGCAGCCCCGCCAGCACCAGCTCAAAGTCGGAGAGCAAAGGCGGCTCTATCTCGGCGAAGTTGCTGTCGACGGTTATGTCTTTGAGCGCGTAGGTTTCGGTAATGGCCCGGTCGATGATAGCGTCCTCCTCCGGAGTGAGCCCGCCGAGCATGATGCGGAACATGCCGACTAGCGCCACGATGTTGCTGCGCAGGATGTCGGCCGCAGACTCGTCCTCGCGCGGGGGCGCGAGGTCAAACGGATTGATATGGTGCTCGGAGTTAAGGCTGATATTGAAGTAGCGCCCACCCACCGTCTGCGCCAAAAACTCGTACTCGCGCTCCGGGTCGATAACGATGACCTCGGTGTCGAACATCAGCGTGCGCAAGATTTCGAGCTTGGTGGCGTAGCTTTTGCCGGAGCCCGACTTGGCGAAGATGACCGAGTTGTAGTTTTCTAAGCTAAAGCGGTCAAAGAGCACCAGTGAGGCGTTGTGGCGGTTGACGCCGTACAAAATACCCTTGTCAGAGGTAAGGTCGAATGATACAAACGGGAATATGGATGAGAGCGGCGAGGAATTGAGTTTGGAGTTGACCCGCAGCTCGTCGTGTCCCAGCGGCAGTACCGATTTAAATCCCTGCTCCTGCTGAAACAGAGCGGGCTTCACATACACCAAGCGCGACTCGAGCATGGATTTTATCTCGCTCTCCGCTTTGTCGAGCTCCTCCACGGTGGCGCCGTAGATGGTGATGTAGACGCCGACGTCAAAGAGCCTTTCTTGCGCCTGCTGGAGCTGGTCGCGCAGCTGCTCGAGGTCCTGATAGGCGGTGTCGAGTATCGGGTCGCGCACGAGCCCTTTTTCCTCCCTGCTCATTATTTGCGATTGCACCTCGGCGACCTTTTTTTGAAACTTCTTGAGGATTTCGGCGGAGTCTATCGGGTGGATAAATATCGAGATATCGAGCACGCGGTCGAGGTTGATGATCGGAGAGAACCACGAGTCGGTGAGCACGCGTGGATACGACATCACAAAAAAGGTGCGCGCTATTTTGTCGCCGAGGTTTATCTCGCGCGGGGTTATTTTAAGCGCGCTCGGCGCGATGACGTCCTGTAGCTCCAAAACGCCCTCTTTGTATATCTGCTCGGGCAGAATGGATGCCATCGGCGCGGGCATCGTGTTTTTTGGTTTTAAAAAATCTAAAATTGCCATATTGTACTTGTTGTTTTCATTGTACTTGTTGTAAGTTGGTGACCTGCAGCGGTTTTTCCAATTCCCCAGGATTGAACAACTTATAGAATAATTCTATAACCTCTTCCGTGCCGAGTTTGACCACGCGCACTCCCGTGCGCACCAGCCCCTGCTCGACCACCGAGACGCGCTGCTCGAGCTGGGCGCGGTACTGCTCAAACTGTTCGTCGGCGAGCGCGCCCGCGCCCTTTCCACTCCCGGGGAAAAGGCCGCCGAGCATGCCGCCGCTGCGGTTGATGAGCGCAGGGTCGTACGGTATGACGATAAAAAAGTTCTTGGTCATAATGTTGGCGCGCTCGGTAAAGTCTTTGATAAACGCCATGTACTCTCGGATTTGGATTTTCATCAGCTCGTCGAGCTCTTTGGTGTAGCGGTCCTGCAGGAGCGCGATGTATGGCCTGATGTCGAGGTCGCGGCTCTGGATGGAAAACTCGACAGTAAACTCCAGCGAGTTGAGAAAGTTTTGGAACTGGCCGATGATTGCCTGCTGTTCGTCCTGCGACTTGAGCGCGAGGTTTATACTCGACGCCATCAGAAGTACCCGGAGCGACCCGTCTTTGAGTATGATAATGCCGTCGCGCACCTCTTTGATGGGCACGAACTCCTGCGTTGCCTGCGCT
>Ga0209542_10003460_pt1 | contig 33757 bp, 42 predicted proteins | sample RifCSPhighO2_01_FD_184028 | JGI IMG/M metagenome (GOLD analysis project Ga0209542, IMG submission 184028) | Soil microbial communities from Rifle, Colorado - Rifle CSP2_plank highO2_0.1 (SPAdes) (version 2) | ecosystem: Environmental > Terrestrial > Deep subsurface > Rock core/Sediment ... | reverse complement strand
ATTGAATTACTGGATCTTAGAACCCTTTTGAAGGTTGTGCCGAGCACAGAGCAGCTGGATGTTCCGGACATCGTCACTACGTCCACCCCCCGAGAAGGGTAAAATGTGGTCATAGTGCAGGCCAGTTTCGGCTCCGCAGGTAGTGCACTTACCCTTGTCTCTACTCCACACCTCCACTTTCACGCTCGTAGGAATCATGCGCTCATGCTGATATTCATCGGCCTCGGCGAAGGTTCTCGCGGTGCCCGCCGGTTTTAAAAAAAATTTGACTACCTTTCGTCCACCTTCTGGTATGTACTTCGCATCTACCAGGTTGAATATTCCCTTATCAAACCATACGCCTGTATCAAGTTTTTCGTATACTTGAATCTGGAAGGGATCAGTTCGTACACCATCCTTGAAGTCCATGGCCTCTTTGTAAAACTTACCGTTGTCGCTGGGACGCCCGCTGTCACGAGTCATCGGCTGATCTATTTGCTTTCGATCCCCTCCCTTTGCGGTCGCGTCATGACCTTCGTATGTAAGCAGTTGCTGTTGCTCGTCCCATTCGTCTTTATATGGCGCATTGCGACGTGCAGACATTAAGAATACAGAAAGTTGTCCGTTGGCTCGGTAGTTCATCCCCTTCTGAAGATTTTGACGTTCGCGCACTATCAGCTCTGTATATGAAATGATTGGCGACGATGCTGCGTCGCGCTCTGGGCTTCCGAGAAAATTGGAAGTCATACGTCCGGAAGGACCTCCTGCACTATGCCCTGCACGCTATCGCCTTCGCCAGGCGTTATGGGTTGGTGAGATCTATTGGAACTTTTTGGCAACAATAAACGCACCCCCTTTTCACGTGGTCCATACTCTTTGATGGTCACGTTCTCTCCTCCGAGCAAAGCAACTACTCTATCGCCCGTCTCCGCTTTTTCCTGTTGACGACATAGGACTAAGTCTCCGTCTCGTATACCGGCCTTATCCATAGAATCACCGTCGGCGCGAAGAACAAAGTATTTATAGCCTGATTTTATCTTTGTTTTTGGTACGGGGATGTACTCCTCAATATTTTCTTCTCCGAGCAAGGGATTGCCGCATGGTGCCGAGCCCACGAGCGGCACTTGCACCATCACTAGTGTTATGGGCGATTCGACAAGTCCTTTTTCGTCGACGCTCCTAGACATAGGTCGTCCCTCGGCAATGATTTCTTTAAACTTCGCGCGCAGTTTATCGTCAACTACGTAGAGATATGTCCCTTTAATTCCTCGAGTAAGTAGTGTTTTGTATATATTCACGATGTACTTCCGTAGTTCGTTCGGCTCTGTGATAGAACGCTTTCCATTGAAGTCCTTATATTTTGCTTCATCGACAATCAATTTGCCCGTAGTCTCATCGTACGACAATTCAGGCCCTACGATGACGCCCGTATAGTTGAGGTCGTATCCTTGGATTGTGTGGATGCAACCGACTTCGTTGATCGCGTTCTTGGAATTTACCCAATCCGACGTGACGCTATTCCATACGAGTTTCAGTCCGTCTATTTCGATATCGTAATCGGCTTTCCCTTTTTTCGTACTCCAAGGCCACGCGTAGCCCGCGACGAGACGCGCAAGCGAGTGTTCTGAGTTTTTCCTTTTAATGTCTGTAATCATTGAGCTTAAATCGTCGTATATTTTAAAGTCATAGATGTTCTTGTCGAAAGTCTTGGGTTCTTCAAGGCTGAGCAGATCGTCGACAAACTGTAGATAATCATTCCCTCCCTCCACTCTCATTTGACTGACGAGCTCGTGATGCACCGCCTGCGTTTCTTTGAAATCCGACGGGCGTATGTCTTTCGGAATGACGCTTTGCCGCTCGTCGTAGAAAAATATTTGCTGATTCGACGACTTCATTATCCAATCCAACTGTGTCGCGTCTTTCGGGAGACCCAGTTTTTGGCAGGTGGCTTCGTAGCTTGGGTAGTTGGTTAGATTGACTCTGCGACCTAAACGATGGGCCTCATCAACTATTAGTACGTCATATTTCTTTTTGGCGACATCACTTGGTCCGATCACCGACTCCACTCCAAGCCCTGGCACCCTTTTGACCACGTTCTGAAGCGTTGATCGAAGTCCGGCCATTGGCACAACGAGAGCGACACTCATATCCTTAGTTTCGCGCTCTTCCCTAAGATGCTTGAGTAGATAGAGTGCGAGGATCGATTTCCCCGTTCCCGGTGCACCATTAACTATGTGAGTGACAGCTTTCCGCGCTTTTAGGCTCTTTTCAATGGTTTCCGCAACCGCAAGTTGATCCTCCGTCAGAGCCTTATACGGCGAAAATTTGAAAAAGTCGCTATTTCGAATCTCTTTCAGATCTTGAGTGACTATGTTTTTCTCCTGGAGCAACGGCCAAATGACTTCCAGTTTGGCTAGATATTTTTCTTTTTCGTAATAGTTGTGATTGATGAGACCGCCGTTGCCATTTTGCAGTTTGTATTTTCCGTCTCCGGCAACATATTGAATCAGAAGTGACTCAAAATCATATGCTGCAGACATGTTGAATTCTTCGTCTGTCACAACATGTAGTCGCTTCAATCGAGCATGTGATGGGTCCTTGTAATGCTGGTGGCTCCTTCCGTAGAGGGTGGTAGTTTGACCAATGTACATTTCTTTCCCGTCCTCCTGAATATAGACCACTGGCCAATTGAGGCCGAAGTGAAATTCTTTCAGTTGATCGAATTTATCTTTCTCAAACGGAAAAGTACGAATCTCCGTCATACAAATTAGAGCTTCGTGTACTTCGTCGCTTTGCCCTTCGCTTTCGCAACTGGATATTTTTTGTCATTCTTTTTCATTTTCACAGCAAAAGCTTCCGGCAAATCAATGTTTAGGTCACTCGCCATCACGGCGACCCAGTAGACAACATCCGCGAGCTCATCCCCTATTTCGCTTTTGTGGTTCCTGACGTATTCGTTCATTTCGTCCGCATCTTTCCACTGGAAATGCTCCATTACCTCAGCCGCTTCTAGAACGAGTGAGAGTGCGACATCTTTAGGGTTGTGGAATTGCTTCCAATCTCGCGCGTCTCGAAATGCGATAGCTTTTTTCTCAAATTCCTTCCAGTCCCTCATATTCAAAGACTATCCCACAAATCTTCCCGTCGGTACACACTCCCGAATAAGAATGCGTCGGTCGGCTCTGCAAAGCGCGGGGCGCTGGGTATCCCCAGCGCCCCGCGTTCACTTGATTTTCACTCCACCCGTGGCTATACTGCTGGTGTATCAAGACGAAGGAGGACCCGAACGGCGTTGGTGCCTAAGGGGCCTTTTTCATTTATGGTTGTGCGCAATCTTTCTTCTCACATCTGTATCTCCCAAATTTGCATAGAATTCGCTTCCCAAGCCTTTGTAGAGAGACGAGGCAAACTCCTGATTGGGGAAAAGCATTTTTCCAAACTTGCCTTTTTTGATTAGATAGTCGACAAGTTTTTTATAATCTCCATCGCCGGATACAATATATACTTTTTCAAACGGCTCCTTCTCGACGAGTTTCTTCATAATTCCGAAAATAATATCGCAATCTACATTCCCTTTCTTCTTGCCTTTCAATGCCGCAGAATGTTCGCGAAACGAGAGAATGAATCCCGCTTTTTGAAGATTGTCGTAGAGATCCTGTACCATCTCAGAAACAAACCCGAGAAAGTAGTATGCCTCGCCGACCTTGTACTTGTCGCGCAGATATATTCGGAGCCTCGCATGATTGACTGACCAACCTTTTTCTTTCGTTCCCAAATGGAGATTTTGACCATCGATGAACACGACGTTCGGATATTTACTCATCGAATCGCTCATTCGCAAATCATCCCACAAATCTTCCCGTCGGTACACACTCCCTCAGGACTGCGGCCTGCGGCCACGCCGCGCAGGGCGCGGCCTAACCCTGTCCATTTCTATTTCAGTCTTTTGCAAAATACTTGAATAGAGCGTCGCTTGCCCCCCCCCACAGCTCTGCGGTGCAGCGTTCAGTCACTCGGTGCGAATCGCGAGCGTAAATCTAATAGTGTCGTCGGCTACGATTCCTTCCGCGCGGCGCACGCTCGCTTTCAGCGGCAGGAGGTACGTGCCGGAATGGGAATCGGGAAAGATTGATGTTTCCCATTTCGTCTTGCCGAGTGTCACCGCGACTCGTATCCCGCCGAAGCCTCGGCGCGGTCCCCGGTCGCGCCGCTTGATGAGCGTTGATTGTTTTTTGTCGACATGCGCGAAGTGCCACGCACCCTGCGCTCCCGGCCAGAGGATTACTCGCGACTTCACTTTGTATACCCTCCCCATGCCCTATTGCAGTTTTTTGCAAAATACTAGAATAGATTCGGCGCGCGGCGTAAGCTTGTGCCTCACCGTATTTCCCTCGCTGCGTTTCAACACCAATCCGGCGATGGCCATCTTGCGCACATGGTCGGAAATATTTTCATATCCGCTCTTTACCCTCTCCGCAATCTGCTCCACCGAGAGCTCCGGCTCGCGCTTGAGCAGCTCCATGATCTCGAGCCGTCGATGATTGGCGAATCCCTTTACTATCCTTTCGAGCCCGCGGTAATTGATCTTCCCTGCCATATTGCCTCCACTCTAGCATCCCTATTGCAGTTTTTTGCAAAATACTTGAATGGTTCCGATCCGCTCACACCCTCATTTTGGGGAATGGGGAAATGCTGCTGGGTTAGGCGTTGACAGCCTTTGCCATATCGTGCACTTAGCTTTTAAATTTGATGTTGCAGCCGAGGGAGGGATTGAACCACGGTTCAATCGTCTCACCCGATAGGAATTTGTGCATGACTGCCTGCATCGTTCGCTCCGTGACTGGTTCGTCTTTCTCGAGCGCGTCTACGAGACGGCCGTGGAAGACGAGTTTGCGCTCTTTGTCGAAAAGATACGGGTCGGGTGTGCACGTCGCGCCATATGCCTTTGCGACCGCGCCATCTTCGTCTATGAGATACGGGAATTGCATGCCGCGCTCCGCAGCAAAGGTAGTCATCGCTTCCATCCCCTCCCCCTCGTATTCAGGGTCGCTGGAATTGATGCCGACAAAACTGATGCGGTCGCCAAATTCCTTGTGGAGAGCGACGACTTCTGCCATGCGCGCTTTTACGTACGGGCAGTGATTGCACATAAAGAGTACAAAGAGTCCTTCGACTCCGGCGACGTCGCTAAGCGTATGGATGCGCCCATCGGTACCGGTGAGCGAGAAGTCCGGCGCTGTCTCGCCGTGCTGGAGCTTCGAGAGTGATTCTGTTTTTGCCATGGGCACAGCATACACTGGACTTTGCGGTTTTGCATGAAGCGAGTATGCTCTTTGTACCCAGTCAAAGGCGGGATGAGGAGTGTTACCGATGAAAATGATGGGATGGGCCATTGCGGCCCTTATGTTCGTTTCGTTACAGGGTGCTGGAATTGGCAACGCCGGCGAACATGGGGTGCATCAGCAGGGTCCCCTCGTTTCGTCGTCAAAAAACTTCACGCCGTTCCAGACGTGCGTCGACAAGCTGTTCGTAATCGACGATAGCCATCCGTCCTTCAGCCATTACGGCTACGGGCACGCGGCTCTCCACAAGTGCGGGATTGTGCAGCAGATTATCGACGCGACCAAGACCAACTGCTGCAGCGGCAACGACCCGTGGAACGGCGAGTGCCGCATCACGAAGCTGCTTGATGCGGCGACCGGCACCGTGATGCTCGACGGCCGGCGTTGCAAGCTCGAGAAGGCGGTCAAGAAAGCTTCGGTGAGCGGACTCAACCCCGATTTCATCGTGGTGTGCGCATCGGGGCCGGTCAAAAACGAGAAGGGCGAGCACCTCTGCCCTGTGCGGACCTACTGCACTGGCGAAATGCCGACGTACTGAACGAGTACATGCTCCGAGAAAAAGGGCCGCATGCGCGATAGCGCACGCGGCCTTCCACTTTGCACAAGACTGGTTTGACGATTCGTGGATTGACCGATACCGTGAGTAGTACGGCGAGACAACCATAGGGAGGCGGCCGTGTTGTTTAGAACATTGATATGTACGGTGCTCGCGGCAGCTTTAGAGCTGAGTGCGGCAGGTGCGGCAGAACAAAAAGTTTTCACTGGCTTCCTCTGCGGCAGCGAGCCGCAGGTACGGAAGCTGGCGGCATATGCAGCCAAGCAACCGTTCACGCGGGATCTGCTGGCCCAAGTGAATCAGGGTGAGAAATCGCCCTGCCAGTATGCCAGCGTCTCATTCGACGAGAAGCAGTCGCTCGGCGAAATCAGCGTGAGGCAGACCAATGACACCGCAGTTATGCGTATCAGGGTCATTGCTGTCCATGCGGTCAAGATGATTGCGACCTCGACCGGCATCGTCATCGTCGAAACGTGGACGCCTATCGCACCTGAGAGTCGCTATGTGCTCGTCCCAGCGGAGGGCCAGCGGGCGTAGCACGTGAGTACGTCAAGCAGCGCCGCGGACAACCGCGGCGCACACTTTTTTATATGTCAGGATTTCCTATGGAGTGAGGGCAGTCGAGGTCGCTGTGGTGCTCAGGACGAGCGAGCGGCGGATTTCGTCGAAGGCGAGGAGGAGCGCCGCGCGGTCGTATTCACGCACCGCGCCAGCCTCAAAATTTACCATCTGGGCCGTGCGGATGAAGTAGCGGATTGCGGTGCACGGCTTACTCCCCTTTATCGCCCACACCTGCTCTTCAAATGTGCTGCCTGCTGCGCCCTCGGTCGTGGTCGCGACAGAATAGATGGTCGAACCTTCAGAGATGTCCCGAGGCCGCACGTTTGGCACGACGTAGATATCGCCCGCGCAGCTGAGCGCGCGCGGAAGCTGTTCGACGGATACGTACGATGTGGCCGAGAGATTGGTGCCGGTCGCCATCTGCATCGGTACCGTGAATTTCACTCCGGCGATAGGCTTGCCTTGGAATTGGTCGTAGGAATATCCCTCGTCGATGGTGAATTCGGGTGGATACGCAATGCTGTAGGTGGACGTCGCGTAGGTGCGCACCAGTGGTTGCTGCACCACCGGAGTTTGGTCCGTGGGCGGGCTCGCTACGTCCCCCATGATGGTCCACACGTAATAACCGACGGCTCCTGCGAGAACGATAAAGATGGCTCCGATGATGTACTTGGTCATGTGAGCATCATCTCACATGCGCCCCCTGTATGCACAATATTGACCTTTTCTGCATATTGTTGTTATATAGTACCGGAATCAAACGTTTTTGGGAGGACTCACATGTTGAGAATTGGTGTTCTTGGTTTCATCTTTGTCTTCGGTCTCGCGAGCTTCGGAAGCGGCGCCATCCCGACAGTCTCGAGCGTAAGCCGGCTGTGGGACAGCGGTACGATGCTGCTGCCGGGCGAGAAGCGCATCGCCTCCGTCGACGACGAATTCATCCGTCGGTCCGCGCGGCTGCGCGCGCTCTTCGAGCAATTCGTGCTCTGCAAGAAAGAGTGCGAAGGCCGCGACGGCGCCATCCTCACGGAGCGCGATGCCATCGTCGCGGCGGAGTGGAAGTCGCTCCTCTCTCGCCTCATCATCCGCAAAGACTGGGGCGAGACGCGCGACAGCAAGGTCGCGCGGAACGAATTCTTCCGCGAGCTCGATGCGAAGGGCATCGAGTTCCTGCGCGACCGCTGCGTGCCGCGTATCGAGTTTAAGCGCTTCGAGCGGCACGCGACTATCTTCAAGCATGCCTTCCGCGGTTTCCGCTGTTCGGAACCCCTGCCCCCAGCCACAAGCTGGGGGCCGCGTTTTTTCGAAGCCTCATATGCTAGGGTGTGCGCTATGACCGAGATGAGGAGGAGCACAACGCGCGCGAAGAGAGCGCGTCGCAATCGCGTCGGCACCCGCCAAGATGCGAGTGTGCCACCTGTGCCTGCCTACCCCATGCGCATCAATCGCTACCTCGCGCTCAAAAAGTACTGCACGCGCCGCGAGGCGGACGCACTCGTATCTGCCGGCAAAGTGACTATCAATGGGCGGCGTGCGGTGCTCGGCGACAAAGTGAGCGAGAAGGACAAGATAGACGTCAAGCAAAAAAAGCGAACGTACCGCTACTTCGCCTTCAACAAGCCGCGTGGCATCATCACGCACTCGCCGCAAGAGGGCGAGACCGACATCGCATCACTCTCGGGAATCACCGGCGTCTTTCCCATCGGGCGACTCGACAAAGATTCGTACGGGCTCATCCTCCTCACCGACGACGGCAGGCTCACTGACGCGCTCCTCAACCCTGTCCACGAGCACGAAAAGGAATACGAGGTGCTCTGCAACGAGCCGCTCCCCGGCTTTTTCAAAAAGCACATGGAAGCTGGTGTCGACATCGAAGGCTACAAGACGAAGCCGACCGAAGTGAAAATACTGGGTGACCGGAAGTTTTCCATCGTACTCACTGAAGGTAAGAAGCACCAAATACGCCGCATGTGTGCGGCGTTTGGCCTCACGACCGCCGAGCTCAAGCGCATGCGCATCATGAATATCCGCTTGCGTGATCTCAAGTCTGGCGAGAGTCGGAAGATAGAAGGCGATGAACTCGACACACTGCTTAGCAGAACGGGACTCGCGACATCTGAGCGCGTCAGCGGGTAAAAAGCGCTTCTACCACAGAAAATACGTTGGCGAGAAAGTTCGCACGAGCGCTCACCGGTTCACCTGCTGCGGGGCTCACGGTCTCGGTTGCGGGCTCAGTGTGCACTTCGGTGGTGTCAATTGGTGCTGTATACGCATCACGGGTGCCTTCGGGAGGAGGCATCGCCGTCTGCTGTGCCTCCGACATCTCCGGAGGGCGCAGAAAGGATTCCGGCGGTGGGAAAGCACCTTCGGGGCGATAGTCGGCTGGCAAACGGCTCGGATCAAACTGACCAGATCGCATCTGCGCCTCCATTTCGGAACGCATTTGCTGTTCCATTTCGCGGCGGCGAGATTGGAATTCGTCGCGATACGTATCGAACCTTCCTCGATCCGTCCCGTTTTCGAAGCCCTCTCCATTGATGCGCATAATCATCTCGTCGCGCCTTTCTCCTTCTGGTGACGTGCCCGGTGGGCCGCCGAATTCGTGTTCATATTTCTCACGCAACTCTTCTCTCATGCGACCCCGATCCTCGTGCGGCGCGGATTCCTCGTCTTCCTGCCGCTCCCACGCGCCTTCGTCATTCAGAAAACCCTTGCCTAAGCGCTTTTGCATACAATCCCGTATTTCGTTGTCGCGTTTTCCGGGATCCAGTTCACCGTCACGCATCTTTTCCTCAAAGTCGTCGCCGAAGACTTCTCGCATACAATCCCTCGCCTCCGAGTTGGGACCAAACGGAACCTTACCGCCGTCTCCCAAAAGCTCGCGGAAACATGCCGGTAGTATCTCACCGAGCTTGTGGTCGATAAGTCCGCTCCCGTCGCGCAGGGCTTGCACCCGCTCGACTCCTATACGCTGCTCAATGCACGCCACGACTTCGGGGGGCGCCTGCTCGAGCGCCTGCTTTGCCTTTTCTCTTCCTTCTTCCATTCGCTGCTTATCTTCCTCGCTCAAGAGATCATGCTCGACGGCAAACGCGATGCAGGATTCACGGTTGGCATCGTCTTCGCAATAGCGTTTGCATTCTTGCCCGCGACATCCTCCGGGCCCGTGCCCGCCGGTTTTTCGGAAGATTGCTGCCTCTTTTTCAGACATGAACCCCGCCCGTATCGCAAATTCCGCACACTCTTCCATGTGCGCCGAATCCTCGCAGTACGTTTTACATGCTCTGCCGCGGCACCCGCCCGGCATGACGCCGCCTTGTTCCACATAGGTTACTGCTTTTTCCGCCTCCGCGAGCTCTTCATCGCTCATGACTCCGGCGTCTTTCGCGAAACTGATGCATTCCCGCATGCGGGCTGGGTCCTCGCAATAATCCTCGCACTCTTCTTTCGTACGACATCCGCGAGGGCCCTCGCCGCCAATCTTCGCAAATGTTCGAGCCTCTCGGACCTCGTCGGCCGTCATCAGTCCGTGTGCCTCGGCAAAATCTACGCATTCGCTCACGTGTGAGAGGTCATCACAATACGCGTGACACTCTTTTTTGTCTTCGCAACCGCCGAGCTCAGCGATAGGATACGTGATGGTGCTCTCTTGGGCGCGTACGTATGTGAAGGATGCAGCGATGATGAGCGCCGCCCCGAGGCACGCGATGCCGATGAGCCGATATCGATGTGCCATATTCATTCGAACGGATTTTTGTAGTCGCTAAAAGGATTCGTTGTGGGCAGCTTGTCTGCTGGCGTCTCGGCAGCTTCGGAGACCTGCGCACCGACCTCTACATTGACAGGCGTAAACGCTTCTGCCGACGCCGGCGTCGGCGCACCTTCTTCGGACAACGCCAATATGTACCACATGGCGCCGATTGCGATAAGCACGATGACAGCGCCCGAGGCGAGGAGCGGCATGCCCAAAGAGTGCTGTGGTTCCATTACTGAGATGGTAACACTCGGCCGTATGTGAAGCGGCGTTATCCACTGCCCCCCGAGAGCGGCGAGGATGCAATACCGTCCACGGACTAGCCGTTGTTGTACGGACGGTTCTTGTCCTTCTTTTGCTTGTCCTTCTTCGGCTTTTTCACCTCCTTTTTCTTATCGAGTCCTTTTGACATAGGGTCACGATTATTGATATCGCTCTATCGTAACATCTCCGCCCGCGAAGACCGCGAGAACACTACGGTGTACAAATCAGCGCTTTACGACGAGCGGACGCGGACACGAAAATCCGCAGCGTTCTCTTCCGCGACCAGCGCCTCGAAGTCCCACATCTGTCTGCCCACCAGCCCCGCTGTCGCAGCACTCGCGCTACCTATGACAGTCCCTTCTGCATCGAGCAGTTCGATATCGACAAATACTTCATCGAAGGCGCGAGTGGTCATGTTTTCTACCGTGCCGCGCACGACGCGACTGCCCGCGTCGGTCGTCGCAAATTCCGACTGCGTGATGACGAGGCTGTCCCCCCTATCCGTCGCTATCGAGACTGCAAGTACGACGATGCCGACAAAGAGCAAGCCCGCAACGATATTGAGCAACTGCTTCTTGTGGGGAGAGTGCCGCATGAACAGCATATAGATTCTATTTTCTCACACTTTCGGGCGCGACAAGCTGGGTTGCTACTGACGCGCTGAACAGCGGATTTCGTTCAATTGCGTCAGCGTTTGCGTCGCGAGGTCGAGCGAGACATGCCGCTCGAGTCCGCCGCCGAGCCCCTCTGCCTTCCACGAAGCATACTCGGGACAATTCTGCTCGTTCAAATCCTTTTCAGTGCCAAAGGGCTGCCAGTACGTTACCTCTCCGCGCCCTATCTCGATGGGTCGGTTGTACATGTCGGAATAGATTTCTTTTTTCTGTTCGATGTCGTACACGGCGAGCCCACGCGGTGGCGGTGCGGTACCACTATCGAGTAGGAGGTAGTGCCCCTCGATGCCGAGCACATATGTCGGGCTCTCGCTCGAAAGGTCTATGTCCCCCGCCGAGACGGCAAATCGGCACGGCGGCGTCTCTCCGTCGACCTTGTGCTTTATCATGATATCGCTGCCGACACTCGCCCTCCCGCGCTCGATGACGAGGTACTCTTCACTCTCTTTGCACGTGGTCTCGTAGGCCGACTCGCCCTCGAAGTTCTGTACGATTTCACCAAACTGCATCGTCGCAGAGTCGAGCTTCAGCCATATGCTTTTGCCCACCGATGGTTGCGCCGTCATCGGCTCACCCGCCGCTCGCTCAGCGTAATTGACGATGACGTATCCCCCAGGGAGTCCCGAGAAGCCACGGTACTCGGTCGTCTGCGGCGCAATCCTGTCGCCGATGATTGCTGCGTGCGTGCCATTGTATGTACCCGCGGGCGTCTGTATCGCGCCCACGAGGTAGAAGAAAGTGCCACTTCCGCCCCCCTCCTGCGTGATGAGAAATGCAATGTCGGGAATCATGTCGCCGTCGAGGTCCCCCTTGGCCTCGTTGCCAAAATAGCGCGTGATTATCTTCGACGCCGAGTCCGCTTGTGGTGAGCCCGTCGAACCAGCGGCGGCCGCACGCTCCGCATAACCATCCTTGAGCGTAACCGGCACACCGGCTATCACATATGTCGCGTCACGATAGTCCGCAACCCCCTGCTTTTGTTGGTAGATGTAGTTGTTCAACACGAAAAATCCGCCGATGAGCGGGAACAGTACCAACAATATGAGGATGAGCTTGTTCATGCGCCTAGACTACCACAGCAACCCGTCGCGCACGGAAAACATGCGGGCGCCCCGTGGGGCGCCCGTGACATATCATTTCCTCATTGTATGCAAGGTGATGATGCGGAGCTTGAGTTCGAACTGATTCGTCCTGCCGGCGCGCTCGCGCTCTCTGTGAATGAACATGAGGACCTCCTTGACCGCCTCAGGCCCCACCCACCCTGCTGCGAGCCTGTCGGTCTCGAGCTCTTCTATCTGCGAATAGCCCTTCGTGACGCCGAGCGACTGCGCCCGCGCGATGTGTCCGAGCTCGTGCGCCATAAGTCCGTCGAGTGCCCTATCAGACAGTGCGCGAACAAGCGAGCGCTTCACGACGATGATGTCCCCGTGATTTTTCCGAACAGGAATGAGCGCGTACGCCCAGAGCGGCGTCTCGTGCACTTCGCAAACAGCCGGCACGTGGAGGTGCGCGAGCGCTGCCACGCGCTGCACTGAACTCCTGAGTCGTCTATCCTGAGTCTCGACGAAATCACCGACTGCGGGAACCACTGCGCTTTCTTTTCGCGCCCAGCCGCATCGGTCGACTGTCGAAATGCTAGAAAGTGCCAACGCGAAAGCTCCCGCGAGGCACATGATGATGTATCGCATGTCCTCACCCTCTTCATGTTGCTTTCGATACTATGCCACGCGCGCGCTGGCGCGCAATCACCGGTGACACTGGAGGGCTGAACAAAGGGTGGTTTTCTGCTACACTGGCGCGACATTGGGAGATCGTCTAATGGTAGGACATGTGCCTCTGGAGCACAGTATCTAGGTTCGAGTCCTAGTCTCCCAGCAAGTGAACGAAAGCGAGCGCCGTGCCCAACGCCACCAGACGGCGGGTGCCAATCACTTATACACCGCAGTACTGTGGACTCCCCCATGCGTTGCTAGACTGAGCTGAGGTCTTATTACTATTTGATACACATCATTATGGATGCAACCATATACCTCGCACAAATTTGGGGACCGGTCATGCTCGCCGTCGGCATCGGCATGTTCGTAAGCCGCAATTACTACATCAAGCTCTACCGCGACATCGATAAGGCGCCTTTTGCGGCGCTCGTCTTCGGCATGGCAGCGATGGCTACCGGCATCGCGCAGGTGAGTGTCCACAATGTGTGGGACACGGCGCCGCAGATCATCATCTCGCTTCTCGGCTGGGGGCTCCTCATCAAAGGCGCGCTCTTTACAGCGTGGCCGGATTTCGTAGACCTCATGGGCGACTTAGCCGTCAACTCCAAGCTTATTCCGATTGCGGGTGCAGCAGTCCTCGTCCTCGGTGCATACGTCTCGTGGATCGGATACGTGGCTTAGCGTGCTAGGATTATTTCTAATTAGCTAATCAACATCGTGGATATGAAAGGAATCATCTGGATATTGGTCGTCGTCGTCATCGCAATCGTCGGTTACCTCGCGTACACAGAAGGGTACTTCACTGGCGCGGACGAGGCAGACAACGCGGGCCTCAATATCGACATCGGCGGTTCGTCGCCGGCCAATTAGTCTTATCTCCCGTTTCTTTGCGGCGCCGTCCCTCTATGGGGACGGCGTTTCGCGTACCTGTTCCTGATAGGCGGCTATTCGCCACCCGGCGTCCGTCCTGAGGAGGAGTAGGACTACGGGAATCCTTCCCGCGTCGTCATCTGCCGCACTCGCCTCTTCGACGCTTGTCATCAGCACGATTTCACCATTTACGACATACGTCTCCCCCTGCTCATGCACCGTGTTCACTTCGATACGTGCCGGCCACGGGCTCGAAGTCTGCCGACCAGCGGCACGCGATGGGTCCGCCGACCACATCTGGAGAAGTTCTTCGGTCAGGTATGGGCGGTAGTGTGCGACGAGCGCGTCGCGTATCTGCCACTCCTCTGCCGCGAGCGGGACCTTGTTGAGCTGGGCACCAAATTTTTCGACAGCCGCGCGCACCGCGTGCTTTTCTAGCCATATGTCGGTCGGGCCATAGAGCGCAACCCCAAAGAGCAGGGTGAGCGCGAGCACAATAAAAAGAGAAAACGTCTTGTACTGTTGCATAGTGAAATTCATTTCACGTTCTTTAGAATACGCCTGCTTCTTGAAGTGTTGATGAGGCCGATTTTAGCAGACACACGGTTCTGTTTCTCTGCAATTCCGTGGGGATTTCTTCAATTGCCTCGACGCCGTTCCTATCAAACGTCACTTTGAGGAGGAGCCCCTCGCGCACCGCCGCCTCCCAGTACTGGTCGAAGAGCACATTGCCGAGCGAGTAGTAGATGTGGGAGCCTTTGTACACTTCGTGCTCCTGCACGATATGCGGATGACTCCCGACGACGAGCCTCGCCCCTGCGTCGACGAAATCGTGCGCGAGCCTTTTCATCCGCTCCGTCGCGGGCACGTATTCTTCGCCCCAGTGTGTGTAGACCACGACCACGCGCCCTTCTCTCGCCTCCGCGCGCACCTGTGCGACAGTGTGATCGGTCTTATCACTCGTCCAATCACTCCAATTCACGAAAGAAAAATGTACCCCACCGATAGTGACCCGCGCGACGCGTTCACTCTCAGATACATCGGGGTCACCGAAGTATCCGATACCCCCGCTCTCAAGCAATACTTTCGTTTCGAGAAGTCCGTCGCGGCCGAAATTCATTATGTGGTTGTTGCCGAGGTTGACGAGGCGGATGTTGTGCCGAAAGAGGACGCCGACCGTCGAGGTCGGAAAGGTAAAGGTGTAGTGGCCCATCTCATCCGGCGTCGTACCCACGCTCCGTGAATCGGCCGAGGTGATGGGGCCTTCGAGGTTGGCGACAACGATATCGACACTCTGCAAAGTCGGAGCGATGCAGGAGAGCGGATAATCGGGCCCGTGCTCCTCCATCGCGATACGTATCGCGCGGTCAAAAAAAAGGTCACCGCCGAAAAGCACTTCGGCTTTCTCCTCGACTATCATCGGCCGCGGAAGTTCAAAGACGATGGGCTCCGCTCCGACAAAGAGCGCTGAAAAAAACACGACGGTTGCTGCGATGATGCCGAGAAACCATTCCATAGCTTGCTACTCTCGCCTGACGAAAATATCGCGAACTAATCTTTGAGTCCCGAGAGCGAATGCGGTTTGCCCTCCGCGATGGATGCGTGCGTGATGCGGATGAATCCGGCTTTCTTCTGGAATTCTGCGATGGTGCGTGCGCCGACATACCCCATGCCTACCTGCACGCCGGACGCGAGGCTCGCGACGATATCGCCCACGGGTCCTTTGTACGGCACATAGGCTTCGACGCCTTCCGGTACCGCTTTCCTACCGTGGGTGAAGTAGCGCTCTGCGCCTGAGGCGCTTTTGATGACGGCTTCTGAGCCCATGCCGCGATATTCTTTGTACTTTCCTCCGAAGGAGGATCCGCCTTGGGCGGATTTGCCTTTCAATACGACCACCTTGCCGGGGGCTTCATCGGTGCCAGCAAACATGTTGCCGCACATGACGGCGCTCGCGCCCGCAGCGAGCGCTTTGGCGATATCGCCCGACGTGCGGATGCCGCCGTCGGCGATGACCGGCACTCCCCTTTTACGCGCGATTGCCGCGACCTCCATCACGGCGGAGAGTTGCGGGACGCCGACGCCGGAGATGATACGTGTCGTACAGATGCTTCCGGGGCCGACGCCCACCTTGACCGCATCGGCAAATGTACACGCCTCTTTTGCGGCTTCGCCCGTCGCGATGTTGCCGAATATCATCTTGGCGTGCTTGAGACTCTTCTTTATTTTCTTGGCACTCGCGACGACATTCAGATTGTGGCCGTGCGCGCAGTCGATGACGATGGCGTCACAGCGCGCTTCGTCGAGTGCCTTCGCCCTATCAACCGCAAACGGCCCGCACGCCGCGGCGACAGCGACGCCCGCTTTCTTTACTTCTCGCACCATCGCGACCTGCGCGTCGATAGAGCAGTTGCGGTGCAAGACGCCGAGACACCCGAGATTGCCGAGCGCGATTGCCATGCGCGCTTCAGTCACGCGGTCCATCGCGGCGCTGAGAAATGGGTACGAGAGCTCGATGCCCGCTATATGTATGTTGAGAGACGCCTCGGCAGGCTCCATTGAAGAAGCGCCGGGACGAATGAGTACGTCATCGAATGTAAATCCTTCGGTGATTTTTACCCCCATGTCTAAATATACCCCGTGAGATATACAAATCAAATCGAGTCTACCAGCTCTGGAGCACTTATCTCATGGGGTATACCCCGCAGCTCGTATTGCGCAAACAGGTATGTACGCCCGACTTCGCTATTTGTTTGAGCGCGCTACCGCCGCTTTGATGAATGCGTTGAAAAGCGGATGCGGTTCGAGCGGGCGCGCCTTGAGTTCGGGGTGGAATTGCGTACCGATGTAGAACGGATGCTGCGAGCGCGGTAATTCGGCAATTTCTTTCAAATCGCCACCTTCCCACCTCCCTGAAAAGACGAGGCCTGCTTTCTCCAGCTCCCCGACATACACGGGGTTAATCTCAAAGCGGTGACGGTGGCGCTCGGAGATTACATCGGTGCCGTATATCTCACGGACGAACGTGCCTTCCTCCAAGTAGCACGGGTATGCTCCGAGGCGCATCGAACCACCATAGTCTTTGCGCGCGAGCTTTTCCCGCTGTTCCGGAAGGATATCGATGACCGGATATTTTGTCTTGGGATTGATTTCCGTTGTATTGGCTCCCTCGAGCCCCGCTACGTGACGCGCGTACTCAATGACGAGCATGTGCAAGCCGTAACAGAGACCGAAATACGGGATTTTCTGCTCGCGCGCATACTGCGCCGACATAATCTTGCCTTCAATTCCGGTCTCCCCGAATCCCCCCGGCACGATGATGCCATCGTATCCACCGAGCGATTCTAGCGGAAGCGTGCCATTTTGGATGTCCTTGGCATTTATCCAATCGATGTTGGGCACGACGCCCACCGTGTACGCAGAGTACTTGATTGCCTCGATGACCGAGAGGTATGCATCGGAGAGCACGAAGTCGCCCGTATCAAAATATTTGCCGACGATGCCGATTTTTACCGCTTTGTCACCGTTGTGCGCTTTGTCAGCAAATGCCTTCCAGTCCGAGAGGTCAGCTTTCTGCGTCGCCTTCTTTCCGAGTGCCTTGAGGAGTGTGTCGGAGAGGTTATCGCGTTCGAAATTGAGCGGCACATCGTAAATACTGTCGACATCCGGTGCAGAAATAATATGTTGCGGGAGCACGTTCGTAGAGAGCGCCAGCTTTTCCTTGCGTTTTTGGTCGAGCGGATGCGTCGAGCGCGCGATGATGATGTCCGGCTGCACGCCGTAGGAATTGAGCTGCGAGACTGCGTGCTGAGTCGGACGCGTTTTCATCTCCCCCAGCGTCCCCGGCACAGGCAAGTACGAGACCATGACAAACATCACATCCGCAGGACTCTCAAGATGCAGTACACGGGCCGCGTCGATGAAAAGCGCATTTTGAAAATCGCCGATGGTCCCGCCAATTTCGACGACGGTCACGTCTGATTTGCCGGAGAGCGCCGCCTGTTTATACCTGCCGACGATTTCATCGCGCACGTGCGGCACTGCTTCGACGCATTTGCCGCCGTAGCCTAAATTGCGCTCACGCTCAATGACGGAGCGGTAAATCATACCGCTCGTCATGTAGTCCTCAGGACCAAGGTCGCGGCCGAGGAAGCGCTCATAGTTGCCCATGTCCTGATCCGTCTCGAGACCGGAATCGAGGACGAAAACTTCCCCGTGCTCAACGGGGTTCATGGTGCCGGCGTCGACGTTGAGGTACGGATCGACTTTGACGAGATTGACTGAGAGTCCGCGCGCGGAGAGAATTTTGCCGATTGATGCTGTCGCGATGCCCTTTCCAACTCCGGACATCACGCCGCCAATGACAAAAATATATTTATGCCCGTTTCGGGGTCCGCGTCGCGCGACCATACGGGATGTCATTCTACTACATCCGGAGATATCTGCGAACCGCGAGGTATGAGGATAGCGCGCCGAGCGCAATCCCTGAGCCCATCACGATGAGAAAGATGAGCGGGAACGTGTCGGTGAAGTACGTAAACACGTTGAAATTACCCAAGAACCTTTCCGATGGGCCTCCGAGCCAGAACGTCACCGGATAGAGGATGAGAAGCACGACGACCGCCGAGACGACGCCATAGAGCACGCCCGCTATCATAAAGGGTCCTCGTACGTACCACCTACCCGCGCCCACAAGGTTCATCACGCCAATCTCGTCGCGCGCGGTATAGATGGCGAGCCGGATGGTATTGAGGGCAATGATAAGGGATGCGAAGCCGAGGAGAAGCGCGGCGACGAGCCCGATGCGACGCGTCGTCTCGATGATGTTGGTGAGGCGGTCGATAGCCGTCTTGTTTTGATAGAAATTGACGCGGTCGATGGATGTGCCGGCCCCTGCCCCGCTCGTTTGCTGCGCTTCGAGGAAACGCGCGATGGATTCATACTGACTGGTCTCTTTTGCGCGAATCTCGAGCGACGCGCCGAGCGGGTTGTCGCCGAGTTCGTCGAGCGCAGAGAGCGTGAGTTGGTCATTCTTGTGCCGCTCGCGGAAATCCGCGAGTGCCTGCTCGCGGCTCACGTACATCACCTGCGCTACCTCGGGGAGCGCAGAGAGCGAACGTTGCATATCGAGCACTTCCTGTTCCGGTGCTTCTGCCACGAAGTAGACTGTCACATCCACTTTCTCCGTGAGAAGCGTGAGCGTAGCCGAGAGCGCTGCCGAACCAATCATGATAGCGGCAACGACGAAGAGCGTGATGGACATGATGAGCACCGCGGCGAGAGAGACGAATCCGTTGCGGACGAATCCTGCGACGCCGTAGCGCGAAACCCGTCTGAAGTTGAGCCAGAATGACATGTTAGAGATTCTTGGTGAGCGGGGCGAGCTTAGAAGCTCTTACACCCGCCTACATTTATTCTACGTGGTATATCCGATTTGTGCACTTTCGCTTTCGTGTTAATCATGTTCATACGAGTTGGTACATAAGAAAATGTGGGCGAGTCTAATGAAATATAGTCGCAGAGCTCCTTATTTCATAAGACGTATTTACCTTGCTTATCATCGCGCACGACCCGCCCTTGGTCCATGGTGACGACGCGCCTACCGATGGCATCGACAATGCCCTTGTTGTGCGTCGTGAGTAAAACGGTCGTACCGAGATCATTTATTTTTTTCAATATGTCGACGACGTCGTGCGCGTTGATGGGGTCGAGGTTCCCTGTCGGCTCGTCCGCGATGAGCACGTCGGGCTGTCCGACGATAGCGCGTGCGATGGCGACACGCTGTTGCTCGCCGCCGGAGAGCTCGCGCGGGAAACTCCAAATCTTGTCGGAGAGACCGACGAGTTCGAGCACATGCGGCACGTCGGCTTGGATGTCCTCATCAGTTTTGCCAGACACTTCGAGAGCAAAGGCGATGTTTTCGTACACGTTTTTGGTCGGCAAAAGGCGAAAATCCTGAAAGACAGTGCCGATGTTGCGGCGGAGCGTGCGAAGTTCGTGCGGTGAGAGTTCACCGATCTGACGCGAACCGAAGTACACGGACCCTTCCGTCGGGAAGACCTCCGCAAAGAGCAACTTGAGGAGCGTCGTTTTGCCAGCACCCGAGTGACCAACTATGGAGACGAATTCACCCGGCTCGATGCCGAGCGTTACGTCTTCGAGCGCCGGCGGCGCTCCGTCGAAGTAAATTTTAGTGACTTTGTCGAAGTAAATCATGAAGGAAGGGTCGGCCGAGCAGCATGCGGCAGCGTACAGGAGTCTCTATTATACCCGACACATTTAACTCTCCAACCCTTTTTCAGCGTCGAGGAAGCCTTGTATCTCGCCGCTGAGCACCTTGTCGACATTGCGCTCTTCATATTCGGTGCGATGGTCTTTGACCAGCTGGTACGGGTGAAGCACATAGGAGCGTATCTGGCTTCCCCACTCGATTTTAGTCGAGGCACCCGCCGACATTCCGCGCCCTTCGGCGAGCCGCTCCGCTTCGCGAAGCTGGTAGAGCTTGCCACGAATCATCTCGAGCGCTTTCTCTCTGTTTTGAAGCTGCGATCGCTCACTCGTGACGTGGACAGAGAGGCCCGTGGGGGTGTGGGTCATCCGTACTGCAGTATCGCGTTTGTTTACGTTTTGACCGCCGGGGCCGCCGCTGCGCGCCACCGTCACTTCGATGTCGCTATCGGGTATGTGGAGGTCTCCTTGGTCCGGCAATTTCGGCAACACTTCGACGAGTGAAAAGGAGGTCTGCCGTTTCCCTGCGGAATTGAAGGGCGACATGCGTACGAGCCGGTGCACGCCTGCCTCGTGTTTGAGCGCTCCGTACACACCGCTTCCGCTTACTTCAAATGAAATACTCCGGTACCCGCCCATCGAGTTCTGATTGGAAGAGAGGGCTGCGATTTTCCATCCGCGGCTCGCGATGTACTTGCCGTACATTTCATACAGGATGCGCGAAAAATCCTCGGCGTCGTCGCCGCCGGCGCCTGAAATGATAGAGACGATTGCGTCCGATTTGTCGTATCCACCGCCGCCCGCGAGCGCAGCTTTTAGGTCTTGATATTCCCTCAGCGTCGCTTGCGCTTTGTCTTTGTCAGACCAAAAATCCGACAGCCCCATCGCCGTTTCAATATCTGCAATTTTTGCCGCTATACCCTCTTTGGACGCCATCGGGAGTCAGTATATCCCATGCAGTTGTTCGTCTTATCCCTTGCAATACACTTTTTGGAGCCGCCTCCCGGATTTGAACCGGGGACCTACCGCTTACGAAGCGGTCGCTCTACCAACTGAGCTAAGGCGGCGATTGCGCTAAGAATATATCACGGCTTCAGACCTTTGGAACCCTTTACGAGGATGCGCCCCTCTTTCGCGCGGACGCTAATCACACGATTCTTTCTACCGTTACCCCTGTTCAATCCCGCGAATGTCGGCCCTATAGCATCACAATTCGGGCACAGCAGCCGAAGATTGGCTTCTGCGTTGTTTCGCCAATTTCCGTCTATGTGATCCGCGACCAACGGGATTTGTCCGGTTTTCTGATTACGTTGCGACCACCCACATAGGCAACACTTATTTTCAAATTTCTCCCTGAGATATCGTTTTATATTGGGCGATACTGTCCCGATTGTACTTAGTCCCCTCAACTCCCCCCGTTGCCACCTTTTGATATAAAGCCGATATTCGTAGCTGCGCTGGCATAGATTGCTGCAATATTTGTAGTAGGCTCGAAAAGGCTCTTTGCCGCAGTTAGGGCAAGGTGTTCTCGGTTTTTTCTTATTTACCACTTCAACATCATACCACGATATGGTACAGCATGAGGTCTGCAGTTGGACCCCTGAGGATGTTTTCCAATCTTGAGCCGATGTCCGGGATTGAACCGGAGACCTCGTTCTTACCAAGAACGTGCTCTACCAACTGAGCTACATCGGCAAATATCAGAACTGATGCAGAATACAGCATCGTGAGGCTCATTCAAAGCCGGTGGTATACTTTTTTGATATGAGCGACGATTGGCGCCATCATCCCCTCCGTTACATTGCGCGCAATCTCTCCATCGTCATCGGCCTTGTCCTCATCTGGCGGGGCATATGGTACATACTCGATGGCATCGATATCTACCTCCTCGGCGACGCAAACCATGCCCTCTCCGCTATCGGCGGCATTGTCCTCGGACTCATCATTCTCTTTGTGCCCGACCGCGACCTCAAAGAGATAAGCAAACTTTAAATCTGCATCTCCCGCAGGCTCTCGAAGAGCTGCCCCACGCCGTGTTCCGTTATTTCCTCGGGCCCGATGTCGGTGCCTTCAAATATCTGTCGCTCGATATCGTGCGCGGCATGGAGATATTCTTCGAATCTATCGTCGAGCCGCGCCATGTCTGAATGCGCTCGCGCGAGGTAACGGCCACGCGCCTCACGCAGTCGGCTTTCGAGTGTGAGCACCCCATGGGGACCCACTCGCAGGTCAGCGTACTCGACAATCTTCTGCTCGTACGATGTACTCTCACGCGTCTGAACCAACTTGCCGAAGCCGACGCCGTCGATGAGGCGGACGACCTCTTCTTCGAGCGAGAGTTCGTGCGCGATGGCCACCGTCGCAGCATGCTCGTCGGCTCCGTAGCGCGCGATTATCTCATCTTTGATAAGTTGCCAGTGCGCAACGCCTTCCGGTTCGCTGAATTCCGGAAAGGTATCGAGATCCGACTTGATGATGTTGCCCATATCGTGAAAAAGGCACGCGAGTACCACGTGCCGCTCGTCGATTTCGCGCGAGAGCGCGCGAGAAACTATCTGTCCGACTCCTGCGACACGCAGCTGGTGCAACTGCAGTGCCGGCATGAGCCGATATGCCGAGTATGCTTCCTGCACTGTCTGCATGGTATTACTCGACACCCATCGAAAGGCGCACCGTGTCGCCTCCCTCTTGCGAAGCGATGTGCATGCCTTCAGCAAGGAGTGCATCGATGAGGTGCCGCTCTCTATTCGGGACCTCGATCTCGATGCGCTCAGCGCGCACGTCGTGCGCTTCAACCGCGAGTTCTTCAAGAAGATTTTCGACTACGCCCTCTTCATCCGTTGATGCATCGATGCGGAAGTCTGTAATCGTGAGTACGTACTCTTCGGCGCGGGCGGCGAGAAAGCCGACCACCATGTCGTTGCGACGCATCTCAAGCATGATGTCCCGCTCAGGGTCGTAATTTTCGCACGCCTTGCGAAGTTTCTCCTCATTGCTGTGTGCGGCTGACGGGCCCTCGTGACCCACCGCGCTCTCCGGCGCGAGCATGTCGCGCAACGTGAGCACGTCATCTATGCGCTCGAGCGGAGATTCGAGTCGTGTGACAGCAAAGCCACGCGCAGCTTTCTCGTTCCCCATATTGGTCTCTAGCTGACCATCCATAACGGCCAGCATACCATGCTCATGCTCTCTTCCCGATTGCCTAGCTACGCTCTACACATGGCACGGAAGTCCACTATTTTGGGGCTCACCGGCTGGCTACCATTTCAGGGTCGCGAGAGACTTGAGCAGACACTGGAGGCACTTTACGACCTCCACGTTCGCGAGTTCCGCACCGTCTTTTCATGGGCCGACTGGGAGAAAGAGGGTGGCGAAGCGTGGTTCAATACCGTTGCGAAAAGTCTCGGCGAGGTGCCTCGATTGCGGGTGCTGCCAATCTTTACCGCAACGCCGCAAAAATGCTCGATGAAAGACAGCCGAGGCGCACGAAAATCGTCGTACCCGCCGGAGGAGCTGTCCTCATACGCGGCCTTCGTGCGCACCATGATAGACCGCTACGGTGACCTCTTTGACACCGTCGAGCTCTGGCGAGAACCGAATGCGAGAGCGCACTGGGAGTGGAAGCTTGATGTCGATGGGGCACGCTTTGCCGTCATGGCGATGGAAGCGGCAAAGAGCGCGCGTAACCTAAAGAAGAAAATCGCGCTTGGCGCTCTTTCCCCGCTCGATCTCACCTATCTGTCGCGGATGGACGCGTGGGGGCTCCTCGCGCATATCGACGCAGTGTCGTTTCTGTATTCGCCCTCGACACGCGAGCGCGAGGGGTATTCGCTCGAGGACGAGGTGCGCGCTCTGCGCGCACTCATACGAGGTCTCGAGCGTACCAGCGAAGTGTGGTTCTGCGGAACGGGCACTTCGGAGCGAGCGAATGACGGCTCAGACGAAAGCGCGCTCGAGACGCGGCAGATAGAGGATTTTGATGATATCCGCGGACTTTCGGTTGACCGAGTGTACTGGCCCGCACTCTTCGATACGAAAAACAGTGACGCGGACGGATACGGGTTGCTGCGCGCCGACGGCACAAAAAAACCGCTGTATGAGCATTGGAAGCGTGCGGTCGAAAACGAGCTCTAGCGAACCATCCCGAGGACATCCTGCGCGAAGCGGACAAAAAGGGAAAGGGTATCGATGATAAGTTGCAAAAGCAGCTGCAGCACAGCATAAAGTGCTGAGAGAAATTGCTCCATGGTTTTAATCGTAGCATGTCTCTTCTTGCAGGGCGACGAGGGGGGCGCTACTGTGGCACATATGGGCAGGAATACGGACCTCTATGCTGCCTACGTACAGCGATTCCCTACGTATGCACGCGAGCTGGCGAAGAAACTCGCGTGCAAAGCCACCCTCGAGAAAGATGCGACGCTCAAAATCCCGCGCCGTGTGTGGCTGGCATTCCTCACTCCGCCGGAAAAACGCGCGCTCGCGTCTTTGGGAGGAGAGTACGCGGCCGTGCGTTCGCTCAAAGAGGCCGTCCTCCGCGACTTCAAGCATCCTGCTCGCTTTCGGGACCGGCGCGGGACTCGCGGCGCAAGCGATGTGGTCACGCTCGCGCTTCTCGAGATTATCTACGACCTCAAGAACAGCAAAGTGCTCCTCTCGCCTGCGCGCTACGAGGCATGGCATGAGGTTGCGGATGCCTTCGGACTCTGGAAATTCCGGTACACGCTTGAAGACGCCATCTTCGAATCGTTTGACCCCGACAACTATGCACTTTTCGAAAGTGTCATCCGCGAGCAGATGAAGGTGGACACCGCTCTTGTTCGGACAATCCGCACGATTCTCTCTGCCGCCTTTGAGCAAGCAGGTCTCCGCTCGTGCACGATAGAGAACAGGGCCAAAAATATTGGGGGTGTCTACCGCAAAGTGGCACAGAAAGGAAAGAGCATTAACGATATCTACGATATCCACGGTTTCCGCATTCTCTGCGAGACAGAGAAAGATTGCTATGTAGCTCTAGAGGCGATACACCGTCTATGGCCTCACTATCGCGAGCGTTTCAAAGATTACATTCACACCCCCAAAAAGAATGGATACCGAAGCATCCATACGGTGCTCAGCTGCATCGACCGTAAGCCGATAGAGTTCCAGATACGTACGCGCGAGATGGACGTTATCGCCTCATCCGGACCGGCCAACCACGCTGATTACAAACGCGTTACGCGCGGGCACGCGTAAGCTGCTTCCCCTTCTTTGGTTCGAGTGCTTGCTGCATCTGGTACATGTCGGCCATTTTCCACGCGAGCTCAAACATCTGTCGCATACTCGCCGCGATGAGTTTACTTTTGGCGATTACTGCGAGTTTTTCGGGTAGCGAGAAGTACGCGACCTTGTCATCGTAGATATTTATCTCTATCTCGATGTTGAGGAGATCTTTCGGCAAGAGCCTGCTGTCGCGGAGCTCCTCCGTATCATGCTTTTGACGCGCGCGCGACATTTTTGTATCAGTAAATATGGCACGTACCGGTATTTTGCTGATCTTGCGTCGCTTATAGTATTTTTTTGCGTACTCCGGCAACATGGTCTCGGAGCTGTCGACGGAACCCATGGCGAGAATTTCGGTGTGGCTGGAGAGCGTGTCTTCATACGCGGCGACAATGCCCTCGGTACCTTCGTAAAAAGCGATTTCCGGTTTGGTGAACGACGGATTCATAAAATCCTCGAACTCGGGCAAATGCTTTTTGAGTTTCGAAATGCTGCTTTCCAGCTTGAGCTTCCCGTTTTCGAGTATCCGCACGACCACAGCAGGCTGTTCTGGAGTGAAAAAATCCTTTTCGCGTGAGAATTTGCTGACGAACCCCCTGTCGAGAAGGCCGGTGAGAAGCACGCTCACATCGAGGGCTGGCAGTTTGGTCTCCTTGCTGAGGGTTGCGATGTCCTGTGTACCGAGGCGTAGTGACGCCAAATACACTTCGGCCTCGCTGGAGGAAAGCCCGATCTCTTCGAGCAATTTGCGGAGCATATCGCCACTCTACGCTGGCTATGGCAAAAATCAACGAGCGCATGAACACACGCTCACACATTGACCGGAGGAATCTTCCGTTGCATGATGCCCCCACTGCGGGCGAAAGACGGGCCCGCAGCTCGTTCTTTTTGCTCATAATATAGGTCATTCTGTCACGCCAACTGGTGGAGGGAGACATGCTACTAGCAGCACTAAGTCCCAAGTACTCCTTCAGCCATAAGGCGGCGCTAATCGCTGCAAAGCGGCTGGAGGAAATATACGGGGAGCTTGAGGTTGAATTCAAGCCTCGAAACATCGACGTCCTGAAGTACGTCGAATTCAGGCGGTGTCTCGGAGTAGTCGCGTTCAGGAACTCGAGTAAGCGCGCGGACATCGTGCCACAAGTGGTGAGGGAATATTGGTTCGAGAAAAACAATGGTGCCAGACTTTTCGCCATCGGCGAGATCAAACTGCGCATTCACCACAACGTTTTGGTACGGGAGCATATCGAGCATCCGCACCAGATTAGGCAACTCATCACGCACCCGCACGCTCACGACCAGACCCTGAACATCAAGCGCTTCGGTATTCACGCGCCCTATCTCGAGGCGACGAGTACTGCGGAGGCGGCTCGGCTCATAGCGACCGACCCCGCGTACCGCAATTCGGCGGCAATCGCCTCGAAAGAAGCGGCGGCCGGCTACGGGCTGAAAATGCTCTTCGAGAATGTGGAGGACGAACCCGACAACGTTACTCGTTTCCACGCCCTCAGCACCGAGCCTGCGGCACCTACCGGCAACGATAAGACTGCGCTCATTTTCCAGATTGCAAACTCGCGGCACGTCCTGCATCGGGTGCGAGAGCTCATCACGGTCGAGGGGAAGGATACCCCCTTCGTCCGAGCACTCACATCGCATGACGATCCGAAGTCTGCGTTCTACTGCGAGTTCAGCGGGCACGTGGACGCATCCGACGGACGCGACATCTGGAATGCGCTGAAGGCGCGGGGTGAAATCGCCGCGTTCTTGGGTTCTTTCCCCAAGCCGCCGCCGGAACCGGAATGATGTGCGATTGAAATACACGGACGGCAGGTCACAACGACCCGCCGTCCGCTCCATTTTATGATTGAAACAAAGTATATTTTAGAGTACTGTTGTACGCGTTCTGGCTGTAATCGCGGGCTCATTCACCCGCGGCGTTCGCGGAAAGTGTGAATACAGTGTATTCTCATTTTGCCGCTCACTTGCGGGTGTAGCTCAATTGGTTAGAGCACTTCCCTGTCACGGAAGAGGCTGCGGGTTCGAGTCCCGTCACTCGCGCAAAAATAACGAGACCGATGCATGTCGTCGGGCGACTATATTTTTGCAGCGAAGTGACGGGACTCGAAGGCGAATGCGGGGTACCCGTTCAGAAGAACGGGTCGCATGAGCAGGGTCGAGAGGAGTTTTGATTCGACGGAATCAAAACGAGCTCTTGACCGCGTCCCGTCTTCGTTTGCATACGAGACTCGTTTCACATCACTCGCGCAAAAATACGGTATACTGTTGCGACATGTGGCTCCTCCTTATCCCTCTTGCCGTACTTGCGGCATTTATCGGAGGTGTATTCCTCATCATCAACAGACACAAGATGCCGTGGTTTCTGTGGGCCGGTATCGCTATCATCGGCGCGAGTATCCTCTCGCTTCCTATCACCATCCCCCTCGTCTTTCTCCTGTCGCTCCTTGTCACAGGCGGTAGCTTGGTCTAACGTCTCGCAAAAAAGCCGGTTTTACGATATTCTCATTCTGCTGCTCAATAGTCGGGGTAGTCGCTCCGCTCGTTCACCGACCGCGCTCGAACGAAATAAGAATATGGTATATTCTTATTTCGCATTCTCGCTTGTCGGGGTAGCTCAGTTGGTAAGAGCGTAGCACTCATAACGCTAAGGTCGTGGGTTCGATCCCCACCCCCGACACCATGTGGAACACAGTCATAGCTGTCAATTCCTTCATCGTCATTCCCGCGGTGTCGATTTTCTTTATTTACGCGTGCGGGAGAGCGCTTCTGTATCTTGAATGGAAAGTGGCTCTTGTCGCGCTTATCGTACTTGTCGTCACCATTATCGCGGAGCACGTGCTAGCACTCATCGACGCCTAAATCAGGTGTCGCACTGATACAAAAAACTCTCGGTCTTTCGGGTGCGTGAGCCGCGTCGCGACATCGTCGGGCGAAAACCAGCGCGCCTCAGGGTTGCCGGCGTCTTGTGGCTGCAATCGCTCTTCTTTCGTCGTAAAGAGGAACATGTGTATGAGCTTGAGCTCACTCATATCGTCGCCTCCGCCGAGCTTTCCTTTTAATCGCTGATACGAGCCTAAGCGCTTGACGAAGGTGACATCGCGGAGCCCTGTCTCCTCCTCTATTTCGCGGCGTGCGGCGGCCTCGATGTCTTCACCTTCATCGATGTGGCCCTTGGGGAAACCCCAATATTCGGTCGGTCCGTTGACCACGAGCGCAATCTCCCCACGCGCGTTGCAGACTATTCCGCCCGCGCTTTCAGTTTTTTCCATAAACGATAGTATCGCGCACGTCGCGTAAATTGCGAGAACGCGCCATTCATAGTACTATGGCACGACTTCGATAGCGGGGTGGAGCAGTAGTAGCTCGCCAGGCTCATAACCTGGAGGTCGCGGGTGCAAGTCCCGCCCCCGCAACAAGCAAAACGCAGGCGCCCCTTCTGGGGCGTTTTGCGTTAGTCGATGAATCGAAATTCACGGAACACCTGCGCGAAGAGACCGACGACACGCTGGGCTTCACGTGAGGAGAGCGTATGCATCGCACCCTGATGCGCTATTTGGTTTCGCACTTTGTGCCCCTCCCATGCGAGGTCGATGGTTTTGAATTCGCCCCGCTCGACGTTCTTCATTTTGTCAGCCATCGTCTCCCCCTTGTACCCCTGCAGGTCCAGAAGCTCATTCAGCATAATGTCTGCTTCCAATATGGCGAGGCGCCAATTCTGCTCTGTGTCTGAGTGCACTTGCTCGAGAATGCGGTTCCACCGCAGTTGCGTCTTCGGTACATCCTTGATGAGCACCGACTCTTCCGACGCGCGGAAGCGGAGTTTTTCTGTGTACCGGATCTGCAAAATGCGCATCACGCAGTAGATGATGGCGGCGGCGAGAAGCAGCGAGACGAGGACGGAGATGGCGACGTATGTCTCCCACGCGATTGTGAAGCTATCGAGTGTCGAGGGATTGCCGGTTGTTTGCAAAAAGTACGCGAGGTCCGCGGGAGTTACCGGCTCGGTGATGGGCGTCGCAATCGGATTTGCGCTGACACCTTCAGGTCCGTGCCCCGAAAGCACGCTTACCGCGGCTGGTATCCATCGAAAAGCGATGTCGCCTGCGGACTGTACCGCCCAGAGAAAACCGCCTCCGAAGGCCTCGGCCTCGTTCATATCGACAGTATAGCCCCAAAATTCATTGTGAATTTCCTTTCTCCACGTCCTTTCCTATCGAAAAAAGCGTTTCTTCGCATCCGTGTCCCGCAATGAGTTGAAAGCCGACGGGCAACTTCACGCCGTCACGCACCACAGAGCCGGACGGCACCGATATCGCAGGAGTGCCTGCGAGATTGACTGGCACAGTAAAAATATCGGCCGCATACATGGCTGTCGGGTCCGCCTTCTCGCCGAATTTCCACGGCGCGACGGGACTCGTGGGGAGCGCGATAGCATCGACCTCTTCGAGCACCTTCGATAAATCAGCCCGTATCAGGTCGCGCACTGCGCGCGCCTTGCGATAATATGCATCCGCGTACCCCGATGAGAGCACAAATGTGCCGACAAGAATGCGCCGCTGCACCTCGGGACCAAACGCGGCGCGACTGTGCGTGTACACTTCGTGTATCGTCTCGGCTTGTACCGAGTGGCCGTACCGAATGCCATCGAACCGCGCGAGATTCGTCGATACTTCTGCGGGATTGATGATGTAGTACGCAGCAAGAGCGTAGGCGAGCGATGGCAAGTCCACATCCACGAGCGTATAGCCATCCCCCTTAAGCCGTGTGAGTGTCTCGTCGAACCGTGCTTTCATGTCCGACTCGATGCCCATACCTGCGCCAAGAAACGCGCGCGGTACACCAAGTTTCTTCTTCATCGTGCGCCCGCTCCCCTTTTCCCGAAGCGAGGTACCATCTTTTGTATCGTGGCCCGCGATTGCGCCAAAGAGCAATGCTGCGTCGTCGACGTTCTTCCCGATGGTCCCAATCTGATCGAGCGATGAGGCGGCAGCGATGAGTCCGTAGCGCGATACAGCGCCGTATGTCGGCTTCAGTCCCACGACTCCGCAGAATGCGGAGGGCTGGCGGATAGAGCCGCCCGTATCGCTTCCGAGCGCTCCGAGCGCAAGGCCCGCCGCAACAGCAGCAGTAGAGCCGCCTGAAGTGCCCCCCGGAATGCGCGAGGCATCGTGAGGGTTTTTGGTCGGACCAAATGCAGAATTTTCCGTCGAGCTGCCGAGCGCGAATTCATCCATGTTGGTCCTGCCCAAAAAAACTACTCCGTGGTCTTTCAATGTACGGACGACGCTCGCGTCGTACGAAGCGCTGTAGTGTTCGAGCATCTTCGACGCCGCGCTCGCGATCCTTCCCTCTATCAGCATGTTGTCTTTGATGGCGAGCGGAATACCGGTCAGTGTCTGTGCACTGCCCGCAGCGATACGCTCATCAGCACTCCTCGCCTCTGCGCGCGCACTCTCGGCCCACACTTCAAGATATGCATGCAGCTCGGCGTCTTTTCGCGCGATTGCCTCGAGGTATGCGTCGGTCAGTTCAAGCGCAGAATACTCTTTCGAGTCGAGTGCGCGCCTCGCTTCCGCAATCGTTAGTTGTGAGAGTTCCATATGAAATGGTTGATATGATATATCATATCAACGCTTCCGAGTGCGGGAGATTACCTGTTTGACCATGATGCGGTTGCCTTCGCGGGCGGGAGCAGCGGAGAGGAGCGTCTCGGTGTGGAGATTGCCTTCGTGCGGTGTGCCATCCTCGCGCATCACGTTGCGGTGAAGGGGTGCACTCGTTTTTGCCGGTACTTCCGCTTTTTGTATTACCTCGACAAACGCAAGTATGTGACCGATTTCCCCGCCGAGCGTCGGGAGATCAGCATCGGAGAGCTCAAGTCGCGCAAGTTTCGCGAGCCCCTGAATGTCCTCCTTTGAAATCATGTGCGAATACTACAAGAAAAACGCCCCACGGGCGAGAAAAGATGCAGGCCCAGCGGTGATTCCGCTGGGCCAGTGACACGGTGCTGCTGCAATCAGCCGAGGCGCTTCTTGCGCTCTTTGGCAGCGTTGACTTTGATGTGGGAGACGAACTTCCTGTACGGTCCGCCCCACCGAGAACTGTACATGTTGAATTTGCCGCAGGAGAGACCGAGCTCCTTGCAAATCAGACGGGTATGTGCGGTCAAAAGCTGCTCAAGGCGCTGGTCCCCGCGCACGTGCCCGAGCGCCTTCTCGAACTCGTCGCCGAGTTGGCCATTCAAAATGATGCTGTCCCAGTTCGGGACGCGCAGAGATTTAATGGCGTACCTGAGCAGGTCGTTCGCCGCCTGCTCGAATCGCCCGAAATTCTCGCTCATGGTCGTTCCTCCATCAGGACTTTGCCGCGACTCCTCCGGTCACAGCCACAAAGCTGACAGTTTTATAGCATGAAAACGTACTATCGTCAACGCTATCGCTCGGGCGGTGTCACCTCGCCGGCGTAATTTGTCTTCATCGCCTCCCTAAATTCATCGACACTTGATGCAATACCATTTCCAAGAAGCCAGCGAACTTTTACATCCACGGCGACGTCGGTGTGGTTGTAACAAGGGATGCCTCCCGCTTTGATAGCCGCGACACCTCCCTCGTAATGAGCGGTCACTGCGCTGCCACCCGGAAATTTCGTTGTTATAAAAATCGGCACTAAATATTCTTCCGTTGCCTGTTTGATGACGGGGAGCATGTTGTACTGTCCCTCGGAACAGACGTTTCCCTCCCCGAGTGACTTAAGAATCATTGCCGATATACCGCCACCAGTGATGAATCCGAGGACTACATTTGGATCGATACCCGGTGTCAGCTCGAAGCTAATGACTCCTCTCCCAAACTTTGGAGCGAGATTGATTTTCCCATCCGAATCATGCTTCAAGCGTATGAGAGACGTGCGCAAATGTACTCCGCGCGAATCTATCTCACCCACCTCTGGATACGATGGCGATTCAAAGGCATTAAATTTCCGCTCACTCATTTTCAGCGAACGGCAACCGAGGAGCACCTTATCCCAAAAGTTCAGGAGGACATCGGCGACTCCTCGATCTATCGCTTCGTCCAAAGTTCTGAAAAGGTTCTCAAGATTGAATCGCCCATCGCCCCCCGGCTCATATATGGGATTTTGCGCGCCCGTTAAGCACACGGGAATCCGTAAGCCACTCCTCCCCGGCTCTCTACCGTGTAGAGCCATCGCGAGCGCAGTAGTCGTGTACGCAAGCGTATCGGTACCGTGAGCAATAGCTACTCCGTCATATCCCTCTTCGTCTTGGGCTTTTTTGACGCGAAAAATGAGCTTCTCCCAATCATTCGGCGTCATGTTCGAACTGTCTTTTGAGGTGACAAATTCGAAGGTAATGTCCATGTCTTTTTCAAGCGCCGCAATCGTTGGCTCACACGCATCTTGAAATACCTTGCTGTCCTTTGGAGGCATCAACACCGTTTGCCCATCGTGCTTTTCACTCACCAAACCGATGGTCCCGCCGTTATAGATGAACAAAACTCGTTTCGTTGCCATGCACGCTATCGTACCGCACCCAATTCATTTTGTCCCCACGAGGGCAAGGAACTGTTTCTCCGAGAGTACGCTCACGCCAAGTTCCTCGGCCCTGCCAAGTTTGGAGCCGGCATTCTCGCCCGCCACAACATAATCCGTTTTCTTTGATACCGTGCTCGACACATCCCCGCCAAGCGCCCGTATCTTTTCCTTCGCTTCGTCACGCGAGAGTGAATCCATGGTACCGGTCAGTACGAAGGTCTTTCCCAGAAATTTGCCGCTCTGCCTTGCGGATGACGCGGGCTTCACGATGGTGAGTACCTTTTTGAGGCGCGCAACGAGCTCGACATGCCGCTTCTCGCGAAACCACTCGTATATCTCTTCGGCCATTTTCTCGCCAATGCCTTCGATTGCGTCGAGCTCGAGAGCGCTCGCTTTCGCGAGCGTATCGATAGAGCGGAAATGCTCTGCGAGAACAATGGCGGTCTCCTCGCCGACTTGCGGTATCGAGAGTCCGACGAGGAGTCTCGCGAGATCGACCGTGCGTGCCTTCTGTATCGAGTCGACAAGTTTTTTTGCCGATATCTCCGCAAAGCCCTCAAGTGGGAGAAGATCTCCCTCCGTGAGTGTAAAGAGTTCATCGTAATGCTGCACGAGCCCCTTCTCCAGCAATTGGTCGATAGTCCGCGGTCCGAACCCTTCGATGTCGAGTGCATGCTTGCCGACAAAATTGTGAAAGCGTCTTCGTACGACGGCAAAGGAATTTTTGTTGACGCAGCGCCACGCGGCGGTGCCTCGGATGCGCTCGATACGGCCATCTCCTCCGCACTCGGGCACATGAGTGGGCCACCGGAACGCCTTTTCTCTGCCAGTGCGCAGCTCTGTAAGAGTCCGCACGATATCCGGTATGACGTCGCCCGCTTTCTGCAAAATAACGGTGTCACCGATGCGCACATCAAGCCGATTGATTTCGTCTTCGTTGTGGAGTGTCGCGCGGCTCACGATTGTGCCTGCGACGGCGACAGCTTTCA
>Ga0209542_10003459_pt1 | contig 33759 bp, 43 predicted proteins | sample RifCSPhighO2_01_FD_184028 | JGI IMG/M metagenome (GOLD analysis project Ga0209542, IMG submission 184028) | Soil microbial communities from Rifle, Colorado - Rifle CSP2_plank highO2_0.1 (SPAdes) (version 2) | ecosystem: Environmental > Terrestrial > Deep subsurface > Rock core/Sediment ... | reverse complement strand
CCCCACCTAGTCCTTCAATTTTTGCAAGTTCTGTGGATGTAGCAGCAAATACTTTCAATGGAGAACCAAATTTAGCAAGCATTCTTTTTGCTGTTTTTTCTCCAACTCCAGGAAGACTGCAAAGTGCTGAAAGTTGTTGTCTTTGGACATCATTAGATTTTCTAATTTTTTTAAGAAATGGGCCTTTAGAAATTTCTTTTCTTGAAGACAAAGATACTAGCAATTTAGCTGTATGAGAAGCATCAGGTGTAGGTATAATCGGAATTTTAAAATCAATTGCAATTGATGAAAGTGCTCCATAAAATACTAGTGGATTCTCTGTAATATTTTCAATTTCATCTACGTTTCCTTCCATCAGAATTATGGGATTTTGAAAGTGTTCTTTTAATCTCGTACATTGATCAAATAGCCTTCCATCGAAAATTGAAGATACTAGATCATGGATAGTTTTTCTTTCGACTACAGTTTCTGGAGCTACAATATAATCACCCAAGGGCAACATTTTCATCTCTATGTTAACACCTACAGCTTTGAGAAGATCAGGTATTCCGCTTTTTTTTTCTCTTTCATCTACAATTATGCGCAACTTTTCTAATGTCATAAAAATAATTTGTTAGTTTTGTTAATATCTTATTTGGATGGATCAGTTTTTGTCGTTTGTTGTGTATTTGTAGTTCCTGATGCAGCCCCCCTCATCATTTCATTAATCTTTGATTCTTGCTCTTTAAGACTCTCTTTTACTCTTTCTTCCTGCTTTGAAAGAACTGTTACCCTAGTTTTTGCAAGTTCTTTTCTTTCTTCCAGATCTGCAATCAAGTCAGTTTTGTTAGATTTGATTAGAATTGAACCTGCATGTTTGTAAACGGTATCATCGTCTGCAGCTTTTTTAAGCTCTTCTAATGCTTTTTCAGTCTCCATATGTTCAATTTCTAATTGTTGTTTTTGAAATAGAATAGATTGAAGACTTTGCTGTGATTGCTGCATTTTTGATAATTGCTCTTGCAACCATGGTGGAATTTGTTGACCAGAAGACATCGAGTCACTAAATCCTGTGTTTTCTTATAATCTTACCGATTCAATAGAGTCAAAGCTTGCCTGAAGTAATCGAAGAGTAGAATTTAGATTTGCTCTTAATTGTGGAATTTGATTTGATTTTATTGTAATTATTAATTTTTTATCAAATGAGATTTTTGTCTCTGTTGGATTTTCTGGGTAAAATTTGTTATCAGTATTTATTGAATGAAATATGGCCTTTGTTTTTTCTTTTGCGTCAATCTCAATTTTTGCGTTAAAGCTTAACGTCATATGCAGTTCCGGCTATTTTAAAACCACATTTTTTACATCGCCAGATTCCTACCACTTGTCTTCCAAATTGAGTAGAGCCACAATCTGGGCATCTTCTTGTTGCTTTTAAAATATTATGAACTTGAGTAAACTGTTTTCTGGGTTTAATTCCGTATCTTGCTCCAAGACCTTTTAATGATGATTTTTTCTTTGCCAACTTTACTATCTACCCTGCCTTAATTGTTCAAGTTTCTGTCTTATTTTTGCTCCTGCAGATATTGCAATTTCTGAACATTGTATAATTTGTTCAGGAGTAAAGCCATCGTCTCCTCCTTTTTGCAAAGCACAAATGTTTCCATTTGAATTAGTGGTAATAGTGATTCTAGCATCCATACATGCCCATTCATCTGCATTTGGATCAACTAGTATATAGTCACCAATCCTAGCCATAGTTACAGCTACAGGAATTGTTGTGATTGGTGGATCAGATTTTTGTCCTTCTACTAGAGTTGGTTTGTCATCTATCATCTCCCATTTTGGAATTTTACATGTTAGTATAGCTGCTGTAGATGCGCAAGAACAAGCATCAAACAAGTTACCGTCATGATCTGTTACGCTATTATCTGCAAAAATTCCTATTACCGATTTGTCTTTTTCTAAAACTAGCTGGGATAAATCGACCATCCCACTTTCTCTTATACCTCTATCGACAACTCTTGCAAGTTCAATTACATCCTCACCTGGTGGACCTGGTTCTGCAGTAGGATGTGCTAAAGGTAAGATCTCTGCAGTACAAATGAAAATTCCTTTATCACCCATATCTGGAAAAGGTCTATCAGGTTGGATCTTTATACCTGTAACTACTTCTGTATCACCCAAGCGTACACGTGCAGAGCCATCAGCTTTTGGAATTACTCCTGTTTCAATAGTGAGGGAACGTGGTTCATCAAATCTTCTACCATCATATCTTTGTCCTTTCTCTAACAAATCATTAATTTGATTTCGTTTGAGTTGATCTATAACAAATGTAGAAGTCATTATTGTTGCTCCCCATTTGCAAAATATTTGTCTTTTAATGCCTGCTTTTGAATTTCATAAACCTGTTTGCATCCCTCTATTCCTGTTTCTAGACATTTTTTGAATTCCGCAGGAGTCAAAACTCCATCTAATTGTAGTAATGTAACTTTCCCAAGGTTTGGCATATAACCAATAGGCATGTCAGCTTGACCAGCCTGATCTTCTTCATTGTTAACATCCAAAATTATTGTATCTGCTACTTTTCCTGCAGCACAAGCAGAAACCATGTCTCTCATTGGGATTCCAGCGTCTGCAAGTGCGACTGATGCTGCATCAAGAGCGGCACATCTTGTTCCTCCATCTGCTTGAAGAACTTCAACATAAACATCAACTGCAGTTCGTGGAAACTTTTCAAGCATTACAGCAGGTCGAAGTGCTTCTTTGATTACTTTACCAATTTCAATTTCCCTTCTAGATGGAGCAGGGTTTTTTCTTTCAGTTACAGAAAATGGGGACATGTGATATCTACATCTGATTATTCCAGTATCAGTGTCTGACATGTGTTTTGGATGAACGTCTCTTGGGCCAAATACACCAGCTAGTATTTTATTGTCTCCAAATTCAATATACGCAGAACCATTAGCATTTTTTAGTACTCCTGCTTTTATGGAAATATTCCTAGTTTCGTCTACTTTTCTTCCATCGCAACGAATTCCATTTTCATCTAGTAAGACTAGATCTGAATCTCTTCCGCCCATAATTAAACACTGTTTGATTCTAACATTGCCTTTACTTTATCTGTTAAATTAGCCATATGTGCTTGCTCATCTATCATTTGAATTGCTTTTTTGGCCTTTAATAATCCATCTGGATTTTCGCATGCAACAATGACTAATCCATTTTGTCCAATGGTAATAGTAGCATTAGTTGCCATCTCAATTGCTTGGATCATCGTTCCTTGCTTTCCTATCAATCTTGGTACTTTGCTTGGTGAGATTCTTACAAGTTCTCCTGAATCAATTTTACCAAGTTCTCTATCTGCTATTGTAATTAGAGGATCTCTGGATCTATCAAAGTTTACAATTCTAGCTGCAATTAAATCTCCTTTCTTTAGCTTTGATGTCATCTCATCGGTATCAGGTTGAAAATTTCTTCCAAAGACATCAGAACCTGGAAGCATTCCTACATAGCACGAATTAATATCGGCTTCCCAGGAAAGTGAGCTGTGGGAGATAATTTTACCAATTACTAAATCTTCACTTTTTGGAATGTATTTTCCAGTTAATGGTATAACTTTTACACTATCATCATATATTTCAGAAATTCCTACTTTTGTTGCAATAATTTTTTTACCTTCGAGAATTACATTTTGTTCTGGCCTGTATGGTCCAGTTGTTATTACTTCACCAGGAATAACAAATCTTCTTTTGTTATCGCCCATTATTTTGCTACCTCAATAGAAGCTGTACCTTTTGTAATGGATCCTAATCTATCAATCACGTTTGGCCTTGCAGCTGCAGGTATTTCTAGTATTGCTTTTAAAGAACCATTTGATTGCCATTCTTCTTTTTGTAAAGTCCCAGTCGATTTTAAAACTGAATAAGATTGCGCTGCAAATTGCGCGGGAACAATTATTTCTAAAATTAAATTTTCTGATTTTAAAGGAATTATTGAACGGAGTTTTTCTACCACATCATTAATTTGTTCTTCAACACTTTTGTGAGGATCAATAGTAACCCTACCATCTTCCATGGCTTGTTCAATTCTAAGTGGTGGATGTGGCAAATGCGATTTTGGATCAACAAAGGTTTTTGCAACATAGTTAACAATTTGTTTTCGTTTTTCTGAAGTCATCTTACGTCTTTGATCAGTAGTTAAGTTCAGCTCTCCTTTTTGGATAATTCTTTCAGCAATTGCTGTAGCATCTTCTGTTTTGAAAGCCTTTAGTAATTTTTCTGAAGATGCTCTAGTTCCTTTACTAGAATCAGTATAAATTTCATCAGAAACTAAAATTGATGAAATATCTTTTCTTTTACCAAGCTTATATTCTAAAGCAGGATCTGGTTTAACTAGAATTTCGAATTTTTCACCTTCAAATGAATATCGTACAACAGTGACTTTGTCTACCATGACTAATTTAGATACTATCAGACTTGGATATTTATCTCTACATTGCAACTCGCTAGATTTTTATTTGGATTTCAGAGTTTTTTATTAAGTTTGCCTTCTTTAGAAGTTATTAGTCAAAATAAGCAAAAAATGTCAGTAAAGCTCAAAGGGATACCCTTACAATATGCTAACGCATTACGAAGAATTTGTCTAAACGGAGTTCCAGTTTTTGCTATAGATACTGTGGATATTATTGAAAATTCATCCGTCTTGGCAGATGAAGGAATTGCGCATAGACTTGGAATGATTCCTCTAAGTACAGATACTTCAAGATTTGTAGAGCATTCAAAATGTAAATGTAATAGTGAATCTGGTTGTTCAAATTGTAGAGTTATGTTAATGATAGATTCTGGAGACACAGATTCAACAAGAACTATTACTTCAAACGAATTAACGTCTGAAGATGAATTCGTAAAACCGACATCAGATAAAATTCCAATAGTAGTAGTAGCTCCTGGTCAACGCCTAAAAGTCGAAGCGTATGCAAGATTAGGACGGGGTACAGAACATGCAAAATGGAATTCGTCAAATATTGCTACATTGATTAACTCTGATAATGAGGATGAATATGTTCTAACAGTAGAAACAACAGGTGCTATTTCACCTCAACAGATTATACTTGGTGGTGTAGAAGAGCTATCAAGAAGACTAGAAGAATTCAAACAGATATTGTCAGATTTGAAATCAGAATAAGCATACATATTATATTTGGGTTAAAAAGGTCAATATTCAAATGACTAATCAGGTTGTTATACAAATGGTAAAGCTGCTCAAGCAAGCTTCTGTAAAAAATGATGCACCGATTTGGTCCAAACTAGCTAAACTCGCATTAAAAACATCTTCTGCAAGACGAGTTGTAAATTTGACTAAGATCAATGATGTCACCAAAGAAAATGATGTAATTGTTGTACCAGGCAAAGTATTAGGAACAGGTAATGTGTTGCATAAAGTAACATTAAGTTCTTTTTCAATTTCAAACTCTGCAGCAAAAAAAATTATTGAGTCAGGCGGCAAGATAATTAGTTTTTCAGAAATGATTGAAAAGTTCCCAACCGGAAAAGGAGTGAGCATTATTGGCTAGCAAACAAGAAAAAGTAGTTGAAATGAAAAGCAGACCTATTGTAATAGATGGGACTGATCTTATTGCTGGAAGACTATGCTCAAACGTTGCAAAATTGTTGCTGCAAGGAAATAATGTATCGATAGTGAATTGTGATAAGATAATGATGAGCGGTAAACGAAAAAGCATAGTAGGAGAATACAAAGCTTTTCTTGAAATAGCAAGCATCTTACATCCAAAACATGGACCATACCATCCTAGAAGACCTGACACAATTATCAGCAGAATGGTTAGAGGGATGCTACCAAGAAAAAAACCATCTGGAGCAACAGCCTTGAAAAGATTACGTGCATACATTGGAGTTCCAAGGGAACTAAAAACTTTTGAAAAGATTCAATTTGATAATGCCAAGATTAGAAGATCAAACGCATATTACACAAGTATAGCTGAACTTGGAAGAACCATAGGGTGGACAGAATGACTTCAAAAACTGAGATTTATTATGCAACTAGGAAGACAGCAAGAGCCCATGTCTATATTACTAAAGGGGTTGGCAAAGTTAGAATCAACAACGTACCAGTTGAAATGATTCCACAAGAAACTGCACGTGAGGTAATTTTTGCTCCGCTAGAAATTTCTGGAGATTTAAGAAATAAGGTGGATATCTCAGTGAGAGTAAAAGGTGGAGGTTTTATGGGGCAGGCAGGTGCTGCAGCAACTGCCATTTCAAGAGCACTAATTGGTTGGACAAAAACAAAAAAAGAACCACGAGATCATCCACTAACTAAATCAGTCAGAGATGATTTGAGAAAAAGGATTGCCGAATTTGACAAATATCTTATAAGTGGAGATGCAAGAAGAAAAGAACCAAAAAAATTCGGTGGACCTGGAGCCAGAAGAAGAAAACAAAAGTCATATCGTTAGACGTGAAAGCAATAATTTTAGCTGGTGGCAAAGGTACAAGAGCAAGACCATTTACAGATTTTTTTCCAAAAGCATTGATACCAGTGGAAGGAAAGCCGTTAATTGATCATATTGTCAGTTATCTTTCTTCATTTAGATTCATTGATGAGATACTGATTGTTTCTGATTTTAAAGGCCTGGGGGAACAGATAAGGCATTACTTTGAAAATAGGATAAACGGTACAAAAATAAAATTTGTTCAAGACTCTGGAAGTGGAACTGCTGGAGATCTGCTTCATGCATCAGGTTCATTAAAAGATACTCCAGAATTTCTCTTATGGTTTGTAGATAATCTGTGTGCCATAGACATAAAAAAAATGACTGAATTTTTCAAACAAAATAAAAGCCTAGCGTGTATAGCAACAAGAACCACAAGAAAAGAAGAGACTGGTTTTGCAGTAGTAAAAGATGATATTATTACAGAATTTAAAGAAAAACCAACTATCAAAATGAAGATGGCAGAATGTTTAGGAATCTATGTTCTTGGGTCAGACATTCTAAAAAAGATTCGAATGAAACGTAGTCATGAAGATCTAAATCTATCATTTGATATACTTCAAGAATTATCAAAACAAGGAAAAGTTTGTGCTTTTGATATTGGAAAAAAACCTTGGTTAGATGTTGAGTCACCAGCTATGCTTGAACGAAATAAGAAAGTAGTTAAACAAATCATAAAAGAGATGAAATAGTAGATTTTTTTTCATATTCTAAAATTTTATCTTGGTATTTTAGTGTCAAGGCAATTTCATCTAATCCATTGAGAAGATTTTTCTTTTTGTATTCATCAATTTGGAATGGAATTATTTCAGTATCTGTTTTGATTATTTGATTTTCTAAATCAACCTCAATTTCTGTCTGTATTTTTAAAAGCTTTTCTACAATTTTGGAATTAAGAATTATTGCAAGTAATCCATTTTTGAAACAATTACTGAAAAATATATCTGCAAATGATGGAGCAATAATTACTGAGAATCCATAATCTTGTAATGCCCATACTGCATGCTCTCTGCTAGAACCACAACCAAAATTATCTTGAGTAATTAGAATTTTTGAGTTTTTGTATTTTGGATCATTCAATATAAAGCTAGAATTTGGTTTTTCATCACTATTGAATCTCCAATTATAAAATAGAAATTTTCCGAACCCAGTTTTTTGAATTAATTTTAAAAATTGCTTTGGTACAATTTGGTCTGTGTCTACATTGACTTTATCAAAGGGAGTAACAATACTTTTTATTTTTTTAAATTTATCCATTTAGTTCAAGTCCATTTCACGTATATCAACAAAATGTCCTTTGATGGCAGCTGCTGCAGCCATTACTGGACTAACCAGATGTGTACGACCCCCAACTCCTTGTCTTCCTTCAAAATTTCTATTTGAGGTACTTGCACATCTTTCACCAGGGCCAAGAATATCTGGATTCATTCCAAGGCACATACTACATCCTGATTCACGCCATTCAAAGTTTGCATCTATGAAAATTTTATCAATTCCAAGATCTTCTGCCTGTTTTTTAACTATTTGTGAACCTGGTACCACCATAGCACGAACTTTAGATGAAACTTTTTTCCCTTTAACAACCTTCGATGCTGCTATAAGATCCTCTAAACGTGCATTTGTACAAGAACCAATGAAAACTCGATCAATGTATATATCAGTAATTGGAATTCCTGGTTTTAGATCCATATACTGTAACGCTTTTTCTACTCCTTTTTGTTGACTCAAATCCTTAGCAAATTCTTCAGGAAAAGGAATTTTCTCAGTTACATCAGACACCATAGCGGGATTTGTACCCCAGCTTACTTGAGGTGCTAGATTTTTGGCATCTAGAGTAAAACTTTTATCAAATTTTGCGTTCGAGTCTGTTTTTAAATTTTCACGCCATTCATCTACTAATTCCTCATAATTTTTTGGAGTGTATTTTTTTCCTCGTAAATATTCAAAAGTTTTTTCATCTGGAGCAATTAGACCAGCACGTGCTCCTGCTTCAATTGACATATTACAAATCGTCATTCTTTGCTCCATACTAAGTTCAGATATTGTCTCTCCACGATATTCTATGACTGTACCAGCCCCACCTGCAGTTCCAATTCGTTTGATTATTGAAAGTATGATGTCTTTTGCAGTCACGGCAAAAGGATTTTTTCTTTTCCCTTCTACCCTAATCTCAAATGGTTTGAATTTTTCCATCCAAATTGTTTGTGTTGCTAAAACATGTTCGACTTCACTTGTTCCAATACCAAATGCTAAAGCCCCAAAGGCTCCTTGTGTTGAGGTATGACTATCGCCACAAACAATTGTACTACCTGGCAGAGTTATTCCTAGTTGTGGTCCTATAACGTGAACTATTCCTTGATTTGGATTATTGATTCCAAACAATTGGATTCCAAAATTTTTACAGTTTTTTTCTAAGGTTTTAATTTGAATTGAAGATACTTGGTCTACAATAGGTAGAGATCTATCACTAGTTGGTACATTATGATCTTCTGTAGCTATAGTGAGATCAGGTCGTCTTACCTTTCTGTTGTTCAATCTTAATCCTTCAAAAGCCTGAGGGGAAGTAACCTCATGAATTAGATGCCTATCGATGTAAAGTAATGAAGGGCCATTTTCTTCTTCTAGTACTAAGTGTGAATCCCAGATCTTTTCAAATAGTGTTTTTGACATTACTTCTGTTCCTCAGATTATGGCTTGAATTTGAACAGTCCGCCTGCAGCTATAATTTTTCCAATAATTTCTGAGAATGGTTTCATTGGATATTTTTTATTTTTTGTATGATTATTGATTTCGTTGGTAGCGACATTTATCTCAAGCTCATCACCATTGGAAATATCCTTGTATGCATCCTCGTCTATCTCTATTGGTAAAAGAAATGCTCCATCTACAGCATTTCTATAAAAAATCCTAGCAAAAGATAGTGCCAAAACTGCCTTAATTCCAGAGTGGGTTAAAGCTATTGGAGCATGTTCCCGAGAAGATCCACACCCAAAATTTCTTCCTGCAACAATGAAATCACCTTCTTTTACCTTGGAATGAAAATCAGGGTCTAGTCCTTCCATGGCATGTGTTGCAAGCTCAGCATAATCATGAATCTTAAGATATGTACCGGGGAGAATTACGTCAGTATCTATATTGTCCTGTTCATATTTGATTACATTACCTTTCAATTCAAATCCCTCGGATCTGTTATTTTACCAGTTACAGCTGATGCAGCAGCCACTAATGGAGATGCAAGATAGGTTTGAGATTCAACATGACCCATTCTGCCTGGAAAATTTCTATTCGTCGTACTAATACAGATTTCGTCTTTTGCTAGAACACCCATATGTGCTCCACAACAGGCTCCACAAGTTGGTGGACCTACCATTGCTCCTGAATCTAGAAATATTTTAATGAATCCATTTTCTAATGCTTTTTTGTAAATAGAAATTGCTGCAGGCAATATCTCGGTTCTAATTTTGACTTTACGACCTTTGAGAATTTTTGCGACAGCTTTTAGGTCTTCAAATTTTGCACCTGTACAAGAACCAATGTAAGCTTTGTCTAATTCTATTGAAGAGGTTTCCCTCACAACTGAAACATTTTGGGGTGAGAATGGTTTTGCAACAGTTGGTTCCATTTCTGATGCTTCATACTCGAATATTTTTGCAAACTGGGCATTAGAATCTCCTTTTAATGCAGTATAATTTGTTGCTCCTCGCTCTGCAAGGTGATCAGTAATTTTTTGGTCTGGCTCAATAATTCCATTTTTAGCTCCGGCTTCTGTTGTCATATTTGTTAGGGTAAGTCGTTCATCTACAGACATTTCATAAACTCCAGTTCCTCCAAACTGCATTGCCTTGTATGCAGCACCATCAGTTCCGATATCACCAATTATCCTTAAAATGAAATCTTTTGCCATTACATGTTCTGGGAGTTTTCCATTTAGCTTAAAATACAAAGTCTCAGGAACTTTGAACCAAATTTTTCCATTTAGCAAGACATATGCCATATCAGTATGTCCAAGACCACAAGCAAAGGCACCAAGAGCACCAGTAGTATTAGTATGTGAATCGCCAGCCACGTATACTTCTCCTGGAAGCACCAGTGCCTCTTCGTGGGACAAGGTGTGGCAAATACCATATTGACCCAGACCATACTTGAAATGTTTTTCAATTCCATAATTTTTTGTAAAGTTTGATAGTTTTACAATGTTTTCAGCAGAAACCTTTTCTGCAGAAGGAACAAAATGGTCTTCTGCCACCCATACCTTTGAAGGATCCCATAACTTATCAACACTAATTCCTTGTTTTTGTAATTTTTCAAATACCTTAATGACACCAGGTCCTGAAACATCATGCAGCATGGCTTTATCCACATTTACAAAAACAACTTCATCAGGCTCTACACTTTCGTTTTTGGAAGCACGTGCAAGGATCTTTTCGGTAATATTCATAATCGAAAAGGCTTTTTCTTGAGATTAAAAGCTTTTCAGAAGGATAAAAAGAAAGAAATCTGATAGATGGGTATGTCATTGACAGTTTCGCCAATTAGAGTAGAGAGAAAAGAAAATGAATTTGACCTTTTTGATACTATTACAAAATCAATAGAGAAGAAAGGATATTCGATTAAGGAGGGAGATGTCATTGTTATTTCTAGCAAATTCGTTTCAAATGCTCAAGGGAGATTATTAGAATTAGATTCTGTTAGAACTTCTAATCAAAGTAATGTACTTTCTAAAAAATTTCGAATCAAACCACAATTTGCCGAAGTTATCATCCGTGAATCTGATAAAATTTTTGGTGGGATTTCTGGATTCGTTATATCTTCATCAGATAATATTTTAGCTCCTAATGCTGGAATTGATAAATCAAATGCAAAGAAAGGAAAAGTTATTCTTTATCCATTTGATCCTTATTTGGTAGCTGAACAACTACGCCGAAAATTTTTCTTGAAATATTTGATTCATGTTGGTATTATCATAGTTGATAGTAGATTAATGCCATCCAGAGTAGGAACTACTGGTGTTGCAATTGCTTGTTCTGGAATTGAACCAGTACTAGACATGAGATCACAAAAAGATTTAGAAGGAAATCCTCTTAAGGTGACCTTCCAGGCTGTTGTTGATAATTTAGCATCGATTGCAAATCACAAAATGGGAGAAGGTTCAGAATCACAACCTATTGCAATAGTAAGGGATTCTGGTGCAAAGTTAACTGATAGAAAAATTAAACCAAATGAGGTAGCAGTATCCCACGAGCAATGTGTTTATGTTCGCGGTTTGAAAAATGCTTGATTAAAAATAAATAACTTTTAAAAAATAGTTTAATACAGATTTGTTAAATTTTAATCAGCAGTGCTTTAAATAGAGGGTGTTTTGGGCATAAATTATGGAGTACTTGACTACATACCCCAAGACAATATCCTTCTTTGATGGATTAAGAGATATGATAAAGGCAGATGGGGCATCAGGAGTTGAGCAACTCACAGTAGTTGTAAAGAAAAATGTTGATGAACTTCTAAAAATCTTTTCTAAAGAAGGATTTACTGGAGTAAAATTTGAACATAAACAACCATTTCAGATTGGACATGGTCTCTCTTTGAAGCTCAAAAAGCCATGGGAGATGCATGTAAGATTCGTTGAAATGAAAAAAGGATTAATAGCAATACAGGCAGAAGTTGAAGTTTCAAGAGATTATCTACAACATCTATTTTGTCAAAGAACTCCTGTCATTTATGAAATAGAATCACTTATGAAAAAGTACCAAATTGATTATAAAATTTGGAATAACAGAATACGAAAATACGTTAAAACTATATTTGATAATTATAAAATAAAGCTAAATACTCCAAATATTCCAGTATTAGCATGGAAACCATTGGTATTTGTGATAGCAACTGTTGGTTCATTTTATCTATGGAAATATATCCAAACAATTTAGAATTTTTATTTCCTAAAATCATTTTTAATTAAAGTTCGAATCTGGGAGAGAGGGGTTTACTATTTTAGTTGTCCCTCGAGAATTATGGTTTGAATCCTAGGCTTCCCAATCAATAAAGATCTATTTTTGGACTTGTATTCTAATCGGAAATCTTTTCTTCCAAATATGTTGTTACTCGTTTTTGGATTTGTTCTTTATTACGAGTAATTTCTTGATGTATTCTATAAAGTAATTCCATACCCAATCTTTTATTATGTTTATGAAAGTATGTTGTTGAATATTCTTGTTCCTTACTTCCAAGTAACCAACCAATAATAAAATCAGATTCGCTTTGTGGGTTCCATGAAGATCTTAACATTGGATAGTAAACTTCAAGGAACCCATTCAAGTCACCTTCAATACCTTTAAGATCATGTTTAACAAATTCGAAAAATTCTTCATCATTCATAATTTGGAGATACAATTGATCCCTCATAAAGTATTACTGAATTAAAGGAAAATGAAATTTTTTAGTATGTAATATTACATTACTTCTTATTGGGGCAAAATAGATGTCAATTATGTCAGAAGAACGAACAATGTACCCATGTACATGTGCTGATTGTGGCAAAGACTCGCAAGTGCCTTTTCAACCAAAAGAAGGTAGACCAGTATATTGCCAAGAATGTTTACCAAAACATCGTAGTAGAAGATTTTGAGCTAATTCTGTTTAAATTAATTTAAATCAAATTATCTTATAACAATTTTTTACACCCCTTTTTTCTTTTTTAATCCAGAAAATTACTTTAGCTTATATAGCTATGATGGTATTATATTGTATGCCGCAATTACATATCACCAATGACACAATGACTAGAATGAAAACTATCACAGGAATTAACCATGCACGAGATGGAGACTATATGGTTAATGAAATGATTGACATTTTAGAAAAGAAATTAAGAGATCTAAGATAGATAATTACCAGTTATCTTCCATTCTTATTATCCTCTAAAATATATCATATACGTTCACCCTTTCCCCTACAAGTCATCATTTCATCAATTGGGGTTTGGCTTGGACGTACAATGGCCATCTTGTAATGTTAATTATTTCTAAAACGTATCAATAACTTGGGTATTTATCCAGCTCATCTGTAAAGATGCGACTCATGGTTACATGTGATAAATGTTATAATGAACATCATGATCAATGCATGGGAAAATCAGACATGTTTGATTGCGATTGCAAGTGTTTCAATCAAAACAAGGTAGAAAATCTACATGGAAATTCTTGATGAAAAAGTTCTCCTATGGCTTGAAAGTGCAAGATTTGTTAAATCCAAACCTGGAGTGTATGTTCTTTATGATAAAAAGCTAAATGCATTATACATTGGAGAAAGTGAAAATCTTCAGAATGAATTTGCCAAGTATGTTGATACAAACTTTGAGAATAATACATGTAAACAAAAAACTCATACTTATCAAAGAACGTTTATTGAAAATCCAAAAGAACGAAAAAGACAGCTCTTAGAAGATTATAAGAAAAAACATGGAGAGTTTCCATGTTGTAATGTGAATACTGATTGAAAATCAATTCAAATCTCTTCTTTGAATAACTCCAGTTATTATAGAAAAAATTTGTAAATAATAGAACCTTTAATTATAATTTTAGAATTCTTCTAAGTGGAGTTTGGATTCGTTAACAACTCATATCAGATATTATGGCATTTCGCCTTGGGAGATTGAAGTAATCTATGGTTTATTCAAAGACAGATTCCAGGTAGAACAAGAAGAATTAGAACAAGCAGAACCTGAATTTGTGAGTATGTTAAATGTACCAATTCCACTTGCATTTAATGAAGAATTTTTCAAATGGTTTGATTATAGAAGATGGGAAAAAGTAAAAGCAATTTTCAAAGAGATGAAGAGACGGCGTGGTAGTGGAAATGCTCTAAAAATTGATGTTAGCTTTAGTGGAAGCCCAAAAATTAGATTCATGTTAGATTCAAAAGATAGCCAGTGGTTCAATAATGCAGTAGAAAAAATTGATTTTGTATTAGAATTGCTTCCATATCATCTTGATCCGGAAAAATTACCAAATGACGTTACAGAAATTATTTATCAATATGATCCAGAAGCAGCTAGATGGAGACTAAATATAGCATTTGTTAAGGAAAAAAAATTTGTTTTTGCTGGAAATGGCTGGAAAATAGTTACTTGAGATCTTTTTCTAAAGGTTCGAGTAATGCGTGAAATTCTTTGTATTTACTTTCTAAAAATTTCAATGATTCAGGAAGTTTTTTTGATTTCCCATACTTATAGCGAATCATTTCACGGTGATGCCAAAAGTTTTTGTCACCTTCAATTGCAATAGTGGTAAAATAATCAGGTCCTTTGATGATATCTGGTACTTTTATGCTATATGGGAAGAGAAGATCCACTATAAACCATTCATCGCCATCAGGATAATCACAACCTGTCTCTACATCAAAAAAAACATGTAATAGATGTGATTGCATAAGACCATCATCCGTTATGGTGGGATGCTTTACATTGGATTTTTTAAAATCAAGGTTTAGAAGTTCGGGTTCAAAGTATCCCTTAATAATTGATTTCCTAAATATTTTATTTGCATCTGTAATATTCAATGATAACGTAAACTCTCCCTAAACTTGCTAATAATTCATTAGGTATTAGTTTTGAGGGTTTTTTACACCTGTAATGAATCTAAAATTTTAGAAACGTCAGTTATAGGTTTACCATTAGAGGAAATTTTTTGTTTGGCAGGGGGATTTTCGAGATAATTAGGGATTTTATCCATCAATCTTTCAGCATATGGGGTTATAATCTCATTTTTATAAAATATCCCAGTAGGAATTTTTGTGCCCCATTCAAGGGATTTTATTAATGCCTGGGATAGTTTTTGATTTATTTCCGCTTCTTCTTCATAATGCACTATTGGATCATATCCTGTATCTTCTAATTTGTAAATCCTAGAATGTGTTTCTTTTGCAGATTCATCTGTAATGTCTGTGCCAGCATACCAATCTCTAGTATTAATGTCGTTATAGGTAGGACAAGGTTGTAAAACATCTAAAAATGAAAGTCCTTTGTGTTTTATGGCAGCTATTATGAGATCTTTTAGGTGTCTTACATCATATGAATAACCACGTGCTACAAATGTAAACCCGCTTGCTACTGCCAATCCAATTGGATTTACATTGTAATTTGTGTTAGGGGATGGTAACGACTTGGTTTTCTCCCCTAATCTAAGAGTTGGAGAAGCTTGTCCTTTAGTTAGACCGTATACACCGTTATTAAAAATAATGTATGTCATATTGATGTTTCTACGTCCAGCAGCTACAAAATGACCTGCTCCAATTCCCAAACCATCTCCATCTCCCCCGGCAGCTACTATAGTCATTTCTGGATTAGATATTGCAGCACCTTGTGCAAAAGTCAAAACTCGTCCATGTAAGGTATGAATTCCAAATGTGTTTATGAAGTGTGAAGTTTTACCAGAACATCCAATCCCAGAAAAAATTGCGGCTTTATGTCTAGGAATGTTCATTTCTGCTAACGCCATTTGGATTGCATTTACAATTCCAAAATCACCACAACCTGGACACCAGTCATTATGAACTTCAGTTTTGTAGTCAGAAAGTTTAAGCGCCATGCGTCAAAATCTCCCGTTTCTTTGCTTTGTTCCCTAAAATCTTTTTTAAAGAATCATAAATTTCAGTACTAGTCATTGATCTACCAGTATACTTTAAGATAAAATAATCAACATCTTTTCCTAAATTTTGTTTAAATAAAGTTCCAAGCTGACCAGTATGATTTGCTTCTACATCGATGATTGTTTTTACATCTTTTAGAAGAGATTTAACATACTCAGTTGGGAATGGATGTAATAACTTTATTTGGATGAAACCGACGTTAATGTTTTCCTTTTTTAGCATATCTATTGCATCAATAATTGGTCCTTTTGCAGAACCCCAACTAATTATACAATGATCAGCCATTCCGAATGATACAACCTGATCCTCCTTAGGAATTTGGTTAAGAATTAGGTCAAATCTTGAAAGGCGTTTATCCATCATCTGAATTCTCATATAAGGATCTTCAGAAATGTGTCCATATTCATCACTTTCATCACCAGTATTCCAGAATATTCCATCCTCTAGACCAAGTTTAGATCTTGGGGATATTCCATCTGATGTTTGTTCAAATCTCTTGTATGGTTTTGTTTCTATCTTTTCAAGTAACTTTCCTCTATCTATAGTGACTTTCTCAGGATCAAATCTTTTACAAGTTATAACAGAGCTTGCAATGAATTTGTCTAACAGATGAATTACGGGCACTTGAAAAATGTCTGCAAAATTGAAGCATTTACCAGTATCATAAAAACTCTCTTCTATAGCGCCAGAAGCATAAACAATACGAGGAAATTCTCCATGTCCGGCATTAATTGCAAATAATAAATCATCTTGACCATGTCTTGTTGGAAGACCAGTAGACGGTCCACTTCTTTGATAGTTAGTAATGACTACAGGAACTTCATTTATTCCTGCCCATCCTAATGCTTCAGCCATCAGTGAAAAACCTGGTCCTGATGTACAAGTTGAAGAACGTGTACCAGTAAGTGCGCCTCCAATCATCATACCGATTGCTGAGATCTCGTCTTCAGTTTGTACGACCACAGTAGAACCTGGCCTATCTTCATTTACATTTAGAATTTCATTTGATTCTAAGTAGACACTTTCGTCTGATGCAGGAGTAATTGGATAATATGGTTGAAACCTACAACCACATACCATTTTTCCTATTGCTGTTCCCTGATGTCCCTGTACTAAGATGGTGTTTGGTTCTTTGGAAACAGAGTTTGGCGAGAAAATTATTTTATCAAATTTAGCAGCTGCATAATTGTATGCATAGTTTGCTACTTGTTTGTTTATTTCAGCAACCTTAGGTTTTTTTGAGAATATGGATTCAATAGAATCTAAAAGAGGTTTAGAATCTAGGCCTAGAATTCCTAGGGATAGGGAAACTCCTATCACGTTGAACATCCTTATCATTCCTTTTAGTTTTGGATTATTGGTATCCTCTGCGAGTTTGGATAGTATTTCTCTAAAGGATACAGGGAGAAGAGTTACACCTCGTTCTTTTGCAGTTTCTAAAATTCCCTTTATAGAAAATTCCTTGTTTTTTGATTCTAGGTATTTTTCCAATCGTGATTTGAAATAAATATCCAGAGTATGTACTTCATCGATTTTAGTCTCCTCCAAATCAGAATCATAAATTATTGCACCTCCTTTAACTACCTCATTTACATGGCGGAAAACCATTTCCGCATCAAAAGCCACCATTAGATGTACGTCATTTACATTAGAATGAATTTTTTTGTCAGAAATTCTTACTGCAAAATAACTATGTTCGCCTTTGATATTAGAATAAAATTCTCTCTTGCCAAAAACTTGATAACCAATTCCTGCACATACTTTTGAAAAAATATTGGCTCCGGATTCAACACCACTACCTTGAGGTCCACCAATTAACCATGTAAGATCTGTATTCATGTTTACATTGAACTATCAGTGGTTATTAATAACGTGATTACCAAATTAAGCTAACCACCAGTTGCAGCATCAAATAAAGCGCACTCACATTTGTCACGTTCTCCACAATATGGACACACACAAACACATTTCTCTATAGAGTTCCCACACTCAATACAAATAGCAAATTCTTCATCATTTTTAGTATCTGAACCCATAACTTTCCTAAAACAAGATCTTATAAATGGTTTAAGGTACTTCGTTTACTTTGTTGAGAAGAGGAAGAGCTAAAAAATTGCGAGTTTTACTAACCCGTACTCTACAAGATTTTGCTATTAAGGAATTACAAAAACATTACAAAATTGAAATTCATTCTGGCCCTTTTCCTATGCCCAAGAGGAAATTACTATTAAAAATTAAAGAACAAGATGGATTGATTTGTTTTCCTTATGATAACATCGATAAGGAGGTAATCCAGGCTGGAAATAAACTAAAAACAATTAGTGCATTTAGTGTTGGATACGACCAAATCGATTCAAAATATGCAAAAAAAAGGAAAATCAAAATTGGTTATACTCCAAATGTGCTTACAGTTGCAACAGCAGATCTTACCATTACATTGATTCTTGATTTACTTCGCAGAGTAACTGAGGGAGATCGTCTTATTCGCGAAGGAAAATGGAAAGAGGTCTTTGGTGCTGATACCTATGTAGGTGAAGAGATAGATGGAAAAATATTGGGGATTCTAGGATTTGGTAGAATAGGAAAGGCGGTAGCCAAGAAGGCGCAAACCTTTGGAATTAAAGTGATTTATCATAACCGAAATCGTCTTCCTTTAAGGCAAGAAAAGGCTCTCAGTGTAAGATTTACAACTCTAAATGAGTTATTTTCAAAAAGCGATATTGTTTCTATTCATGTTCCATATTCTGCTGAAACCCACGAACTAGTCAACAAGTCTTTGTTAAAGAGAATGAAGAAAAGGTCATACCTTGTCAATACGGCAAGAGGCAAGATAATAAATGAACGCGATTTAATATTTGCACTAAAAAGAAAAATCATTGCTGGAGCTGCACTAGATGTATTTTATCATGAACCTATTGGGAAAAATCATCAATTGACAAAAATGCAAAATGTTGTTTTAACGCCACACATAGGAAGCTCCTCAATTGTAACAAGAGCAAAGATGGCAGAGATCACAGTTGAAAATTTAAAGCTTGGACTAGCAGGAAAAAAACCGATTTATTCAGTTTGATAATTCATAAACAAATTTTATAGTTTGTTGAGAACCATATTTTTGAAATAAGTCATCGAAAAGTTTTTTTCTTGTTGAATTTAGATTCATTTCTTTGTCATACATTTTTGCAAATACAGTAGAAAATTGTTTTTCTCCGTTTTTATCAAAGAACCTTATACTAAAGCTCATTCTGTCTGTTTTTTGTTCTTTGATAAATCTAGCTTCAGAAATAGTGCTTGAATCAATATGCATGTGGCATGGATCGTCATTATCACCAATAGTTATCCATTTATCTTTCTGACGAATATTAAGTGAGTTACTTTTCATTTCAATTATTGCTCCTTCAGATCTTACAATTATTAGAATGTCATCAATCTTGATTATGTCTGAAAGAAATTCTTTAAGCATATGATTACATTCTAAACTAATGTAAATAAACTGATGTTAGTTTTTTCTTCGTTGTTTTTATTATTTTTTTGATTTTTTCTTTGTGGTTTTTGGTTTTGATCTTTTTAGTTCTTTTTCTAATCTTTTTACATATAGTTCCAAGGATGCCCCCCAAAGTAAAACTGAACTAAATGCATTACGACTCGCAACTAAATTATATGCAATTTTATCAGCACCTAGAGGAATATCTTTTCCTAAAAGATCAGTAGATTCTTCAGTTTCTTTTCTAAATGCTTTAATTGCTTCTTTAAATTCATCTAATGAAATTTTTTCAGATGTTTTTTTCCATCTTTCAAACATTTCAGAATTCTCATCAATTCTTTTTGCTATCTCCTCCTCTGGTCTCATGCCCAAAGATCATAGATTAATTAGATATTTACAAGTTTCTTGGAAAACCTAATTTAAGGCAAATTAGCCTCACGGATGTTTTAAATTATAATTGAATTAAATCATCTGGGTCTGAACGTACACAATCTGTACCAACCGCCTTGAGTTCAGAGAATTTTATTTTTCCTTGTGGTATCTTCCCTGCTTGTTGAAGAATTACTAATTTTTCTGATACTACATCTTTGTGATTTTTACAAGTTACTCCAACCATATATTCATCATTTGTTTCAACTACAGATATCACAAACTCTGGAGGGTTTACACAATCCTTGCCTTTTTCTTTTATAGAACAACGATCTGGTAGCAACATACCAAATCTGTTTTAAGATGATATTAAGCTTCATTACCTAAAAACCAACAGTGAAAATCATAACTGTTTTTAATTATTGTGGAATTAAATTGAATATAGGAGCCACATGGTAAAACAACCGATTTCTAATTTATCACTTGATGAGCTACTATCTGATTCACTAACCTCCACTCTTTGTGTCAATATAGAAAAAGGAACAAAAATATGGGTTGTTACTGGAATGCTTGTTCAGTATTTAGAATCATTTACTGATACAGTTGTTGTGCGAGATAAGGACAAACCTGTAGGAATTGCAGGAGGAAAACATGTTATTCAAAAACTTGTTGACAATCCAACTTCGGATTTGTTTGATAATACAAATGTTGAAGATATCATGACAACAAAGTTCATAAAAATTTCAAAACGAACTAAACTTAGAGAATTATTAGATTTTTGGAAACAAACAAGAATTGCATTTGCCATTATTCCAAATGAGTTTTCTGATTATTCTGAATTATCAGCTAGAAAATTACTGGAAATAGGAATGCGTTGTAAAACAGATGTTTCAGTTTGTGATCTTCCAGAAAAAAAACTGGTGACATTTACCAAAGACTTTACCATAGGGGACATTATCAATTCAATGCTTGAACATGGAACAAGGAGGTTACTTCTTGAGGGTTCAACAAAATTTATCAATGATCGTATAATTTTAGAAAAAATTGCGGGTGACTTGAAATACCTCCGAGGAACTGATAATTTTTTGAATATTTCAGTAAGTGACTTCCCATTTGGTGAGGCAAAAGAGATTTCAGAAGATCTTTCAATTTCTGAAGTATCAAAACTCCTGTACAAAATGGAACATCCTTACATAGTATATGGGAAACGGGTAGTAAGTCCATGGGATATTTGCCTTTGTTTGCTATCAGATAAATTGACAGAATACGAATAGACCTTAAGATGTTTAAAGAATTATAACAATGCTAATTTTCAATTACAATATCTTCAAATTTCCAAAATGATTCCTTAGGTTTTTGAATATAATCAAGAATCCCTTTTTCCTGCATCTGTCTTACAATAAAGGCCGAATATGCAGGAGCACCGGTTGCTCCAGGTGAATTGTAATTAATTATATGAAATGAATTTTTTCCGTTAAGTTCTAAGATATCTGACATAAACGTCCCTTTTGGAGTAATAATTGGTGTCCTTATTCCAGCAGTACCATGTTCTGAAAAATATTCAGGTCTTATGGAAGGAATAAACTGTTGAACTCTGTATACCATCGCTGATTTTGAAACTGAACTCAAAAATTCCTTTGAGATTAATTTTAAAAAAGAACGATTTGTAAAAAGTTTCATTACATTTCCGCTAAAGATTTCACGGATTTTAGATACCGCCTGGGTTAATTCACCAGTGTATCCTTCATAGGTTTCAGGAGTCATTACAGGAACTGCATTTGGTCCAATTTCTGTCCTTCCGTCTACTCGTTTGATCCAATGAGGGTCTAGGAATGGAAATTCGGAAAACCGTGCTACAGAGTAAATGTTAGTTTTAACCAAATCTGCATATTTTTTGTCAGCTACCCAATATTCTCCACGAAAATGAAGATCATTATATTGTAATGCCAAACCGAATTTTTTTGCGATGTCAAGTGAATTACCACCACTGCAGTTTATGATAAATTTTGAAACAAGAGTTGAATTGTCAGAAAATGTTAGTTTTACTTCTGAATTTTCTTCTACGTCTTTTACATGATGATTGAATAGAAACTTTGTTCCATTTTTTTCGGATTCTTTGTGGAGTTCTTTTGTAAAAATTTCATAATCAGTTGATACATCACGCTTACAAAAAAGACCTGAATAAGCTTTGAGGTTTGGTTCTTTTTTTGTTAATTCTTTTGAATCAAGTAGTTCTAGCTGTCCCTCGGGAATTCCGTTTTCTGCTCCCCATTTTAGATACTTTTCAAGAGTTTTGTGCTGTTGCTCTTTGATAGCTACCTCAATAGTTCCTACCTTACTCCATGGTAGATTTTTCTTTTTTGCTAGTATTTCCCATAGGTCATGCGATATTAGTGAAGATATTGCTGATACCTTCCTTTTTTTTGGATCAAGATAAAATGGTGCATGAACAACACCCGTGTTTCTACTGCTTGTATGCTTTGCGACAGTATTTTCCTTTTCAATTACACATACTTTGATATCATAAAGTGTTGATAACCAATACGAGATAGTGGTTCCAAGAATTCCCCCTCCAATTATTGCAATATCATATTTTTCCATTGAATTACTTTGAAGTACATACAATTAATTGATTTTGAAAAAGCGGAAAGAGAGTTAGAATATTAGATAAAATCCATACGTAAATTATGATATATACTAGAACAAATCAGACTTTTGCATGGTAAATATGAAATGTGTATCCTGTGGAATTGGATTCTTTTCTCCTACTGGTTCTGACAAATGTTCTAGATGTGCAGCAAAAGAACCACAATCTGAAGGAAGTCATGATTCCTGTGGTTGTGGACATAGCCACTAATTCTTTTTTTCTTTCACTATACAAAAATCATAATTCAAATTTTGTATGTTTAGAAATCCTTTGGAATATGATTATTTTGTTTTAGCCAATCTACTTGTGGCAAAGTAAATCTCCATAAAATATCTCCTCTTTCAGCTTGTTTGAAATCCCATGGAGCAATTATTACAATATCATTATCACGAATCCAAATTTTGCGTTTTAGCTTTCCTCTAATACGACCTCTTCGAGTAAGGCCATCAGAGCATTTTACAATGAGGTTTTCACCTCCAAGCATTTTTAATACTCTACCAAAAAGTTCACCTTCTTCAGGTAAACGAATTGTTTTTAATTCGCTTTCACTTTTGACTTGACGTTTTCCCACCCATCTGCATTGTGCAGTGCGTATATAATTGTGGAGTCAAAATTGAGAGGACAAGTGATATAATTAGAAAAATAAACAGGTTCGAATGATTACTGAACAGTATGTATTATTTTGGGTGTCCTCTCATATAGTAATCATCAACACATTCTTTACAACAAAATTCACTACTAAATAATTCAAATTCCTTCCCACAGTTTTTACATTTTAAATTCATAGTTATTAATCTTAAAAAAAAGAATTGATTCTAACGTTTTCTACTTCTACTTTTAGAACCTTTCTTTGCTGCTGCATTTCGTTTTCTAGTACGAGCAGCTTTTTTTGCTGCAGCGCTACGCTGAGCTTTTGTCTGTGCCATCTTACAATATAGAACTTATCCCTAGTCTTATAGACTAGAAGTGTACATTTTTTACGTCATTATACCATTTACAGAAGTTCAAACCTTCATGAAATGATAATTACCTAAAACAAGAAGTGATACTAAATCTTCTCCAATACTGCAAAAAATAACATTAGAAATTTATCAACACCAGATAAAACATGGACAAATTCATCTTATTGAATTTAGGAAAGTTCCCTCTAGGAATTACGTAGTAAGGGCTCTTAACGGTAGCGTAAGGCGCCAGGAGAGCGAACCGAACGCAACCGTTCAAAGCCACACCTAATTGATATAAGTTCACAGCTTAATGCACCTAATAGATCCGTTTTTGGTTGTAGTTCTAATGAGTTTTGGAATAATAGAGTATTTAATTTAAAAAAGCAAGTGCTCTTGTGATATCAGTCTTACTTAAAATTCCAATTATATTTCCAGTTCTTGAAAGAACTGCAACTGCATTAATTTTATTTCCTATTAGAACTTTACAAGCTTGGGCTAAATCATCATCATAATTTACAGCAATTATTTTACTAGTCATAATTTGCTCTGCAGTAGTAGTTGCCCCAAAACCAGTTTCTGATAAAAATCCTTTTCGTGTAAAGATTACAGGAATAACAGGATTGCTGCTATCTACAACTGTCTCATAATTTCCCTCGCCTAGTGCTACTCCAAAAAGATCCCTGAAAGCCAAAATTCCTTCGGGAACCTCATTATGATTTCTTAAAATTATTCGCGAGATTTTCTCATTAATCATCTTTCTTACAACTTTGTAGAGGGGTGTGTCAGAGTAAGCCCATGCGTAATACCAAGTAGCATATTCTCCTACAATTTTTTTACCAGAATAATTTTCTGCAAAGTATTTTGTAAGGTCTGTTTTTGTTATTAATCCATCAATAGTACTATTAGAATGAATTGCTAAAGATCCTATCGAGTTTTCAATTAGATTTTGCGCACATTCTTTGATGCTAGTAGAAGCATTAATTGAGCATAATGGTTTCATAATTTCAGAAATTGAGATTTGTTCTAATTTTCTTTCAGTATTATCAGTTAGAAGAAACAAGCCTAGATCTTTTTCAGTTATAATTGAATTACATGTTTTACCATCTAAGACTAGTAATCTACTAATTTTTTTATTCCTTAATTCTCGTATAACATCAGAAACGGTTGATTCTTTGGAAATTGTAATTGGTTTATTCATTATTGATTGAACTATCGACATTGCATTTTTTACGATTTTTTGCTATAAAAAATAAAAGCTGATTCCGGTAAATGAAAATTAGTATCTACTTAATATCATCGCTTTTTCATATTTTTCATTAAATGGCTGAAGAAATCAAAAACCAGGAAAATAATTTGATGACAGTGCAGCTTGATTATTCATTCTAACAAAGTCTTGTAATTTCTGCTCTAACTTGTTCTAATTCTTTTATCAGCTTATTTTTTTCATTTTCTGATATGTCATTACTGGTTAATTTTTTTAAAATTGTAAATTCCTTATTTTTAAGTGATATTAAATGATCATAATTATTATCCATTTATTAATTTCTGGATAATACTCGAAATTAAGAATTTTGGCTCAAAAATAAAAAAACTAGAAGATAAATTCAAACCTATTCTAATGCATGAATCCATCAGTTTTACTCTTAATTTTTAAGTAAATTGATTTTTGTAAATTGGGGTGAGATATCAAATTTGCTTGATTTTTTCCTAGAACAAGATATTATTGTCCTTGCCTTTTTGGCAGGAATTTTTCTTACAATTTCAAATCTTTTCTATTCTGAAATTCTGAGTGATTTTTGATTGCAAGTGGGACATGTCTATTCCAGCAGAAATTCATCCAAATCAATGTCAGGAGTAATTACTCTTACAAAAGAATCATTGCAGTTATGACATATGAATTTCTTTTCATAATCTACTTCGTTTACCACAAATTTGTTTAGATTAATATGAAATTAATTAGCTCCTTAATTTTCAAAATTGAAAATTAACTCACCAAATTAAATAATTGAATCTAAATAATGTGAACTACAAATTTCAATTTTTTCTTGCAAAATTATGACACTTGTTTATACAAAATTCCTAATTTTTCAGCAAAATCAAAAGCCTGTTCTAGTTCTTCTTGGTAAATACCTCTTGAAATATCTGAATATATTTTAGGATTTTTGATCACTCTATAGTCAGGACGATATTGGCCCATAATGTTTACCAATGCATTTTTGCAATTTTTCGAAATCCATTCTAAAACAGGTTTAGTACAGCATTCAAAATGATTTGGCAGTAGTAAATGTCTAATTATCATGTTGGATGGATTATCGTGAACGATCTTATGATTCCTAGAAACTGTTGCAAAGTATCTTGGTATATTTGATAGTCTCCGTGCACAGTTATCATTTCCATACTTAAAATCAGGAAGCCAAATATCTATAACATCAAGAAGCAGATTCAATGCTTCTTCAGAAGCATACATATCGCTATTCCATAACATAGGTATGTTAACATCCAAGTAAACCATTCCTTCTAAAATTGTGTGAATATTTGGTGTCGGTTCTCCTCCAACGAAATTAATGTTATGAGCTCCTTGCTCGTATAGATCTTTCATTATATTTGCCAATTTTGTTCCATCTACCACCTCACCTGCCAATGGATACTGTGAAATTTCCCAATTCTGGCAAAAAACACATCGAAACATACAACCTGTAAAAAATATTGTTCCAGACCCATTTGTGTTGATTAATGGAGCCTCTTCCCCAAAATGCCTAAACCAAGATGAAACTCTGGTGGTTTTATCCAGTCTACAAACTCCTACCTTCCCTTCAAGCCTATTAACGTCACATTTCCATTCACAGAAATTACATTTTTCAAGACATCGATGTGCAATTTCTGACTTTAATTCAAGATAGTTATTTTTTTCACATGATAACTGTGAAAGTTTGAATGACTCTACCTGCATTAGTTGTGATTTAAATAATTTTGCGAGTCGATGATGTTCTATCCAAAGATCTTCTAGGGAGGAAGTTTTAATGTCGATCTTTGATGGGATGGTTTTACATATAAGATACTTGGCAGGTTTTTTCTCTCTCATGACATCATAGTACCACCCAAGTTTTTCCCGTACTTTATTGTCTGACCAAACAGATAGTGGAGTTAATTTGAATAACATCTAGTGACTTTATGATAAATGATCATATAAGAAGACAAGGAGAATCTCAAATTAGAAAATCAATGATACTAATCGCTAATTTGTAGTTGAATTTAAAAATCTAAAGCCCATCTAAATCGAGAATGATATTTTACAACATCCTTAGTAATAATTATCCTTCATATTGGATCTTCAAACTTGAATTTATAACCAATTACTTCATGAGGAATCAAAGAGTAAAACAAGTCTTTTTACACTCAAACATTTTCCTAGATATGTATCCTAGCTTCAAAATGCCTTTGAATCCAGTATTTTTCTTCTCTTAGGCATTATTTTCAAATTTGATATTAAACAGCTTTACTCAAATACGTAATAACATAACTTTATTCGAGATTAATTGAAAAAAGAAACTTCAAAGATTCCCGTGAAAGAATTTATGACGAAATCTATTCTCTCAATTGAATCCTCTGCTACAGCAAAAGAGGCAGCAAAAAAGATGGAATCGTTTGATGTTGGTTCCATAATAGTTTTGGAAAATAACACACCTGTTGGAATAGTAACAGAAAGAGATTTTGCAATAAAAATGGTCGCACGCGAACTAAACTATGACACCAAGATTAGAGAAATCATGTCATCGCCAATAATTCATGTAGCATCTGATAAACCGGTTTTAGAAGTTGCAACTTTAATGTCCAAAGAAAAAATACGTAGGATACCAGTAATTGATGGAACAGACGTAAGTGGAATCATCACTGCAACGGATCTGTTAAATATTTTCACATTATGTACAGAAGAGGATATGAAAAAAATCTATTATAATTTTCTTGCAAAAATTTATGATCATAATATTCCTACGCTATAGAAATATAGAATCTTCACGTTTATCAATAAACATCTATTGCGCTTCCAGTTCTATATTTCCCGTTAATAACATCCAATGTCTTTTTTGCTACCTTTTCTGGTTGAATCATGTAGTTTTTCCTTTTTTCATACTCTTTTTCGGTCATGAATTGTCTTTGCATGTCAGTGGCCACAGCGCCTGGACATAATGATACTACCAATATCCCATACTGATTAACTTCTTTAGCAAGGCTTTCAGTTAATCCGATAACCCCAAACTTACTGGCACAATAAGCTCCCAACTCCCCATATCCACTCTTTCCTGCACCAGAGCTAATGTTAAGAATACAACCAGATTTTTTTGAGATCATATATGGCAAAACTTCTTTTGAACATAAGTAAACTCCTTTTAGATTGGTGTCTATAACATAATCCCAATCTTTTTCAGAAGTTTCGTGTAGTGGTTTTACTATTGCTACCCCTGCATTATTAATTAAAACATCTATTTGTTTGAATTGATTTATCGTATTTTGGATTAGGTGTTTAACTTGGGTTTTATATCTAACATCTGCTGCTATTCCAATTGACTTAATTCCAAATTCTTTTTCTAACTTTTTTGCTATCTCTGAAGAGTCTTGTTGTCTTCTTGAGTTAATTATTACATTGAATCCATTTTTAGCAAGCTCATATGCTATGGCTTTTCCTATCCCACGGCTACTACCAGTAACAATTGCTGTATTTTTCATAGGAGATATTGTCTGGTCTGGCAATTAGATTTCGTGAATAATTTCCTCAAGAGGTCGTCTATTAGTAATTTCTGGTTTTTCATTAGCAAATCCAACAACTAACATTGCAACAGGCCTCAAAACTCCAATGTTCAAGATGGTTTTAACTTCATTTTCATTAAATGCACCAATCCAGACTGATGACAATCCCAAAGCATGTGATGCCAACTGAGCATAAGCGCAGGCAAGGGTGGCATCTTGAATACTGAATAATTCTATTCCACGAATACCATATTCTTTTGCAGAGTTTTGTGGATCTGCGCAAAAAACAAAGACGAGAGAGGCTTCAATGATATAGTTTTGATCATGAGCTGCTTTGGCAAGTCTTTTTTTAACATCCTCTTTACTTACTACGAAAATTTGATAGGATTGAATATTTCCGGCAGAAGGAGCTTTCTGTGAGGCATTTAGAATTTTTCTAATAATGTCTTTGGAGAGGTTTTTTTGTTTGTAGGCACGGATGGAGTGTCTTGTAGCAATTAGATCAAAAAAATCCATCTTTTCTGATTTCAACAATCTTTGGATCCAAATTGGTCCAAATTAAGAAAGATGTTAATTATCATCTTTGAAAATTTCAAATTTATTGGTAAAATTAATTGGAAGCACTAAAAGTTTTAAAAAAAATTCTAAAGGCGCCGGGAGAGAGATTTGAACTCTCGAACCCTTGCGAGTACGCGCTCTATGGTATAGTTATTTCCAGGCGCGCGCCCTACCAGGCTAGGCGACCCCGGCATTTTATTCGCCAGAATAACTGCTACAAGTCTGATTATATAATAGGTTATACTGGTGAAAAATTTTACGGATTATTTGTGGATGTTTATTGTAATTGATTTTTTGACAGTTAGTGCTTCATCAGTTCCACTTGAAGTAATCTTATATGTTCCTGCTGATGCTGGATCGCCATCATTTTTGATCTGGTTCCATACGAAAATTATTTCTTGTTTTGGTTCAAGAGTGGATATAACCTGTGCAGCAATTGGAGTATAGAGTATTCTTCCATCCAATCCAGTAATCTGTAGGCCATAGGATGCATCAGAGAAGGTCAAGGATCTAGTTCCCGAATTGATTATTTTTATTTTAATTTCTTCGGCTTGATCAAAATCTGTTTTATCAGTTACAATAGAAAGAGAGGAGCCTTCTACAAATTCTAATTGCTCTCCATTTTTTTGAGTTACTAAAAACAAACCAATTAAAGCTCCTGCGGTAATACCAATAACTACTGCCAAAATCAGACCTCGTGGAAACATCTTCAGAATCCTATAGTAAATGACTTTTATTTGTTAGTAGATTGTTTTGAGTGCCACCTTTTAGGATAGGTGCTAGGAGCCATTATGATTCGTTTTGTCTCAAATGCGTATCCCTTTGTATTTTCCTTAATATCAGCTTCAGATAACAGTGATTTTGCAAGAGCCACAACTTCTCCTTTTTGAGTATAGATAGCCACAAGATCATCTTTTTTGAGATTAGGCGAGACTTGTAAAACTCCAGGAATTGCTAGTTGAGCCCCGTGACATAATGCATCTACTGCAGAATCACGAATTACAACTGATTTTAATTCACTTAATACATGTTCAATAGGTCTAATTAATTCCAAAAGTTTAGAATCATCTTTTTTTTCAGTCCATAAAGAATATGCATTTGCAAGCTCATGAAGAGTTACAAGGTGTGAGTTTTCTGTAAATTGATGAACTCTTGTACGACGTAGTTCAATCATAGTAGCACCTGGACCTAATATTTCACCAATATCATAGATTAGCTTTCGAATGTATGTACCAGCTTCGCATAAAATTCGTAAGAGTAATAGACGTTCTTTTTGTTCTAACAATTCAAGCTCGTAAATGGTTCGTGTTCTTGTTTGCCTAAGAACTGCAGAACGCTGTGGAGGTTTTTGATAAATTTCTCCTGTAAATTCTTCTAAAACTTTTTTTAGTTTTTCTTTAGAAGGTAACGAATGTAATCTACCTAATGCATGATACTCCTTTGGTCCATAAAGCAAGACCTCTAATGCCTTGGTACCGTCTCCCAAACCCATTGGTAAAACTCCAGATACTTGAGGATCCAAAGTCCCACTATGACCTGCTTTAGGAATTTTTAAAATTCTTTTCAACCATGCTACAGTCTCATGACTCGTTGGTCCTGGAGGTTTGTCTAGTAAAATAAATCCATACTTTAGTAGCTGATCTAAACTTCGTTTATCATAATATGTACCATAATTGTCGTCAGTAATATCCTGATCAATTTCTGTAAGATTTTGCAATTGTTTTAGAGTCAAAGCATCTCTTTCACAGTGGATTTTGCAATTTCAAGAACCTTTGTGGCATCGAGTTCATCAGTATCGATAATTTTATCAAATATACTCAAGTTCTCACCAAAATCAAAGTTGTATAATTTCTTGTATAGTTTTTTGTTTTCTTCATATCTCTTTTTTACAATTGCAAGAGCTTCTTTTTCATCCATATTATCTCTAGTTTTCATTCTTCTTGCACTGTTTTCAAGCGTTCCAGCAAGCCAAATTTTGATACCATCGTCTACAAGCCAAGGTAGAGTATAACTGGTTATCACCATATTTCCTTTCAAAAAAAGTTCTTTTAGTTTGTTATCCACTTTTTTATCAAATTCTGGATTTTCACTTCGCTGACTTAAAAATTTCATTCCTTCAGACGTGTCCCACCAATCATCACCACCTGTTTGGAAACCTTGTTCCTTGGCAATCTCCTTTAGAATGTCACCACCTCCAAGGTAAGTTAAATCAAATTCTTTTGCTAGTCCTTTTGCAACGGTAGTTTTTCCAATCGCAGGAGGGCCGGAAATAATTACTGATTTCTTCAACCTATATCCATTGAGGTTTTGGTAAGCTTCATTATAATGCCACTAAACGCAATTGATGTCAAAAAATACCAAGCCCAAAAATAAAGTTCGTTTTCTTGTTTACATATTTCACCGTCAACTTTTTCAGCAGTGCAAGTAAGTTGAAAAAAATCTCCAGGTATTATGTTTAAAGAAATAGGAGAAATAGCCACAGTATAGGCAAACATCTGTGGTAAGACGAAATAAAATATCAATAAGAGAGGAATAATTGTAATCATCATAGGCCTCATATTCATTTGCATCATTTCCATGCTCATCTTATTCATGTATGGAGATTTTTTGTTCAAGTTTGCAATTCTTTCTTTATCCTTAGAACGAAATGCTGCCATACGTTCCTTCTGCCAAGATCTTGTTTCTTGCATTATTCTTTTTAGCTTGACTCGATCAACTAATTTTCTCCTTACCCCTGCATTGAAAAGATTAAGCAATATGGAAATTCCTAGAATTCCTAAAGCAGATGGAAGCATTCCTTTGATAAGTGGATCTGCGCTTCCAAGAGGACCTTGGTGTATTCCAAAAAAATCCTCTTGTAGGAAAATTGAATCTAAAAAGTGCAATACAAAACTAAATTCTGGAGTCATATCTCTATTGCAGATATCACAATGTTGGCTGCTTCTTCAACCTTTCCTTCAGTATTGAGGACTGGTTTCATAGGAGAGCCTGAAAATACAGAACAGCTTGAAAGCATTGCATCATGTATTGCCATTTCTTTTTTGATACTGTCAATTGATACAATATCACGATTGCGAGTTGTATCCTTCATTCTACGATTATAGATTTCTTCAGGTCGAGCATAAACTGAAATAAAATTAGATGGTTTTATTATTTGTAAAACGTGATAGGGCAGCCCTGGGTAAAATCCTGCTTTAGTTGCAATGAACGCATGAGTATCAATGATTACTAGATCATCTTTTAATTTTGCAATTTTTTCAGCTGCTAATCTTTGAAGATTTTTTTGTTCATCCATTGAAAGTTTTCTTAACTCATCTCTATCTTTAATGCCAATTTTTTTGGCTTCTTCAAACATTGCTGTTCCAAAACTTTGTACACTAACACTTTTTTTTCTATTATTTAGAATTTCCACAATTTTAGAAACAAGGGTAGATTTCCCAACACCGGGAATTCCAACCATTACTACTTTCTTACTTTCTGCCAAGTAATGCACCAAGCCGTGGCATAACCACTTCTACTTGTTCCTTGATTAGTTGGTTGTAATAATTAATCAAGATGTCCACCATTAACAGTATTCCAATTCCAGATCCAAATACTCCCAACACATCAGAAACACCTGCTAACAATCCAAGTATAGCTGAACCGATTATAGTAACCGATGGAATGTATTTGTTAAGCAAGACCTCTATTGGTTCATTTGATCGTCTAAAGCCTGGTACCTGCACATCTGCATCAAGAAGATTCTTTGCAGCACTTTTCGGAGAAAGTCCTCCAAGTTCTACCCAAAGTTTTCCAAATACAATTACTATAGCAATCATAAAAATTACATAACCAACTGCTCTTAACGGATCTAATGCAACAACATCCAGTCCCCTGGGCGGAGTAATATAGTAAATCAATCCTCCAATTGGTGTGGATGGACTTGTTGGATCAAATTGTGCTAAAATATTCATAAAGGTATTATTGTTTTGAGGGTTAACGTTTGCCCAAAGCATTTGCCCTATAAAGACAGCATTTGCAGTAAGTGCTGATGCTAAAATTACAGGAATGTTTGATACGTACATTAGTTTGATTGGATAAACTGCAGAAAATCCCCTATATTTTGTTGAGACAATTGGAATTTCTATCTTCATTCCTTGTGTATATACAAGAATAAGTAAAATCCCTGCAGTAAGACACAGCCCGAATATACTTGGCAGTTGGTTATACCTAAAGAATACATTTGCAAGATCTCCTGCCATTGCTGATTCTCCTATAAACGGGAATATTCCTATAGAGAATCCATCACCAGCTGGGAGAGGACTAAACATACTCCAAAGAATTTGCTGAGCAACGCCTGCCATAATGAAAAGGCTGATTCCACTACCTAGTCCCCATCCTTTCTGAACAGTTTCATCCAAAAACATGATAATGATCGACGCACCCATAAGCTGTCCAATTAGTACATACAGATGGGATGGTTCTGCCATACCTGGACCATATACAGCAATTCCATAAACTGCCGATTCAGCAATTATGACAATGTATGTTACAAGCTTTGTAGCTGTTTGAAAAACACCCCGCTCCTCTGGCTTTTTAAAATCAAATTTTAAAATGTCAGAACCTCTCAATAGCTGCATCAACAATCCTGCAGTTACTATTGGTCCAATTCCTAGCTCAACTAAGGTTCCTTGTTGGGATGCAAAAATTACTCTTGCAAAAGCAAGAAAGTCAAATTCAGGGGTTGTTGCACCAAAAAGTGGTGTTTGACCCATTATCATGTAGATGAGTAGAATACCACCACACCACAAAAGCCGTTTTTGTAGTGAGAGTTTCTTTTTAGGTTTTGGTACCTGGGGAAGATATGGTTCTGTTTTTGTTACTATTTTTCTGAGAAACGCAG
>Ga0209542_10003458_pt1 | contig 33762 bp, 32 predicted proteins | sample RifCSPhighO2_01_FD_184028 | JGI IMG/M metagenome (GOLD analysis project Ga0209542, IMG submission 184028) | Soil microbial communities from Rifle, Colorado - Rifle CSP2_plank highO2_0.1 (SPAdes) (version 2) | ecosystem: Environmental > Terrestrial > Deep subsurface > Rock core/Sediment ... | reverse complement strand
CGGGTTCGATTCCCGGTGCCCGCACCATTAGGAAAGTTGTAGATTATTTGGGGTCATACTGTGTATGGATGTGTATAACTGTGGATAAGTCTGTGGACAATGTGTATAAAGGACAAATAATATGGCTTATAACCGTCTTATAGGAGATATTGGTGAGGAAATTGCTTGTAAGTGGCTAAAGAAGCATAATTTTCTTATTATTGAGAGAAACTATAGCAAAAAGTGGGGTGAAATTGATATTATCGTTGCAAAAGATGGCATAATCCACTTCATTGAGGTCAAAAGCATAATAGTAAAAAAGACAAATAATAGGTCAAAAGATGAATATAGACCAGAAGAAAATGTCCATGAACTTAAATGCAAACGCCTTAAAAGAGCTGTTCAGACTTATTTGCTCGAGAGAAAGTATAAGCTGGATACCGAATTTCAATTCCATGTCATTGTTGTTCGTATGGACCAAAAAACGAGAAGAGCAAAGGTTACTTTTATGGAAAATGTTATTCTATAAATCTCATCACAACAAACATTATTTTGCAGATATTATATAAATTCATATTTACATAAGGTTTTTATCAAATCAGAGCTAAAAATATGGAGTTTTATTGGTTATTGTGCTAGTATGTGAAAGTTCTTAGTAATAAAAAGTTAAAAAAGTTAAAGAAAGAAAGTTAAAGAAAATCATCGGAGCGTGGTGTAACGGTTAACATTCCTGTTTTGGGAACAGGCGACTCCGGGTTCGAATCCCGGCGCTCCGACCATATATAGATTACAGTATTATGAATTAAATAATGTTATGATGGTATTTAAATACTTACATGTGGAAATCAATCATAATCTTTTTTGATAAATTTGAAGATAAAGTACGAGGTCATTTGAGCCATTATCCTATTATATACACAATCATTGGTGGTATAGCTATTGTATTATTTTGGAGAGGAGTGTGGCATACAGCAGATATTTTACAAGCAAAAGGCGGTATTCTCGGTTTCATCTTTTATGAACCAATTAATATGTTAATCGTTACCGCCATCCTTTTGGCTACAGGGCTGTTCGTCTCTTATTTTATTGGAGACACTATTCTTATATCTGGATTGAAACATCAAAAAAAAGCAACTGAAAGAACAGAGAAAGAAGTTGGAGTAGAAGAAAGACAAATAGAAGAGTTGAGTGAGACAGTAAAAGAGATGAAAGAAGAAGTTGATGAGATAAAAAAGATTGTTGAGAATGAGCATACTGGGAATATGTAAAGGACATGAAAGTGGGGAAGTAGTAAAAAAAAATATTTCTGGTAGTATAAGTTTTGTTCATGGGTGAATTAAGGAAAAGTAAATAATTATAAAGTATGAATAAACGAAAGCGGGATTAGTTTATCGGTAAAATAACAGTTTTCCAAACTGTGGTGGGGAGTTCGACTCTCCCATCCCGCACCAAATGAAAATAGTATGTATAACAGGAATAAGTAGAGGAATAGGAAAAGCACTTGCTCATAAGTTTATAAATGAAGGGTATTTTGTTATAGGTACTTCTATTACGGGAGATGTTGATTTTGGTCGTGATAATTTAAAGCTTTTTAAGCTAGATTTACTTGAACCGAAAAGTATAAAAGAGTGTGCTTCAGGTATAGAAAAACTTCTATCTATGGATAGTAATGATAATAGCAAAAAGATTGATATTCATATAAATAATGCCGGTGCACTTTTTGACGAAGGAGAAAATACAGTAGTTATTGATAAGCTTAGGAAAACTTTGGAAGTCAATCTAATAGGTCCAATTGATTTTACTGAAAGAATATTGCCTTTAATAAATAATGGGGGGCATATTGTAAACATTTCTTCATCGGCTGGCTCTCTTGAAAAAGTCCACCATGCAGATTACCCAGCATATAAAATATCTAAATGCGCATTAAACATGTTCACAACATATCTAGCTTTCAGATTAAAAAACAAAATCACTGTTTCTTCAATACATCCAGGAAGAGTTAAGACAGATATGGGAGCTTGGAAAGGGGATATGACCACAGATGAATCAGCCAAATATATTTTTGATACAGCAATAGATAAAAATATAGAGACAGGACAGTTTTGGTACAAAAGAGAGAAGTTCCCATGGTAGTATCAATTCTTTAATCTCAGTAATCAGTATTAATAATTATACATTGCTTAAAGCAAAAACCACCAGTTTTTCAACTATGGTGGTTTTTTGTTAATAAAAATTCTTTTGAGCGAATTATTTTCTTGAAGATTTTTATTTTCTATTTGATTCTCCTTATTTTTGACTTTTGACCCTATTTTACTGCATCCTTCAGAGCTTTTGCTGCTCGGAACTTCGGCACTTTCATAGCTGCTACCTTTATAGCTTCTCCCGTGCGAGGATTTCTAGCATCTCGCGCCGCTCTCTGTTTTACAGAGAAAATACCAAGTCCAGCTATAGAAACCTCCTCTCCTCTTTTGAGAGAATCAATGATTGAATTTAACATTGTGTCTACAGCTTGCTCTGCTTGAACCTTTGTTCCACCCAATATTGTGTGGACTGCGTCTATAATTCCTACTTTATTCATATTTATTGTTATTATTAATAATATCAACTGAAACAGTATATAACCTCCACATCATTATATAACAAGCCATTTTATACGCAATGGGGTAAAAATAGGAACATATAAGTCAAAATAATGCAAGATATTTAGTTTCCAGTAAAATCGTGCGAGCTGCGGAGAGGAAGACTTATTTTTTCGAGCTTGCGAGACAAAAATAAGTGCTTCCGACCGCAAGCAGGCGAGCCATTTTACCTAGACATGATTATAGTTTACCTGGCAAATTCAATAGCCCTTGTCTCTCGTATAACAGTAACTTTTATTTCGCCAGGATATTTTAGGTCTTTTTCTATTTTTATGGCTATATCTCTAGCTAGATTTTTGGCTTCTAGGTCGGTAATAGCTTCTGGAGTTACAAAAATGCGTATTTCTCGTCCTGCTTGGAGGGCATAAGATTTTTCCACACCCTCAAAACCATTTGCAATCGCTTCAAGGTCTCCCAAGCGTCTTAAATAGTTCTCTATACTGTCTCGTCTAGCTCCTGGTCTAGCTCCTGAAATAGCATCAGCAGATTGAACTATGCGTGATTCAACAGTTTCATAAGGATATTCTTCATGATGCGCTTGCATTGCTTTTACTATATCCTCACTTGCTCCAAATTTCTGTAATATCCTCCGTCCTATTTCTACATGAGTCCCAACTACTTCATGGTCAAGGGCTTTACCAATATCATGGAGAAGAGCGCCGGTTTTCGCTACAGCTGTATTGGCTCCTATCTCTTCGGCTATCATGCCAGCAATATGAGACATCTCTATTGAATGCTGAAGAACATTTTGTCCATAACTAGTACGAAAATGAAGCCGTCCTAGTATAAGCAAAATACGAGGGTCGAGGCCAATAACGCCACATTCATAAGCGGCTTGCTCACCTTTTTCTTTTATTGTTTTATTTATACTTTCTTGGGCTTCTTGAACCATCTTTTCTATTTTTGCTGGTTGAATACGACCGTCTTTTATGAGTTCTTCTAATGCTGTTTTAGCTATATGGCGTCTGATAGGGTCAAATGATGATATTGTAATATTTCCGGGGGTATCGTCTACAATTACTTCCACCCCAGTCATTCTTTCAAATGCTTTGATGTTTCTGCCTTCTTTTCCTATGATTTTGCCTTTTATTTCATCATTTGGAATAGTGATGGAAGTGGACATAATATCTGACGCCACTGAATTTGAAAGGCGTTGAATGGACATAGCCAAAATATCTTTGGCTTTGTTTTCAAGAATTTCTTCACCAGATTGTTCTAATTTGGCAATCCTGGTCAAGATGTCTTTTTCTGCATTTTTTTCTACAGTTTTTATGAGTTCGTCTTTGGCTTCATCCATACTCATATTGGCGACTTTTTGCAGAGTCTCTATTTTTTCTATTTGTATTTTATCTGTTTTTTCGCGTATGGTTTTTATTTCTGCTACGCGTGTCTTTATAAGCTCAATCTCTTTGTCAATGTCTGTTTGACGATTGTCAAGGATGTCCTCTTTTTTAATAAGGCGTGTTTCGGATTGTTGTATTTTTTCCTCTTTCTCTTTTATATCCTGACGCGCTTCCTCCAAGATTTTATTTGCTTTTGATTCGGCCTCTGTGATTATTTTCTTTGTTTCTTCCCTTGCTGTGAGTATCATCTCTTTTATTTCAAGCTCCATTGAACCCTTTTTTCCTAAAGAGATTATGAGACGAAGATAATATCCTATTCCAAGCCCTGCCGTTCCGGCTAGCCCTAGAAGCAATGCTACTAATTTTAATGACATATGCGAATATAAATTCGCCTTTCTTGATTACAAAAATAATGTATCTTTATACGGTATAGTTGACTGAAGTGAGATGTTCATTTGGATATAAGAATATGATTCATTAAGACGTTTTCGAAAAAGCGAAATTACAGTAAATTATTCCAGTAATATATCTATCGTATAACTATGCCACAACCTTGTCAATCAATCCGTATTTTTTCGCTTCTTCAGCATCCATAAAGAAGTCACGGTCTACATCTTTTTCTATCTTTGAAAGCGATTGCCCTGTATTTTTGGCTAGTATTTTATTTAAATTCTCTCTTATTCTTAATATATGTTTCGCGCTTATTTCTATATCTGACGCTTGTCCCTCCACTCCTCCCAATGGTTGATGAATCATAACTTCGGAATTTGGAAGAGCAAAACGTTTGCCTTTTGTTCCAGCAGAAAGAACAAGTGCCGCTCCTGATGCCGCAATACCCACGCATGTAGTGGAGACATTATTTTTTACATGGTTCATCGTGTCTACAATGGCAAGGGTTGCAGTGACAGAACCGCCAGGGGAGTTTATATAAAGGTTTATATCTTTCTTTGGGTCTTCATATTGGAGAAAAAGAAGTTGAGCGATGATAATATTAGCTATATGGTCATCTATTGGTCCTCCAAGAAATATCACATTCTCTTTTAGAAGTCGTGAGTATATGTCATAAGCGCGTTCTCCAAAATTGGTTTTCTCTATAACTGTGGGGATAAGCATGGTATTTTTGGTTTAATTTTAATTAAAACTGTGGATAACTGTGGATAATATTGCAAAAAGTGGATAACTTTATGTGGATAAGTGGATAAACTGTGTGTAACCTGTTTATAACTCGGTGGATAAACCTGTGTATAACTCTATAAATAATACACAATCTTTTACATTTGGCAAATGTAGTATATGCTAAATATATGAAATTACATAGATTTTATAACGATATACCTATAAATAACAATAAGAATATAATGATTTCCTCTCCCATGCTTTTCAATCAAATGAGGAATGTTCTACACTTTAGTATTGGGGATAAGGTGGTCATTTTTGATAATTCAGGGTTTGATTTTATAGCTACTGTGGATAAGTATGAGAAGGATATTGTCTATCTGAAGATAATAGAAAAGATTGAAAATAATGTAAAGACAAGCCGTGAAACCTACCTTTTTTCCTCAATTCTAAAGAAAAGCAATTTTGACTGGGTGGTAGAAAAAGCTACAGAACTAGGAGTATTGCATATTGTTCCTATCATTTCTGATAGAAGTGAAAAGAAGGGTCTTAATAAAAATCGTCTACAAAAAATCATTATTGAAGCGTCAGAGCAATCTGGAAGGGGAATTTTGCCTGAGCTTCACGAAATGATGGATTTGAAAAAAGCCATATCAAATTATTCTAATGTAAAATCAATTGCTTGGGACCCCAAAGCCCCAAGATTTTCTGAAAAAGATGTGTGTATAGACAATGAGCCCAAGGAAAATTTGTCAGATAGTGGGGTAGTCAATAATATTATCGGAGCGTATATAGGACCAGAAGGGGGATGGACAGAACAAGAACTAGAACTCTTTAAGAAAAATAATGTACCTATATATTCTCTCGGACCACAAATATTGCGAGCAGAGACAGCTGTGGTAGCGGTAATTTCTAGGATGGTTTTTTGACAAGATATTAAAAACAATATTAAGTGTCTCTATAAAAAAATCTCATAAGATAACTGAAACAGAATTGTCCCCATACATACACATATTACCTACCCACTCCCTTGACAAACACAACAAGTTTGATATGGTATCAACCATAGCTCTTTGTAAATAATTACTCATTGAGACGAGCTTTTTGGATCTTAATACTTAATAGGTGATATACACACACATACTGCTGTCCCATTTCAATTACTCTTTGAAATCTTTTCTAAAAACTGAAATACTTTTTCATTCATGAGCACGGTTTCTATATATACAGTAGCGCGTTCTTGGTCAGTGTCTTTGTGGTTTTTCATTATCTCGTCTACTTGTTCTTCTATTTCTTTTGGTTCAACTATTATTTTTTCAATTTTAGCGATTTTATTTAATATGAGCTGAAGCTTTGCTTTTTTCTCAGCATGAGGTCTCCAATCTTTATAAAGCTCCTCCATGGATTTTTTTGCATGCTTAATATAATCTTCCATCTTTACTCCCATTCTAGAAATATCGTCAGAGAATTGTGATTCCATTCTTCTCAACTCACTTTCAATAAGTATTTCGGGGAGGTCAATAGTAGAGCTTTCTATGAGTTTATCTGAAATAGTAATTCTTGTTTTCTCTTTCTGTTTTTCTTTTTTCTCCTCAACAAGCATGATTCTCAATTTTTCTTTGAAGTCTCTAATATCTTTGAAACTGCCAAGAGTCTTGACAAAATCATCCGTAAATTCTGGAAGGGAAGAGTCAATAGCTTTCTCATGTTCTTCGGCAGACATCTTTTCATGGTCATGTCCACTATGGTCGGCTCGCGAACGACGAATACGAAGTATGGCTTCATCTATCTCTTGTTCACTAATTTTCTCTATCTCGGATTTTGTGTCTTCTTTTATTTTTTTCTCATTACCTGTTTCTTTCTCTATAATTTTCTTATAATCTCCAAGTTTAACTTCTGGCACTATAGCCGTGACAATCTTGAATTCAAGAGGATTATCTTTGGCAATTTTTGTAATATGTACTTCTGGTTGACCTATGGCGTCAATTTTTTCATCGATAATTATTTTTGGATAAGCTTCTTTTATGGCAAGCTGAGCCATCTCTTCTAGAATAGTCATTTCTCCAACTTTTGAAATAAGGATATTTTCTGGGACTTTGCCTTTGCGGAAACCATCTATGGTTACTTCTTCATTTATGTTTTTGAGAGCTTGGTTTCTGAATTTCTCAAATTCTTCAATTGAGATAACACCCGTAATTTCTACTCTAGATTTTTCTATCTTCTTTATTTCAGTCATTGCATTTAATTATTTCAGAAATAAGATGTATAGATTTAATGATATTAGTAAAAAATAAACTGACCAAAATTAAATGAGAAAGACCACAATAAGAAGCGCTACGATATTTAGGATTTTTATCATAGGATTGATAGCTGGTCCAGCGGTGTCTTTGTAAGGGTCTCCCACAGTATCTCCAGTAACAGCCGCTTTATGCGCGTCGCTTCCTTTTCCGCCATGATTGCCTTGTTCAATATGCTTCTTTGCATTGTCCCAAGCTCCACCTCCTGATGTCATTGATATTGCTACAAAGAGACCTGTGACAATGCTTCCAACAAGAAGTCCTCCAAGAGCTACTGGACCCAAGATAAAGCCGACAACAATAGGTGCTAGGACTGGAATAAGGGCTGGAACTATCATTTGTTTTATAGCGGCTTTTGTCACTATGTCCACACAACGAGCGTAGTCGGGCTTTGTTATACCTTCCATGATGCCTTCTATTTCTCGGAATTGTCTGCGAACTTCTTCAACAACTTTGGCGGCGGTAAGACCTACAGATTCCATACAAAGAGCGGCAAAGTAATAAGGAAGGAGACCACCGATAAAGAGACCGATGATGACTTTAGGGTCACTTAGACTAAAAGTGAATGCTCCATGAGTGGCTTCTGTGTATGAAGCGAATAATACAAGAGCCGCTAAACCAGCAGAGCCAATAGCATATCCTTTAGTAACAGCTTTTGTTGTATTCCCAACGGCGTCTAGAGGGTCGGTTACATCACGAATTTCTTTTGGAAGATTTGCCATTTCGGCAATACCTCCGGCATTATCTGTAATAGGTCCATAAGCGTCTATGGCTATGATTATTCCCGCCATAGAAAGCATGCTCATTGCGGCTATAGCAATACCATAGAGACCAGCAAAATAATAACTAAAAAAGATTCCCATGACTATGACAATAAGAGGCCAAGCTGTTGATTTCATGGAAATAGCTAAACCTTGTATGATATTTGTTCCATGACCGGAGATACTAGCTTCGGCTATAGACTGAACTGGTCTATATTTTGTAGAAGTATAGTATTCGGTGATGAATACAAGAAGAGCGGTTACTATAAGTCCGATTATAGAGCAGAAAAATAAATTGGCTACTGAATATAAGCCATTTGCGCCCATTATTCCATTTGTAATAGGATAAAATACAATAGCAGAAAGAACTCCAGAAACTATAAGCCCTTTATACATTGCTCCCATGATGTCCTGTTTTTTTCCAAGATGAACAAACCAAGTGCCGATGATAGAAGCGATAATAGCTACTCCTCCAAGAGCCAGAGGATAAATAAGCGCTCCGTCAAACCCTTTAAAAAGAGTAGCTCCAAGCATCATGGTTGCAATAGTGGTGACAGCGTATGTTTCAAATAGGTCAGCAGCCATACCAGCGCAGTCTCCAACATGGTCACCGACATTGTCAGCGATAACGCCAGGATTTCTAGGGTCATCTTCTGGAATTCCAGCTTCTAATTTGCCCACTAGGTCAGTGCCTACATCAGCGGCCTTTGTGAAAATACCTCCACCAAGACGAGCAAAGACAGAAATAAGGCTAGCTCCAAAGGCAAGACCGATAAGTGAATTTATATCACCAGTTATAGAATAAAATACGGTTACAACCAAAAGAGCTAGACCAACAACAAAAAGTCCTGTTACAGCACCACCTTTGAATGCGATTGAAAGAGCTGAACCAAGACCATTTCTAGCGGCTTCTGTTGTGCGAATATTTGCTCTGACCGATACATTCATGCCGATATAACCAGCAAGAGCGGAAAAAATAGCGCCAATCAAGAAACCAAGAGCGATTTTTATACCTAAAGTTGGCCATAATACAATAAAAAGAACAAGCGCAATAATAGCAATTGTTTGATATTGACGATTTAGATACGCTTTTGCACCTTGCTGTATAGCGGTGGCGATTTCTCTCATTTTGTCATTTCCAGTCGGCTTCTTCATAATGGAAGAAATGAGGAAAGAGCCGTATAAAAGGGCGATTATGGAACTTATCAAGGCAAAAATAACATACGCATTCATATTTTATTGAATATTTTATTAAAACTATTAATTTTTTATAACTTTCTCAAGCTGTTATAAATTCACTTTCAACGACTAGAAGCTATAATCTACATCTTTGAGCTGAATGTCAAGGTCTGATTGGAGGGATTGAATGTTGTCTGGTTCTGTGGCTGTGGCAGTCATGGAATTAGGTGGAACATTGAGAGATGTCTGTTCCGATGAAATCTCGGTGTTTTCGTTTGCAGATGGAGTTTCAGAAGGAATATTTGTATTGAGTTTTTGTCCAAAGAAATAAAGAGCCGCTATTATGAGTATAAGAACAATAATAAGTGCTCCAACAATAGGCCCCACTTTTTTCTCATTGTTTGGGGTGGGGGACATCCCATTCATCATACCGCTTGAATTTTGAGTATTTATATCCATATCTTTTTATTTATATTATTAATTTGTCACAGTTGTTGTGCTTGCTGTGTTTCCAAGTCCCATAGCGCGAGCGATGGCATTCACGACTTTTTGGAATGCGCTTTTGGCTTCCCTGACGCTTTTTATCGCTGTATCTCCCAATTGTCTTGGTTTTACAAGGTCAATTTCTGATGTAGAGGCGACTGTGTTGTTTGTATTATTGATGTTTAAATCTATACTGATATTTTCAAATCTTTGCACTTCAGCTTTTGCTGTTTCTAATTTATTATTGGCTGTGACCAGAAGCTCTTTTGCATCTATCATATTACGACCCTCGCTTTCAGCTTTGATGATTCTAGATTCAATGCGGATATTGATATTATTAAGGTTGCTTATGGCTACTTTAAGCTCTCTCACAAGAGCGTTTTTGCGAATTTCAAATTTGTTCACTTCCATCTTCTTTGCGATTTCTTTGCGAATTTCAGCTGTTCTCTTGAACATATCTGTGCTAGACGCGCGAATTAGTTTTATTTCCTCACGCTTTTCTAAGCGCAAATCCTTTATCTCTTGCTTAGCGGTTTGTTTGATATTCTTTATTTCTTGTCTCTGCCCCAATTCGTCGTTGCGCATTTCTTTATTTTTTTCAATACGGTTTTCTATATCGGCTTTTATTTTTTCACCTAAAGGAGGTCGTGTGGCAACAGGTTTTGGGTTTATTGCTTCTATTTGCGTGTCTGTATTGGCTTGAACAGTAGAAATGCCAAAGAATATACAGAGTGAGAATACGGAGAATAATAAGGTTATTTTTTTAGATATTGATGATTTCATAAATAGTTGTCGTTATTTTGCTAATTTTTTATAATTAATGATTGATAAATAATATTTAATGATACCTGCGATACATATTATAGCATACCTGCCAATTAATGAATAAATTATTCGCTTTTTATACTACCTATAGCTACTGGCTGAATATCTATTTTCCATCCAGTGAGTTTTGCGGCTAAACGCACATTTTGACCGCCTTTTCCTATAGCTAGAGATTGTTGGTCTTCAGAGACTTTTACTATGGCGCGATTTTCTTCTTTAATAAGTTCAATGCTTGCTATATTTGCCGGAGAGAGTGCCTCGGCTATGAATTTTGACATATCCTCGTTCCACTCAATAATATCAATCTTTTCTCCACCTAATTCGCTCATAACTGTGGAAACTCTCACCCCGCGTTGTCCGACAAGAGAGCCGATAGGGTCTATATGACTGTCAGTGGAATGAACAGCTATCTTTGAACGAGCACCCGCCTCGCGAGCTATGGCTTTGACCTCCACTACTCTTTGCGCTATTTCAGGAGCTTCTATTTCAAAAAGTTTTGATAAAAATTTCGGGTGTGCTCTGGAAAGCTTCAGCATAATACCCTTTGGAGTTTCTTCAACTGCGTATAAATAAGCTCTTACGCGCTCTCCTTGTTTGTAATGTTCGTTTGGTATTTGTTCTTCGTATGGTATTACTCCCACTGCTCGTCCCATATCAATGAATAATGCTCCTCTTTCTAGTCGTTGGACTGTTCCAGACACTATTTCTCCTTCTTTTTGTCCATATTCGCTCAAAACAGATATTTTTTCCGCTTCTCTTATCTTTTGAATGATGACCTGCTTTGCTGTTTGAGCGGCAATACGACCATAGTTTTCTTTCAATTCCAGAGGAAAGACGATATCATCATCTATTTTTGCATCTCTTTTTATCTTTTTTGCATCGGCTAGGAGAATATGATGTTCGGGATTGAATCTGACCTTTATATTTTCTTGGTCAATAGTTTTTAGGTCCATTTCTTGCTCCTCCTCATCTTCCATAATGACCTTTGATTCATCTACTACTATCTTGACCTGATAGAACTCCACTTTTCCGCTATTAGAATCAAATATAGCCCTGATAATCTGACCTTTTTTGCCGTATTCTTTTTTGTAGGCAGTAGCCAAAGCCAGCTCAATCGCCTCAAGCATTTTCTCTTTTGGTATACCTCGCTCTTCTTCTAATTGCTGAAGAACGGAATGCATTATCTTTAAGTCAAACATGGTTTTGTGTTTAGTTTGTAATTTCTTATAAAAAATGTTCGCCGGCAGGCGAACTTCAGATGTAGAAAGTATAGCAGAGAGGAGCAAAAATGCTAGACTTGACAAAACTGCATAAACACGCCAGAGAAAATCTTGGTGTTTAAGATACAGTGGATGGTCAGTGTTTGACCCTCGATTTGTCTCGGCGAAAGCTTTGGCGAATTGGGGGTTATTTTTATACTCATGATATAATAATATCAATGCTCATCCTTGACTCGCAACTTAATAAATTTATTATTGACTCTAATCTTGTTTCTAGAACTGACTTTGATTACGCTCTCAAAGAAGCCGAGAAAAAAGGGACAGGGGTGGGAGAGATTCTCGTAAACTCGGGAAAAATCACAGAAGACAATCTCCGTCGCATGCAGGCATATGTTCTTGGCATTCCTTTTGTTGATTTGAAGTCAAGAAAGATTCCTTTTGAAACATTGTCTATGATTCCAGAACCGGTGGCTAGGAATCACAATATTATAGCATTCAAGAAAACAGATGATACTTTGGAGGTGGCAATGCTTGAAGTCAATGACCTCTCTGCTATTGATTTTGTCAAAAAAAAAGTTAATCTGAAGATATTGCCTCGTCTGACCGACACAGAATCAATAAAAAATGTAATTGTTCAATATCAAAAGAGTCTAAAGGCGGAATTTGGAGATTTGATTCAAAAAGAATCAGCCACGCTAAAGACTATAGCGGAAGAAGCGGGCATAAAGAATGGAAATCCTACAACAGAGAAAGATTTAAAAAAAATAGCCGAAGATTTGCCTGTGGTGCGTATTGTGGATACTTTGCTTAAACACGCCATTTTGCAGAATGCTTCAGATATACATATTGAACCAATGGAAGAAGAACTTTTGGTTCGCTATCGCATAGATGGTCTTCTACATGATGCTATGATTTTGCCAAAAAATGCCGAACCATCTATTACCGCTCGCATAAAAGTCCTTTCAAATCTTAAGCTTGATGAGAAACGCCTCCCACAGGATGGTCGTTTCAAGGTGGATATGAATAATGAGAAAGTTTCTTTTCGCGTTTCTATTCTTCCCACATATTATGGAGAAAAAACAGTCATGCGTCTTCTTAGGGAAAATGTTTCGGGGTTCACTCTGGAATATCTGGCTTTTCATGGAGAAGGACTTGAAAGAATACATAACGCCGTCATACAGACTACAGGAATGATACTGACCACAGGCCCGACTGGCTCTGGAAAAACCACAACTCTCTATACCATTCTTGATATTTTGAACCAGCCAGATGTTAATATTTCCACTATTGAGGACCCTGTAGAATATCAAATGAAGCGTATAAATCAGACGCAAGTCAATCCCGAAATCGGCTTTACATTTGCCTCCGGCTTGCGTACATTGGTTCGCCAAGACCCTGATATTATCATGGTTGGCGAGATTCGTGATAATGAAACTGCTGGATTAGCGGTTAATGCATCTTTGACGGGTCATCTTGTTCTCTCTACTCTACATACCAATAGCGCTGCTGGAGCCATACCGCGACTTATTGATATGAAAATAGAGCCATTCCTTCTAGTTTCCACTATAAATGTCATTATTGCCCAACGGCTTGTGCGTCGTCTCTCTGAAAATAAAGAAAAATATTTTCTGTCAAAGCCGGAAATAGCGTCTTTATCAAAGTCTGTTAATTTGGATCGTGTCCTTCAAGTGCTTAAAGTAGAGAAAATCATCAAAAATACAGAATCTTGGGAGAAAATTCCTTTTTGGAAAGCAGTTGCCGGAAAAGACGATGATGGCTATAAGGGTCGCATAGGAATTCATGAAGTTCTAAAAGTAAATCAGACAATAAAAGATATCATTATAAAAGGAGGAACATCAGAAGATATAGAAGTGCAAGCAAAGGAAGAGGGAATGATGACCATGATTGAAGATGGTATTTTCAAAGCGGTGCAAGGGTTTACTACCATAGAAGAAGTTCTTCGTGTCATATCTGAATAGACAGAAGAAACATGTTAATGCTGTCATAAAAAATTTTACACAAAGATTTCATATAAAATATGCCACATTTCATTTTCAAAGCAAAAAAGCCAAGTGGAGAAACTCATAAAGGCGAGCAAGACGCCAAAGACCGCTTTGAGTTGTACAAAATGATTAAAACATCAGGAGAAGAAGTGATATCGGTAGAAGAAAATAAAAAAATGCTGACTTTAAATAGCATATCGATTCCGTTTATCAATTCCATAAGGACTCAAGAGAAAATAAATTTCTCCAGAAGTCTTGGCGCTATGATAAAAGCTGGACTTTCCATGTCCCAAGCTCTCTCTGTTATGGAAAGGCAGGGAACTAACAAGAAAGTCAAAAGCATTATCTCAACTCTCAATGAAGATGTGCGAAAAGGCAAGCCGTTGAGCGACGCTATGGGTTCATTTAAGAATATGTTCTCATCTCTCATGATAGCCATGGTCCATTCTGGAGAACAAAGCGGAACTATGAGCGAGTCATTGCGCATAGTTACTCTGCAAATGGAGAAAAATTATACTCTACAGAGAAGGATTCGTGGCGCTTTGTTGTATCCGGCTGTTATTTTATTGGCCATGATTATAATAACTATTATTCTTTTGACATATGTTGTTCCTACTTTAACAAAGACTTTTACAGAATTACATCTTTCTCTACCAATTTCAACAAGAATTGTGTTATTTATAAGCAATGCACTGCAAAATGACGGCATTATTATTTTTACTGGCTTTATTATTCTTTACTTCGCTTTTTATTTATGGTCAAAAAGCGCGCGTGGCAAAAATATTATCCACAAAATTATTCTGAAGATACCTCTTATTGGCAATCTAATAAAAGAAGTCAATGTTGCTCGCACTGCGAGAACCCTCTCTTCTCTTATAGAATCTGATGTTGATATTTTGGAATCATTGAGAATTACTTCTGATATTGTGCAAAATGTACACTACAGAAAAGTGCTTGAGAAATCTGCTACAGCTGTAGAGAAAGGCGACCCTCTCTCAAAAGTTTTTTCCGAAAATCCAGATATTTATCCCATCTTTATGAGCGAGATGATAAATGTGGGAGAAGAAACTGGAAAAATAGGAGAAATGCTTATCGGAGTGGCTGTATACTACGAAGAAGATGTTGACCAGAAGACAAAAGATATGTCTACTGTCATTGAGCCGTTTCTCATGATTGTTATAGCAGTCGCGGTGGGGTTCTTTGCTGTGGCCATGATTACTCCAATGTACTCTCTTGTAGATGCAATATAAAAATAGATGCGATATAGAACACACTCAAAATCTTTTACTCTCATTGAAACTCTTGTGGGGGTAGCGGTCTTTCTTGTCATCGCTACTGCTGTATACCAGGCTTATACCAGTTTATTTACTCTCATCAACTTGAATCAATATAAAATTTTAGGTCTCAATCTTGCAAATGAGCAATTTGAAATTGCTCGCAATCTTTCATATTCCGATGTTGGAGAAATCTCCGGTATTCCCAATGGAAAAATTCCGCATGTTCAGAACTTTACTAGAGGAGGAATTCCTTTTATTGTCATTTTTACTGTCAGAAATATTGACCTGCCTTTTGATGGGACTATTGGAGGTGCTCCAAATGACCTTTCTCCTGCCGATAATAAACTCATAGAAGTGCAAGTGAACTGTCCCGCTTGCAAGAATTTCATCCCCATTATTTTGACGACGACTATTGCTCCAAAAAATTTGGAAACAGCTTCCAATAATGGCGCGTTGTTTATAAAAGTTTTTGACGGGAGCGGGCAACCAGTCCAAAATGCCGATGTGCATATAGTGAATACTCTCGCAGACCCCGATATTATTATAGATGATGTTACTGATGTAAATGGAATGCTCCAAATCGTAGACGCTCCTACTGGCGTCAATGCTTACGCTATCACTATCTCTAAATCTGGATACTCTACAGCCAGGACATATCCACCCGAGGATATGGAAAATCCAAACCCAATTCAGCCGAACGCCACTGTTGTTATCCAACAAGTCACCCAAATAAGTTTCTCTATTGACCAATTAAGCGTGCTATATTTCTCAAGCATAAATTCAATATGCGCTCCAGTAGGCGGTATTGATTTTAAGCTTGTCGGCTCAAAGCTTATTGGCGTCAATCTTCCGAAATATTCCCAAAATCTGATTACAAATGGCAGTGGTTCCTATTCCAATAGTTCTGTGGAATGGGATAGTTACATTGTTAAAAGTCTTGATGACTCTTACGATATTATAGGGGTCAATCCTCCAAATTTCATAGCTTTGAATCCAAATAGCTCACAGAATGTTCAACTGGTGGTGACTTCTAAAAATCCAAAAGGGCTTTCGGTCACTGTCAAAGACAGCAGTACGGGCTTGCCTATTGCGGACGCTACTGTGAATCTTACTGACACTGGTGAATATTTTTCGTCAAAAAAGACAGATAGGGGATATATAAATCAAACGGACTGGTCTGGCGGTTCAGGTCAAGTTGTTTTCACAGACATTGTAAAATATTTTTATGATGATGGAAATATTGATACAAGTAGCCAGGAAGGAGAAATTAAATTGCGAAATGTTTTTGGCGAGTACAATCCCGTCGGATATCTTGAATCTTCCACAATAGATACTGGTTCAGATAGCAATTTTCACAATATAATATGGTCTCCCACAGACCAGCCCATAGCTTCAGGAGAAAATAGCGTCAAATTTCAGGTCGCTACGAACAGAGAAATCACAGCAACTACCACATGGGATTATAAAGGTCCAGACGGTACTGTGAGCACATATTACACTTTGGTGAATTCTAATATTAACTCTATACATGACAATGACCGTTTTGTTAGATACAAAGTTTTTCTCTCGACAGAATCTTCTACATCAACTCCCAATATTTCCGACATTGCTTTTACTTACACTTCTTCCTGCACTCCTCCCGGGCAGGTGATTTTCTCCGGGTTATCAGACGGAATATATACCGTCTCGGTCTCAAAAGAAGGATATACTACATCTGACACAGAGGTCTCCATTTCATCAGATTGGAAAGAAGAAATCATAATACTTTCTCCATAAAAAACATTATGACAATAGAAGCCGTGAGAAAGAATTCAAATAGAATAAATCAGGATAAATCTGCCCATAATGACAGAGGATTTACTTTGATTGAAATACTTTTAGCTGTAGCCATATTGGGATTGATAATGATAGCCGTCTCTTCTTTTCAAGTGAATATATTTCAGTTTAATAAATATTCAAGCGATTCTCTTCAAGGCGCGGAAGATGCTAGAGCTATTTTGAGAACTATGGTAAAGGAGCTTCGTCCGGCAAAGTCGGGAAGTGACGGCTCTTATCCTATTGTCCAAGCGGCCACAAGCAGTATCACTTTTTTTAGCGATATTGACGCAGATGGTTTGCAAGAAAGAGTCAGATATTATTTGATAGCGACAATTCTCAAGAAAGGAATTATAAAATCAACCGGTTCTCCTCCATCTTATATTCCATCGCAAGAAACATTTATCACCCTCGCTTCTAATATAAAAAATGCCACATCCTCCGCTCTTTTTGAATATTTTGACAATACATACGCTGGCACATCATCACCTCTTTCACAACCGGTAAATATTCCAAATGTTCGCTTGGTCAAAATAAATCTGCTCATTGACGCAGACCCAGACCGTTCTCCCATTCCCCGTCTTTATACTTCAGAAGTAATGCTGAGAAATCTGAAAGATAATTTATAGAGTGATTATTTATGAAACAATTTTTTATTAAAATTAATTTCCCAATATATTCAGCAAGAAATTCTTCCAAGAAAACATTCTCAAAAGGGCTAATACTTTTGAATGTTCTGTTATTTGGAGTCATCGCTATTATAGTTACCACAGCTCTTATAAACTGGGCTACCACCATGTTGCGAAGTTCCAAACAGCTTGGTCATCGCGAGCAAGCTTTTCAGATTGCCGAAGCGGGCATTGACTACTATCGTTGGCATTTGGCTCACGCTCAAAACGATTATACAGATGGCATAGCTACGACTACCAATGGTCCGTTCTTACATGATTTTAAGGATAAAGATGGAAATATTGTAGGTCAATTTTCTCTTACCATTACTCCTCCTTCGACAGGGTCAACTATAGTAATAATAAAATCAAAGGGGGCTGTGGTTGAAGACCCTCTGGTCTCAAGGACTATACAAACGACTTTAGGTATTCCATCTTTGGCAAAATATTCAGTGGTGGCAAATGATGTTATGCGTTTTGGAGATGGAACAGAAGTTTTTGGACCGATTCATTCTAATAATGGCGTAAGATTTGATGGATTGGCTCACAATATTGTCACAAGCGCAAAAGATAAATATATAGACCCTGATAATCCCGGCGCTTATCGTTTTGGCGTCTATACTACTGTTGGCGCAGATGACCCGAGTCCTCCAGCTATTGTTCCCAATCGTCCTGATGTTTTTATGGCGGGGAGGCAATTTCCAGTTCCAGCTATAGATTTCATTGGTATGACGACCGACTTATCAGATATGAAGACTATTGCCCAAGAAAGCGAAAGATATTTTGCTTCATCTGGAGCTCAAGGTTATCATATTATCTTGAAGACAAACGACACCTTTGACCTCTATAAAGTCACTTCTCTTACAAGTCCCTCGCATAATTGTGAAAGAGATAATCAGGACCAGGATAACTGGGGGACATGGAGTATACAAAATCAGCAGTTTTTACAAAATTATTCCTTTCCTTTAAATGGCACAATGTTTTTTGAGGATAATATATGGGTTGATGGAAAGATAAATACAGCTCGTATTACTATTGCTGTCGGAAAATTTCCAGACAGTCCATCTGCTCGCAAGAATATAACTGTCAATGACGACCTTCTGTACACCAACTATGATGGTCAAGATGCCCTAGCTCTCGTTGCTCAAGGTAATATTAATGCTGGTTTATCAAGCGAAAATGACTTGAGAATAGATTCTGCCCTCGTGGCTCAAAATGGTCGTGTGGGCAGGTATTACTATTCAAATAGGTGTGGTACTGGATATGTTCGCGATGTATTGACCTTGTATGGCATGATAGCTACCAATATTCGTTATGGATTCGCTTACACCAATGGTACTGGTTATAATACGCGAAATATAATATACGATTCATATCTTCTGTACGCTCCTCCGCCGAATTTTCCTCTGACTTCTGACCGGTACATCACTATCTCTTGGGACGAAATTAAGTAAATGATATACTATTGCCATAACAATTAATCGACAATAACAATAAATGAAAAAGAAGATTATTGTGGGTAATTGGAAAATGAACCCAACCGACTTTTCCGAAGCGAAGAGGGTTTTTGGAGCGGTGAGAAAAATAGCGACTAGACTCAATTCAACTCATGTCGTTATTTGCCCTCCTATTTTATACGCGCAGAAATTTGCTTCCTCACGAGCTCTTTCTCCATTAAGCATCGGCGCCCAGAATGTCTTCTTTGAAGAGCAGGGACACTTTACAGGAGAAATAAGTCCTAGTATGCTCAAGAATATTGGAATAAATCATGTCATTGTTGGACATTCTGAACGAAGGGAAATGGGAGAGACAGATGAGATTGTGTCAAAGAAAGTCCAAGCCGTTCTGGAAATAGGTATTCACCCTATTGTATGTGTTGGAGAAAAAAACAGAGATGCTCACGGTTTATATCTTGACATTCTTAAATCTCAAATAAAAAATTCTCTGGCAAAAACGCCAAAGAAGCTCATTGGACAGGTTATTATGGCATACGAGCCAATATGGGCTATTGGGGCAAAAGAGTCAATGGACCCAGCAATGATTCAAGAGATGTCAATTTTTGTGAAAAAAGTTCTTTCTGACATGTTTGGCAATGAAAATATCATGAAAACAGTAGTGCTCTATGGCGGTTCAGCCAATTTTAGAAATGCTCCAGATATTATCAATCTGGGGAAAGTTGACGGTTTACTTGTGGGGAGAGAGAGTGTAAATGTGCCTGGTTTTGTGGAACTCCTAAAAGCAGTTGATGTTGTATAAGATATTTGTATAGACTAGGAGATGATATGAAGATGATATAAATTATGAAATATCTTCGCGATATAAAAGAATTGGAAGGTGTAAAAGTGCTTGTGCGTCTTGACTTGAATGTGCCTGTCCAGAATGGTGTAGTCATGGATGATTTTCGCATAAGGAAAATCCTTCCAACTATCTTATATTTACAAAAGAAAAAAGCGAGAATAATATTGATGAGTCATATAGAATCTCTTGTCCACGGCACTTCTATGGTTCCAGTGGCTGAACATCTGAAAAAATTAGGAATAAATTGCATTTTTGTTAAAAATTACCAAAACGCTCTCAAGGAAATAGAAAAGACAGTTATTAAATCTGTCATAGAGTTTTCTCATGATAATTGTGTCATTCTTTTGGAAAATTTGCGGGAGCATGAAGGTGAGATTAAAAATGACCGCTCTTTTGCCAGAGAATTGGCGAGTTTGGGCGATATTTATATTAATGAAGCATTTGCCGTATCGCATAGAGAACATGCTTCCATTTCAGCTATTACTGAATTCTTGCCAAGTTATGCGGGATTGCTCTTTGAAGAAGAAATAAAGCATTTGAGCACCGCTTTCAATCCCACTCATCCATTTCTTTTTATTCTCGGTGGAGCAAAATTTGAGACAAAATTGCCTCTTATAGAAAAATTCTTAAATATTGCTGATAAAGTTTTTATTGGAGGAGCTTTGGCTAATAATTTTTTCAAAGAATCTGGCAAAGAAACAGGGAAGTCTGTAGTTTCTGAAAAAGATTTTAATTTACCACGCTTTCTTAGTAATTCCAAACTACTTCTTCCTTCTGATGTTGTGGTTGTAAATGGCAAAGCTTCAATAAAAAAGATTGATAATATATTAGCAGATGAAACTATATACGATGCTGGTCCAGAGACTATGAGAATGCTTGAAAAAGAAATAAATATGGCAAAATACATACTTTGGAATGGTCCTCTTGGAGCGTATGAACAGGGCTTTATGCAACCGACTCTTGACCTCGCTCAAATGATTGCTCATGTCACTAAAAATAATGATACCAAATCTATTTTAGGCGGTGGTGATACGCTAGCTACTATCAATCATTTCAAAACAGAAGACCAATTCACTTTCGTTTCTACTGGCGGTGGCGCCATGCTTGAGTTTTTGGTAAATGGGACTTTGGCGGGGATAACGGCGTTGGAGAGAAGCGAGTCTTGATACAGAGTTATATTCCCATCTCTATTAGAAGTTATATCTTTGTTAATTTTTCTTTTTTTATAAATTCTCCGTAATTTTATTTTTGTTTCTCTCGAAATCATTCTTCTCTCCTTTGACTTCAGAATTTGGGAATACCCAGATATGAGCGTGAGGAACTTCATCTCCGATTATTCTACTTAAAATAAAATCGGTATTAAAAGCTTTCCTCTGCGCTAAGGCGATTTTTCTTACTACTTCAAAATATTCTCCAACATCTAGCACATCCCATACCCAGCGTATGTGTTTCTTTGGGATAACCTGTGTATGACCGGGGGATTGTGGGTGTATATCTAAAAATGCCAAGAAATTATTATCCTCGTAGACAATATGAGCTGATATTTCTTTACTTATTATTTTGCAGAATATGCAGGGGGTCATATAGTTATATTAACACATTCTTTTAAGTAAAATCATGCGAGCCATTTTGCCAAGTCTGCTATACTTCAATTATGAAAAAATATAAGACACGACCTATTATGACTGACATTCAGAAGAATGCACTTGGAACATATCCAGATCTTCTCACGCGTCTTCTTTTTCACAGGGGAATCGTTGACCATAAGACAGCTGAGGATTTTTTGAATCCAGATTATGAAAAACATACTCACAACCCATTTCTTTTGAAAGATGCAGAAAAATCGGCAGAAAGAATCATAAAAGCTATAGAGGACAATGAAAAGGTTGTTATTTATAGCGACTATGATACAGATGGTATTCCTGCTGGAGTGGCATTGCATGACTTATTTAAGAAAATTGGTTTTAAGAACTTTATAAACTATATCCCGCATCGTCACGATGAAGGATTTGGATTAAATGAGGACGCAATTAGGCAGTTTATTGAAGATAAAGTGCAACTTCTCATTACTATTGATTGCGGAATTGCGGATATTGGTTATGTAAAATTGGCGCAGGAGAATGGAATTGATGTAATCATCACTGACCATCATCTTCCAGGTTCAGAATTGCCGACAGCTTTTGCAATTGTAAATCCAAAACAAGCAGATTGTAAGTATCCTGAAAAAATGCTTTGTGGAGCGGGAGTTATCTACAAACTGATACAAGCTATTCTTTCAAAAAATCGTTTTGGTATAAAAGAGGGTTGGGAAAAATGGCTCTTGGATATGGTTGGAATTGCTACTCTTTCAGATATGGTGCCTTTGACTGGAGAAAATAGAGTCTTTGCTTATTATGGACTGTCTGTTTTGAGAAAAAGCCCGAGGAAAGGATTGATGCGACTTCTAAATAAATTGAATATTAATCAAAGATATCTGACAGAGGATGATATTGGTTTTACCATAGGGCCAAGAATAAATGCGGCATCTCGCATGGGGGTGCCTATGGACGCTTTTCTTTTGCTTGCAACACAGGATGACAATGAGGCAGAGCATTTTGCTATCCATCTTGACCATATAAATAATGAAAGAAAGGGGACTGTGGCTGGGCTTGTTAAAGAGGTGAAGCATCATATACGCGAAAGATACGGAGAAAAGCCGGAGAGAGTCGTCGTTATTGGCAATCCGCTTTGGAAGCCGGCTCTTCTCGGTCTTGCCGCCAATACTTGCGCAGAAGAATATTGTGTTCCTGTCTTTCTCTGGGGTCGCGACGGAGACAATATTATAAAGGGTTCATGCAGAGCGGCAGGCACAGTGCATTTGGTTGAGTTGATGCAAGCTGTTCCTGAAGGAGTATTCTCGCAATTTGGGGGACATGCTGAATCTGGTGGCTTTTCTGTTCATTCTAACTCCATTCATACTTTGGAGGATAAATTGAATAATGTCTTTGATAAGATAAAAAATAAAAAGAAAGAAGAAATAGAGTATGTAGATAGTGAACTCAATCCTGAAGATGTAAATTATGACACATACAGACAGATTGAAAGACTCGCTCCTTTCGGTACTGGAAATCCAAAGCCATTATTTATATTTAAAGATGTCTTGGTTTCTAATGTGAAGAGGTTTGGCAAAGAAGGGAATCATTTGGAAATCTTGGTAAAAAGTCCAGATGGGAAATCTGTTCCCGCTATCGGCTTTTTCATGTCCCCCGAAGACTTTGAATTAAAGATAGATAAGAAGCTTATTAAAGGTACAATTGTATCTCTCATAGCTACTATGGAGAAATCACTGTTTAGAAGTAGACCAGAATTGAGATTAAGAATTGTTGACATTATTTGATTTAAAGTCAATGATATCTGATATTAATATATTTCTATGAATAAGGTAACTATTTTCACAGACGGTTCTTCTAGGGGGAATCCTGGTCCGGGTGGCTGGGGAACTATTGTAGTTTCTGGAGATAGAGTGATAGAGTTTGGGGGAAAAGAAAACCATACGACAAATAATAGAATGGAGCTTAAGTCGGTGATAGAAGGACTCAATGCTATTCATTCAGAAGAGGTTAAAGAAGCATTATCGCCGACTATTACTGTCTATTCTGATTCACAGTATGTTATTAAGGGAATTACAGAGTGGATTCATGGTTGGATTATGAAAGGATGGAAAAATTCTCAAAAGAAAGCCGTTTTGAATAGAGATTTATGGGAAGAGCTTATAAGAGCTTCTCAAAATAAGAAGATTGTGTGGAAATTTGTGAAAGGACACGCTGACAATATTGGAAATATCAGATGTGATGAGATTGCGACTAGATGCGCAGATGGAGAAAATACGGAGCTTTATAATGGTTCCAGAGAAGGATATCCTTTTAAAGAAATTCTAAAAAATCTCTAGGTGAAGATATCATACTCATTTACAAAAGATGACCTTTGTTTTATATATAGAGATTTTATCAAAATTTTATTCTTTTTTTATCAGAATTTTATCTCGTTCTGTTAGGGTGTAGTAGTGAAGCATAGAAAATATAATATAGTTTATATTGCTATATTCGCGCTTATCATTTCAACGATTATAGTGCACGCTTATTTTGCTTTACATGACCCGAAGAGAGAAGTCTTGAGGGATTATGTGGGAACCACAGTCAATTTTGAAGGGACCATTGCGACTAAACCAGAAAAAAGAGATTTCAATCAAGTATTTGTCTTTGAGACTGGCAATAATGTTTCTATGAATATTCTTACAGGTATCTTGATAAGAGTAGTAACAGATAGATATGGGGAATATGACTATGGAGATAAGGTAAGAATTACCGGTAAACTTCTTTATCCTAGAAATTTTGCAGATGATGACGGCAGAAGCTTTGATTATATCAATTATCTTGGAAAAGATGATGTATATTATGAATTCAAAAAAGCGGAAGTCAAGGTTATTGAAAAAACAGGCATGCCTTTTCTTTCCGGAATAATTAAAATAAAAAATCTATCGGGTATTTTGTTTTCTCTTAAAGAAAGATTCTTGGACAATCTAGATAAAGTATTGGGCGAACCATATTCCGCTCTTGCCGGAGGTCTTCTTGTGGGAGAAAAAGCAAGTTTAGGGAAAGAGCTCTTGGATGATTTTCGCAGAGTCGGACTTATTCATATTGTTGTTCTTTCAGGATATAACATTACCATTATAGCTGTTTCTATAAGGAGATTTTTGTCTTTTTTACCGCGCACAGCCAGTATTTTCTTGGGAGTCCTAGGAATTATTCTTTTTGGAATCCTTGTTGGAGGAGGAGCAACTGTGATTCGGTCATGCATTATGGCGCTTATTGCTCTATTCGCTGAATTTTTACGAAAAGATTATGGCGTTTTTCGCGCTCTTATCATTTCTGCTTTGCTTATGCTTGCGCACAATCCTATGATTTTGTTTTATGACCCGTCATTTCAACTCTCTTTCTTGGCGGTCTTGGGACTGGTTTGTCTCTCTTCTGCAATTGAGAAAAAACTAGAATTCGTAACAGAAAAATTTGGAATGAGGAGTATCATATCATCTACTTTGGCCACGCAAGTCTTTGTGTCTCCGCTTATCATCTATATGATGGGTCAGATTTCTATTATAGGTATTCTTGCCAATATTCTTATTCTGCCTTTCATTCCTCTGACCATGCTTTTTGTCTTTTTTGCTGGGATTTTTGGATTTTTTTCCAGTTATTTATTTCATTTCTTATCTCAACTGGCAGGATGGATAAGCCATATACTGCTTTCGTATGAGTTGTTCATAGTAAAACACTTCGCTCGTCTGCCATTTGCTTATATTGAAATTCCGAAGTTCTCTATATGGATTGTTGTCGGATGTTATGTTTTTTATCTCGCGTTATTTTTGAAATTACCTTCTATTGTTTCCCAATTTATATTTGAAAAGAAGTCTTCAATATAATTTTTCTTTCCGGATGGAGTGTAATCTGTCACAAAAGAGTGTTCCCACATATCCAAAGCGAGGATTGTCTGACAGCCGTTTAGTTGTCCAAGATGTTGTTCGTCCACCCATTGTGTGAGGAGTCGTTTTGTTAGGGGGTCGTAATAAAGCATAGCCCATCCAATTCCACGGGTAAGAGCGATAGATTTGAAACGCGTAAGGAATAAATCAAATGAACTCCATATCTCAATGATAGTCGTTTTTAATGGGCTTTTTTCGGGAAGCGGTCTATGCCCATTCTCTAACGATTTGAAATAATATTCATGATTGACCATGCCGTTAAATTCAAAAGAAAATCGTCTTTGCAATTCACCAAGTTCATAAGAGTATTTGTCGGCATTCTTTGCGAATTCATCTATATGTTCCAAGATGAGATTGGCATGTTTCACATACCCGGCGTAAAGCTTCAAATGCTCATCAATGGTTTTTTGTGTTATTCCTTTGAGAGTGGGGATATTAAATTTTGTTTCTATGAAGGTTTTCATATTGATTATTTTCTATTATTGTATCACAGTAAAAATTTTATCAAAATTTTAGAACTTTTTTATCAGGATTTTATCTCGGTTATGTATACTTCAAAAGAATAAAATCATGGGAAAAATGTGGTACAAGATAATAATGTGGAAAGATATGATTTATTAAATTAAATAATAAAATGAAAAAACAAAGCAAAAAATATTGGAAATTAGGCACGATATTCATCCTTTTAGGATGTATTTCTCTTGGTGTTTATATATACAAATGGAAATACAGAGAACCGTTATTTGAAATATATTTTTTTAGCTTAAATAGAGGTAGAGCGATTTTTATCCGCACACCGAAAAATAAAACTATATTGATAGGTGGCGGACAAAACTCCCAAGTAATAAGTGAAATCACGAAAGTCATGCCATTTTATGATAGGAAAATTGATTTTTTTGTAGTGCCAAGCGCAATGCCAACCCAAATAGGGGGATTGATTGAAGTTATTGACAGATATGAGATAGGTCAAATTATAATACCTAAGATTATGGCGACAAGCACAGTGCTGACAATTCTGCTTAAAGAGATTAAGAAAAACAAAATTCATGTGGAAAAAGTTGAGAGGGGAGATAAAATAGAGATTGGGAAACAGAAGGAATGGGAAAAGCAAGGTAAATATGAAAAGTCGGTTTTATTGAGAGTATTATTTCCTTATAAAGGGTTTAAATTCAATAAGACTAGCTTGCCTGAACTGGGTATGTCTATATCTTATGGCTCAACCACAGTCTATCTGTTGGGCAATCTGTCAAAGACCATCCAGAAAGATATTTTAAAAAGTATGAATTTGAATATAACTGCAAATAATGATTTGGTTGAAGGTAATGTGATTGAAAATGATATTGATAATAAAGTCAAAGATAATGAGAAAAGTCAAGACGATGAAAGTCAAAATATTGTTGAATATTACAATAGCGCTATAGAATCAAAAGTTTACAGTGATTTACTTGAAAGGATTGACCCGAAGTTCATCTTTTCTACAAAAGAAAAAACGACTCATATGATTTCGGATGGGGAGAGTTGGTGGAGAGAATAAGAGAAACAGCAAGAAAGGCAGGAGAGAATACTTCTTTCGGAGGGGCTTCCGAGCGCGACGGCGCGAGGACTTGAGAGAATTTTCAGCAGAAAATTCTCGTACCCGTAGAAAGAAAGTATTCTCTCCTGCCTTTCTTGTAACTCGCACGATTTTTCGTATTAGATAATCCCAGCTTTTTTTAGGACGGCAAAAGCGCCATGTCTTTGTATTGTCTTTAATGCTCTAGTAGAGAGAGTAAGGTTGAAAGTCTTTTTGAGTTCTGAAACATAGATTTTTTTCTTCTGGAGATTTGGATATTTGCGAACCATTCCTGTAGGATTAAACTGCGTAGCACGAGTGCGATTTGAATACCCGCCACCCATTATTGAGCCCCTTTTTGAGATTGCGCATATTTTAGCCATGTTTTTATTTGGTATTCATCATGCTATCATAAAGCCCAAGTTAAGCAAGAAGTCGTATAAAAATAAACATAATTCTCACATTACATAATGGATTTTTTAGTCTTTATTATTTCAATAGTCATTCTTATTATGTCTGTAGTCGTACATGAGCTTTCTCATGGTTATACGGCTGAACTCTTGGGTGACCCGACACCTCGTCTTCAAGGTCGTCTGACTTTGAATCCTATCAAACATCTGGATTTTTTTGGGTCTTTAGTAGTTCCTCTGCTTACTTCTCTAGCCGGTTTCACTTTTGGCTGGGCAAAGCCCGTAGAATGGAATCCTTATAATGTAAAGAATCGTCGTGTTGGAGAGCTTCTAATTTCAATTGCTGGTCCAGCTTCAAATATTCTTATCGCTGTTGTATTTGGTTTGATTATCCGTTTTGGTGAAAATATATTTTCTTCGTCTTTTATGGCAATATCGGCTTTCATTGTTATTATAAATATTACTCTTGCTGTATTCAATTTAATCCCAATTCCTCCATTGGATGGTTCCAAAGTCTTATTTTCTATATTACCGCCTCATCTTTTACATATCCGCGCGGGCTTTGAGAGATACTCTATTTTTCTAGTCCTTCTTTTATTGATAGTATTGTGGCGTTTTATTGAGCCAGTTATCCCTTTTCTCTTTAGAATAATTACTGGCGCTTAGTTTTTAGAAATACAAATAAAAACTGTTGCGCTACGCTTCTTATTGTTTATCCTATATTTTCCTTGATTTCTCCTATGTATATGTTAGAGTGTCTCCACGTCTTCATAGACGCATATTTAATTTATAATGCCTACTATCAATCAACTTGTGCGAAGAAATCGCGCTCGTTTTACCAGAAAATCAAAGTCAGTAGCCCTGACAAAGAGTTTTAATACGATAAAAAATCGTCCAAACTTTTTCCCATCTCCATTTAAGAGGGGGGTATGTATAAAAGTCACAACAAAGACTCCCAAAAAACCAAACTCCGCCATACGAAAGATTGCTCGTGTTCGCCTTACAAATGGCATGGAAGTTACGGCTTATGTTCCTGGCGAAGGACATAATCTTCAAGAGCACTCCGTGGTTCTTCTGCGAGGAGGTCGTGTAAAGGATGTGGGGCTTCGCTATTCTGTGGTTCGCGGAGTGCTTGATTCTGCTGGAGTGGAGAAACGCAGAAAAGGCAGAAGTCAATATGGAAATAAAAAGCCAAAGTTGGCAAAGAAATAATAATTATCTTTTTATATCAAAAAGTTAAATTAAAAGAATTAGATAAGAGAGATTTTAAGTGCCAATTATTCATTAAAAATAAATTAGGAAAAAATAAATGAGACGAAGAATAAAAAATAAATATCCCGTAAAGCCAGAGCAAACATATGATTCTGTCAAAGTATCAAAGCTTATAAACTATGTCATGGATTCTGGAAAGAAAAATACTGCCAGAAAAATAGTTTATGATTGCTTTAATTCCTTAAAAGAAAAGGCCAAAGTTGAAAACCCTTTGGAGATTTTTGAAACAGCTTTGAAGAATACTGCTCCTTCTATGGAGGTGCGCTCTCGCAGAGTTGGAGGAGCCAACTACCAAGTTCCTCGCGAAGTCCGTCCGGAAAGACGCCAAGCTCTTTCTATGAAGTGGATTGTAGGAGCTGCCAAATCAAAAAAAGGCAAGCCAATGTATCAGAAATTGGCTGATGAAATTATTTCTGCTTCAAAGAATGAAGGCGAAGCCGTCAAAAAACGCGAAAATACTCACAAAATGGCAGAAGCAAACAAAGCTTTTGCTCACTTTGCGTGGTAAATTTCAGATATTATTGTTTATTTTTTCATTGAGCTTAATTTTTAATAAATCATTATTTAAAAATTCAAAATATAATTACATTTAATCTATTATGAATCGCGATTATCCATTAGACAAAGTCCGCAACTTCGGTATCATTGCCCATATTGATGCTGGAAAAACCACTACTTCCGAGCGTATTCTTTATTATACCGGTATGATTCATAAGATTGGTGAGGTTCATGATGGAGAGACGACTACAGACTGGATGGAGCAAGAGAGAGAAAGGGGTATTACTATCACAGCTGCGGCTATTACTTGTTTCTGGAATCCGACATATATGATTGGGGTTATTGGAAATGATGGCAAGCCGGATATTTCAAAAAAGTGTCGTTTTAATGTCATTGATACTCCTGGGCATATAGACTTTACTGTTGAGGTGAAGCGTTCTCTTCGTGTCCTAGACGGAGCGGTAGTGGTATTTGATGGAGTTGCTGGAGTAGAACCACAATCGGAGACAAACTGGAGATATGCTGACGAGAGCAATGTGCCTCGGCTCTGTTTTATAAATAAAATGGATCGTATGGGCGCTTCTTTTGAAAAATCATACGCCTCTATACTTGAAAGATTAAATAAAAGAGCTGTTCGCTTTCAGATTCCTATCGGTCTTGAAGGAGAACACAATGGTGTTGTTGACCTTCTAAAGATGAAGGCCTATTATTTTGAAGGTGAAAAAGGAATCGTTGTAATAGAAAAAGAGATACCAGAAAATCTGCTGGCTGATGCAAAAAAATACAGGGCGGAGCTTGTGGAGAAAGTTGTTGAATATGACGATGTTACTATGCAAGCTTATCTTGAAGGAAAAGAAATCTCTCTTGGGGATTTGAAGAAGGTTATAAGAAAAGCTGTTATTGCAAACAAAATATTTCCTGTCTACACAGGGTCAGCTCTAAAAAATATTGGAGTCCAGCTTATTCTTGACGCTGTGGTGGACTATTTACCCTCTCCTCTTGATATTCCTCCTGTAAAAGGCACACACCCGCATACAGGTGAGGAAGTTATAAGGCATGCTGATGACAGTGAGCCATTTTCTGCTCTTGCTTTCAAGCTTCAAAATGATCCTTTTGTCGGTCAGTTGACTTTCTTTAGGGTTTATTCTGGAACTATTGAAGCAGGAAGCTATATTTACAACTCCACAACAGGGAAAAGAGAACGACTCGGGCGTATTGTGCGCCTTCAAGCAAATGACAGAGAGGAAGTAAAGAAGGTCTTTTCTGGAGAAATTGCCGCCGCTGTCGGTCTCAAAGAAGCTCTAACATCCAATACATTTTCAGATGAAGAGAATCCTATAATACTTGAGCCAATAAAGTTTATTGACCCTGTGGTTTCTCTACGCATTGAACCAAAGACAAAAGCTGACCAAGAAAAAATGGGTATGGCTTTGAAAAAACTGGGAAATGAAGACCCAACATTTAGAATATCTTCAAACTCTGAGACAGGAGAGACTATTATTTCTGGAATGGGAGAACTTCATCTTGAAATAATGATTGACCGCATGAAAAGAGAGTTTGGCGTTCTAGCCAATGTCGGCAAACCGCAAGTGGCATATCGTGAGACTATTATGGGTACAGCCGAAGCAGAGCATAAATATATAAAACAATCTGGAGGCAAGGGTCAGTACGGACATGTCAAATTGACTATAAGTCGTATGCAACCTCTAGAGCCGGGCAAGAAAATACCGAAGAATGTCAGCCGATATGATGATTTTGAATTTATAAACTCTATAAAAGGAGGTGTTATTCCTCAGGAATTTATCCCAGCGGTGGAAAAAGGTGTTCGCGAGGCAATGGATAGAGGCATTGTAGCTGGTTTTAGAATGGTCAATGTCTCTTGCGATCTAACATTTGGAAGTTATCATGATGTTGACTCTTCAGAAATCGCTTACAAGATTGCTGGTTCCCAAGCTTTTCAGGATGCCGCCAAGAGGGCGAAGCCAGTTATACTTGAGCCCATCATGAAAGTTGAAGTGCTTTTTCCCGACAAGTATATGGGTGATATCACTGGAAGTATTTCATCAAAGCGAGGCACTATCGAAGAAATGACAGAAAGGGGACAAGCAAAAGTTCTTCATGCAAAAGTTCCTCTTTCCGAGATGTTCGGCTATACCACACAGCTTCGCTCTATGACTTCAGGGCAGGGTAGCGCCACTATGGAGTTTGACCATTATGAAGTGGTGCCTAACAACATTGAAAAGGAAATAGTAGAAGCGAGGAAGTAGGGGTATTTATTAGGGTTGATTTTATTTTAATACATGCTATTCTTCTCTTTAAGAGAATGATGTAAGATGTTTAGTCGCAAGTGTTCAGGTTCCTTCGAACATGGTTTTCCTACCATGTTATCTGCCCGCGAATCCTCTCAGGAGCTCCCGCTCAATCCAGATTCCTTCACTTTAAGAAAGTCCTGCATTCTGTCATCATTCGGACCGGTGTTAATGTTACTCTATATAGCATCACAGACACCGGTTTTTTTATTACCTCCCCCTCTGATTTATTTGTAAATGATAATTTATATGCTAGCATGTAGTCATGATTATTACAGACGAATTAAAGTCAAAAATTGCCGATTTGGCCAAGAAACGCGGGCTTTCCTTGGTTGTACTTTTCGGTTCTCAAGCTACAGGATATACGCACAAGATGAGCGATATTGATATTGGATATATTTCAGAAAAAGATATTGATTATGGAGAATCTTATGATATTACGATAGAATTATGCCAGCTTTTCAAGCATCGTAATGTGGAGTTTGTAAATATAAATAATATTTCTCCTGCGCATAAGAAACAGATAAGCGATACTGGAATAATGTTGTTTGAGAAGGATTCCATGATTTTTGATTTGTACAAGATTTATGCCACAAGAGAGTATCTTGATACCAAGCCCTTGCGACATCATAGAGATGTGTATATTAGAAATTTTTTAGAAAAATATGCCAAATAGAGATATTATTAAAAGCAAGGTCTCCGCGATCGGTTCCTATTTTGAAGAGCTGATGCCTTTCATTGAAGAAGCGAAAAAAAGAATAATCACAATAAAAGATCCCAAATTATATATAATTGAAAGACTTTTCTTGTTGATTGTAGATGCGGCGATAGATATCAATACTCACATAATCATTCATAATAAATTTGAGTCGCCAGATGACTATGCTGGGACTTTTATTATTCTAGGAAAAAATAAGATTATTCCCAATGATCTAGCAATCAATATCTCTGGATCTGTAGGATTACGAAATAAGATGGTCCATGGATATGAAAAGGTAGGAAGACAAGAGATGCTTGATTATATTACAAATGGAATCGGAAATTATTCTGAATACATGAAATATATTGATGAATACATGAATAGTTTCAAGGAATAGTCAGTTATACACATGTCTCACTACCCCCCCCTGTGAATGAGGTATAATGGATGGCGTAATACATTTCACTTTTATTATTAAAAAAACCTTATGAAAATTAAAAAAATTGTTTTGTCAGCATTTGCGACATTTATCTTGGTTGCGGGGTTCTCAATCACAACGACTACGAATGCTCAAAATCCTCAAGCCCAGACAGGAAAATGTGGTTTTACAGTTACCTCTATTTCACCAAATACACCAGTCAGCTTTCCTCTCACCATAAAAGGTCTTATAGACAATTCAAACAGTCAAAAGTTAGGATGTACATGGAATATGTTTGAGGGTCAAGCGGGAACGGCACAATTATATTACAACTACAAAGATTCTGGATGGAAGCTTCTTGGGATTTCTGTTCCGATTCAAGTCGCTGATTGGACACAATTAAATACTTCTTTCTCCACGACATTGAATTTCAATAATGGAGGGATTGGTCTTCCAGATGGGACACCGATTAAAATAACTTTTACTGAAGAAAATGCTTCAGGGTTACCCCCAGTAGATACTTATGATTTGCCAGTAAAATTAAGAAGTACATCTCAAAATCCTCAAGCTTCACCAGAAAGTAATGTGTCTGTGCGTGGAAACCGAAATCGTCCTAGCTTGGCGAGTTTTATTCAGTGGCTCTTTACTCCGCGAGATGTGCTACAAGGACCACCGCCGGAGGATATAGGGTCTTCTACACCTATTGGATTTGAATTTCCCCCAGCTCAACCAAATAACCGTCCTACCATTATAAGCGTCACATCTCAAAAACCAAATCTTACAAATCAATTCTACCCCGGCGACGATGTATTAATAACTGGAGCATATCTAGCAAGCAATGGTGTTGTAAGAATCGGCAATGCAAGTATCCAACTTTATGGAGATGGAACACCAAAAACCAGTCTTCTATTCAGAGTACCCCCTACTCTTACACCTGGCACTTATGATCTCTATGTTGATGGTCCGGCTCTTGTTACAAATAAGGTAAAAGTGACTGTGTTGGCTAAGCCATCCGCATCATCATTGCCAAATACTCCATCTATTACCGTTTTGAGTCCAAATGGGGGGGAGATTTTAGAGGCAGGAAAGACATATCCTCTTGAAAGACATGTTACGAATTTTCCTTCCAATGGGCAATTGATAGTGGCTTTGGAGAATGATGCAACAATAAATACATATCTTTCT